>Ga0131853_10016010_pt1 | contig 13697 bp, 8 predicted proteins | sample TergutLab28metaG_FD_92764 | JGI IMG/M metagenome (GOLD analysis project Ga0131853, IMG submission 92764) | Labiotermes labralis P1 segment gut microbial communities from Petit-Saut dam, French Guiana - Lab288 P1 (version 2) (version 2) | ecosystem: Host-associated > Arthropoda: Insects >... | reverse complement strand
TCCCCCTCCTCCTCCTCCTCCTCCTCCTCCTCCTCCTCCTCCTCCCCCCGTCCCCCGGTGGCGCTTCGACCCGATTCCAGTTCATGGCCTCACCTTACGGGGCTTCGCGATCACGCTCTTTGGGCACACAACATTCGGTAGGACTCCTCCGGACGAGTGAAACTCGATGTCGGAACTTTTGAAATTATATACCAGCAAAGGGCCGGAGAACATAATGAGAAACAAGAAAAATGTTTGGAGATCAAGAGTTTCAAACTGAAATCGTGCGTGGGCCAAACAGTTTTTTTTTAATAGAGGCAATGTAGCTCCATGTAAGCAATAAATAGGTGGAATATTTTATTTAAAATTAAGCTGTCCGTTAAGAACATTTAATAGTTCTAATAAAAACACAAATATAATCATTTAATAAGTAAACTTTAGGCCTACTGCATTGTTACCTGTTTGCTGGTGTGTGCTGAGCCGTGCCAATCAAGGGTAGCAAAACTCTTCGAGCCTTTATTGCCCGTGACGAAAAACATTTTAGATATTGAAATTGAAAAACCCTTCGATGCTGTGCTGGACCACATTCTTCAGGTAGAATAAGACCACTTTTAAGGGTCGCATAAAATAACTGGCGGTTCTAATTCTACCAACGGCACGCGTGTCTGATGCATGCCATCCATATACTCGTGTTTGAGAATGGGTATGACATTAGTTTTGTAGCGAGAACAGAGCAGATAATGCACTCGTTAATTATTAAGTGTATCATTTACGACGCCTTCTGTTGGTAAGATAATAAAGCGTCGATGTTGAGTGCAAGAGTATACAGCACTGGTGGAATGGTACTGACAAGATAGGCCGAAGTGTTTGGGGAAAAACCTGCTCGAGTGCCACTTTGTCCATCACGTATCGCAGATGCCCTAGCCGGGCACTGAATCACGGGCTGTGCTGCGAGGTTATTCATTATACAGCCTCGGACTATGAAACATTGTATTTTTGACAATTTGCACTGGATTCCTGCTTGCAGTAAAGTACAGTTCGACGTGATCTACGTGAGAGTTTTGAGAAGGAAGCTGAGACACCCACTTAATGTAAAGAGGCGTAAGGGTAAAAATTCCATCATTTTGCAGCAATAGAGTTCTTATACACGTATGTATGAATGGGACCACCATTTGGCAGCAAGAAGCAGAAGTGAAAGGTTACAGTCGGTATTACAGCATCAACGTTGGCTGAAGTAGGTTGGCTTACAGAGTGCACAGTGAAACCGTGACCTGACGTGTCCTTGCAGGTCTGTAGTGCGTGTAAGTGTGGATCATTGGACAGGTTTGTCTGTAGAAACTGTAGCTACATATGGGAACTGTTAAGTTTTACCGTCGGAAATTTAACAAACTGTACTGGTTATATAGAGAACGTGTGTCACTATGTCTTGTGTCCATGTTAAGGAGAACTGTTAAATGGAACTCGTAATTAATTTAATTTCGAATTGGGTATGTCATACCGCGGAGTAAGAACAGGAGGTCTGCACTGCACCAACACGTGCTGTCCGCACCACGAGGACTATATTTTGATGATACTGTGAAATGTAACTGTGGTTCGCCCAGGGTTCTGTGATGACTCGCCAGTAGGGTGAGAAAGAGAAAGTGGAGAAACACTGAGATCGTCAGAAACAAGTGGGTATGGTGGGCAGGCGTACGTGTGGAGAGGAGGAAGGCGGAGAAGTTGGATTAAAATTTGTAATTTTAATCACGTAGACAAAGCGAAACATGAAAGCAAATAACAAATGTTAGTACGAATAGAATTCATAGGACCGTGAAAATAAATATTAATATTTTTTCTGCGAAACTTCAGACAACGCCTACAGCGAATTGTTGAAAGGGGTACGAAATCAAGCAGCGTTATGCAGAGCAAGCATTTGTGAAACGCAATTCTGTGCTAATGAAATGTCGTTACTGCAGCCCTGGTACGCCTTACGTCAAACTAGTAGAGGCACCTGATCTTCTCCCGAGATGTGGTTGATTTCCTTTTCATGATCACAGTTTAGAGTAAATAAAAGTTCAAAGACGAGCAACACTCAACCATTTAAAGACTAGGTTAATCTGGGTTATATTTAGAGATGCGTTATGCACTGCGCAGTTAACGCACACAGTGTCGGTTTTAAGAACTATGAAGCAATGCTGTGTAGGGGAATATGCCTAGTCGCTGCTTATCCTGAGGTCCACATAAGTCACATCAATGCCTTCAGTGGGCAGAACGTAGAATTTTTAAATGTTAAATGTGGTAGTGCATAAACTAATACTAGACTAGAAATTTAAGGCAGAAATAACAGATTAATACACTTAAATTTGCTGGTGTACGTGGTACATTCCACCTACAGAACGATGAAATTGTATGGCTAGCATTTATGCTTTGTGTTTGGAAGTCCCAAGGTTCAAGCCTCGGCCCTGAGACTGCAATCTATTGAGTGACTTTTTTTGTGAATTGTTAATTTTTTTCCAGACAAATTGTGCGATCGAGTAAACTGTAAGTCGTATTATTTCCCCTCTAATCTGAAATGCCCTTCATGTATTTTATGTACTTGTCAGTGACGCGCTGTCATTGTTGTCCGGTGTCTTGAACAGCTGCATTGTTGTCCGGTGTCTTGAACCGCTGCATTGTTGCCCAGTGTCTTGAACGGCTGCATTGTTGTCCGGTGTCTTGAACGGCTGCATTGTTGTCCGGTATCTCGAACAGCTGCATTGCCAAGCGCTATGTACACGTACTTTGAAGCATAAATTCAATTTAAGTTAATTATCGTTTGACAGATCATTTCGTGCCTATCAGAGAACACGATCCGGCTGCTCTAAGGTGTGTCCGGACTGCTCCTGCTCGAGCTCAAGATGCAGTGTTGGTTGCTCGCTGTGTAGAGACTCTCTGTTCAGTGGCTCGAAGTATCCAGACTGCAATGCCCTTTGGCCAGTCTGTCTTCGACGTACCGCCTCTGTGCCAAGTGAACGAGCCCAGGGCTTCGGTGGATCGCGTTGATCGAGCTGGCGCTCGTGAAATCGGCCACACTTATGGCGACGTACAAGTCGGAACACATAGACAGACCCCAAGCCCGATTAGTCATGCCTTAAGTTTTACAAAGACAAACTCGTTAATGATGTATAACAAAATAGGTCTGCTGCCTGTTTAGTGTAAGAATCATACGAAATACACTATTTGGGCACACTGCAGTTTTTCATGTACGGACTGTGGTATGCATAGTTAGCACAGTGCTGTGAAGGGTTCGAGTGTATGTTAATCTCTGTTTCGTATTATCTCATTGTTTCTAAACAGTATTATTCTGCAGAACCTCGACTTAGTCGAAATAAAACACGCTTATCCTTTCTTTCTAATTGCCAACGTTTTCTGTACTTGATTACAGAACAGTTTTACTTTATGAGCAGTTAGGACGTAGACTGTAGTGCTGCAGGCATAAGTGATGCGCATGAATGTGAGTGAATTCACTGTGCTTTAGATATCGTGTTTTGTGTGATGGGTTTGCCGTTTGATATGCCCAACATAAGTTAAGGAACGCTCGTCCACAAATTTAACTTTCTTGTCATATAATAAATTCTGCATGTCATAAATAAAAAAGGCGCATACACGAAATATAACACGTCACATATATGCATCCTCATCTATAGTTTTGATATGTATATCTTGCAAACGGTGCGGAACTAGAAGATTCCAGTCTTTGTAGGATCTGACACTTTGTCGTTTCGCGAGTACTTTACTGTCGTTTCGAAGTTGCGGAGTGTCTTATTCTTCAGGATCATTTTTCTAGGGATCCTTAACTCTTAAGATGACAACTCTACGATCCTTTGAAAGGTCTGACTGTACTCGTCCAACGACACGGAGTAACATGCCAGAAGACTGGATTCCTCTGCAACACCGCTGTGAGAAGCTGCGCATCTGTTCTATTGCATTGACTGTATTACAGTCGCAAATGTGAACACGAGATTCGGCTGACTCATTGGAGCCGAATCTAACTTCAGAAACTGATAGTCGTTCAGCTCATCAAGAAATTAGCTGCCTTTTGTGGAATGTGAAAATTCGTTGTGGCGTTCACAAAATCCCGCCACTGAACCTCATCATGTGCTGTTTGGCCTACTTTACTTCCGAAATAAGAAGAAATTAGGCTGGTGAAATCGGTGCGTTGTTTGCTGTGTGTCTTTCCGTTTCTGACTACGAATAATTTGACCAATTTTTGCAAAACTTAGTATGAATATTGTACCATTGGATGACACCAAAACGCCATAGGCCTACTTCTGAATTTTCTTCAGTCGGTAATAACAACATGACAGACACTAACTTGTGGGACAGGAGCGACACAAACCTGCAATGATGCCTGGTGTTATAGCTGGCAATAATGCACGTCTTTTATTACCGTAATTTGTTGTTTGCGAACTTCAAACGTCAATGTGGCGACGGTAGGAAATTTTATTTTAGTTGCGGTGTTATGGCGACTGCTGAATGGATCACTGGAACTAGGCGTGTAAAGTCTGGTACGGAGATGGAGCATTATAAACATACTTGGGCATTTTGTGTTAAATATTTTGGGAGTCATTTCAAACATCGCTACTGTGCGAAATTCTTATGTTATTTCCGACAGTGTTAATATATACAATATCTGACTTAAGGAGCATTTCTTCACAAAAATAAAATTAAACAACTATAATAATAATAATAATAATAATAATAATATCATCATCTACGGGAGTAATTCCAAAGTCACTATCACAAAGTCTAACAAGACTTAACCTACACCAGAATACATATATACAACTGCAAAAACTGTAATTCTTGGCACATGTTCAGTTGTAAGAAACTTTTTAAACTACAAGTAAGACCACCGAGCCTAATCCTGTTGATCACTACATCCCAGGATAGGTGAATATTTCCCAGCCAAAGCTGAAAAGTGAGAAATTCGTTGATAATAATAATAATAAAATCTCAGGAGACAGAAATGTGATTAAAACAGAAGCCGAGAAGATTCTAAAATATAAACACCTTACAATAGAAATACAGCGCATGTGGAATGTAAAAAAAAGGTGGTACCAGTAACGATGGGGGCGACTGGGACTATTTGAAAGTCATTAAAAAAATACGTGAGCAACATACCAGGAAAACATGGAAGTCAAGGAACTCCAGAAAACAGCCATATTGGGCACTGCACACACACACACACACACTTCGGAAAGTACTAATGTGAAAGTACAATAGATTCAACACTGAAACTAACGATATAAGCACCATGAATAGTAACAACAGAATAGCTGCAACAGTGTATTCCGTAGGGACATAGTTTGTCTCAGGAATATAAGTACCCTGCATAAAGGAGATGATGGTGATAATGATGATGATGATAATAATAATAATAATAAATAACAATAAGTGTGTGCAGTGCTATACTAAGCTTGGTGAGTTCGTCGCGCAAATGCTTGTTCAGAAATACGTATAATCTACATTCTGGTTCGAAGTTTTTCCGGTGCGCTTTTTGATATTTCCGTTGATTTTATCTTTGTTAGCGGGGTGTATGTGTGTGAGGGTTGAGTAGGCGCACACCCACAATTCCTCCTGGCTGAGCATTTCAGCCTGTCATAATGTCATGCCGCTATGAGAACACATAAACCTACCTACATCAACTTTTTCTCCCCCTCCACACATTCATTTACCATTCCATATTTTTCGTGAGCTGAGTTTTACGTAAGTTTTTTGTTTACTGTTTGTTTTCTCTGTTTTACATGTTAATATAGGCCTGTATTTTACCGTGTGTTCTTTTTAATGTGATGTGGGAGAAGTTATTTTTTCTCCCGTGTACAAATTTAGTTATGCGTACCGTGACAGCTGTACAGCCGTCTTTTGACTGTTCATATGATGGCGCTGTTTTTCATACAACAGACGCCTTCCTGTAACTAGAGACCAGGTCGACGTAATGGAGACGCTAACAACTATATTGTTTGCTGCACTGGGAAGTAGAGTCATGTATGTGACATGATGTGTTGAGCCCATTAAACCAGTGTTAAATGCGTGCAATTTTCCAACGTAGTGAATTTATTTGTTATGTATGATTCTTATAATAGAGAACGATTACATCCCCGAAAGAGATCGTAATGGATACGCAATGTGCTTACTGTGAGGTACGAACTGTGTGTTCATACAGAGAGTATTTGTGTCGCCGGGCTGAGCACTGCAGAACTGTCGGCATCATCTGTCGCTTTGCAGCAACCATGTCGTCCGCTCTGCTGGTAGCAGTGCGGCGATAAATAATACAGTTTGTAGTTCTATGTTTCGGAGAGCTTTAGCCAGCAAAGACTTCAACGTGCCGACGGTTGTGCATATCTGTTCGTCGAACGAAATTTCGGCACGCATATTGTAAATGAGTTGTTCATTGAGCTTATAGCGACAAATTAAATGGTAAAGTTGTGGTGTGTGCTTAATTAAGCACAATGTCATGGGGACATAACGGAGGTAAGGGTAAGGGTTTGTGCCTCGTAGTTGGTCTTCGCGCACGGTCGGAGACTGAAGTCTGTCTTATAGAGCCGTCTGTGGAGAACGCTTGTTTCGTGCCGCGAAATAAGTGAGCTGGATAGTCAGTCAGTGTAGTGAATTGGCAATGGGTTGGACAATCAAAGAATCGGGGTTTGATTTCCGGAAGGAGACGAATACATTTTTCTCTTCTCCGCGCCCGCTGCATGTTTGTGTCCCACCCAGCCCCCTCACCCCATCCAGTGTGTAAAGGGGGTTCTTTCTCGGGGGTAAAGTGACCGAGGTGTGACGCCAACTACGCACTTCTTTCTAGCCCTAAAGTTTGAGAAGGACTGGAGTTCTACCTCCAGAAGAAGGCCAAGGTACACAGCGGACTGTAGAACCCATTCTTTAACTTTTGCTGCGAAATGATATAAAAAATAGTGTAGTTTTACCCTGATCGTGTTGTGACAGTTTAAGTATTTGTTAGCTGCAGCTTTTGCGTTCCACATTAATAAGTTAAGCGCAAGATGAAGTCACGTGGTAAGAAGAAAATAAATTCCGTTGATAGCTCTACCTATAGGACCATGGTGAGTGGTTTGCAGTGGATATCGGCTTTCTCTCTCAGGTTCGGAGTGGGTGCGTTTTAATTAAAAGGACAATACGAATTAACCTCGTCTGGCCAGTTATAACAGTAAAAGTTAGAGAAAATTAATAAATTAAAACAAGCGCAGGCCGAGTGTCCTCTACCGTACGTTAAGCAAACTATACAAATCACATACAACTGTGCCACACATGCACAGGGCACCTGTACTTTTGTGGACAAGTGGCATATATCGCTCTGTTAAAAGTTCCCTTGATCTGTCGAATGCCGCGTCAGACGCAGTCATAAGTGGACATACTGAGTGCCAGTAGCTGTGACGGACGTTCGGCTTTTTGCCGTCGCTTTACACGGAAACCGTCAATTCGTATTGTTGTATATGCAACAGTTAGTTGGTTTAAAAATGTAGGAAATACATTTTTTATGATATGGTTTATTTTGACAGTAGGGTAAGGTAAAGGCCACCCTACAAGAGGCCATTAAGGCCCAGAGGGGGCGTGGAGGTATAGCTCTACCCTTTCATCCTCGACGTTAGATGGCAGTAGATGGTCAATGCTACGCCCCAGCTGCTTTATTCCCGAGTAAGAGACCCGGTATCCATCGTACAGGAGGCTGGTTTGGCCGGTCTGGACGGATGCGGAAAATCTTGCTTTCACGGGGATTAGATCCCCGGCCCGCCCAGCCCGTGGCGAGTTCCTATACCGACTGCGCTGTCCCGGCCCACGATTTTGACAATAGTCAAACTAATAACTCAGTTTCGTTATTACGATTTGTAGAAGGGATGCAAACAGCAGCAGAATTAGCAGCAGCAACAACAACAACAACAACAACGATAATAAGACTAATGTGTATTGGTTTTAAGTAAATATTACTGTAAACACGAAAGTCTTTGCCGTTCGAATGATAACCATATCTTCGGTGTTTGGGATGTTGCGCTGCGTAACATCCAAGAAGAGCAAAGATCACATTTACACCGCGGCGGAAGCTTGAAAGCATAAATGATAACCAGTGGCGCCTATAACTGTACGCGCGCAATCTTAAGGCTTGTATTTGTCCTCTGCTTCTCAAGCGTTTGGGTCGTGGATTCGGATGCCACTGCTAGCATGGATGTGTTGTCTCTGTAGGTACAGGACTTGAGATGGGCCGATCCCCCATCCATGGAACCTACCGTAAGTCTGTAGGCTAAATAAGATTTACCTGGCAGAAACACGAACCCAATGAACGAAAACGATAGTCCCTATATAACCGATGTCATTCGACATGCGAACGAAGATCCTGAAGTGTGTCTTTATTGCATATCGAGGAAAATGTCTAGCCTGTTGGCTACTAGTCGTTGAACCTTGGTAGCTCAGTCATTACAGTAACTATGCTACTAGATTGCCGATAAATCAGGGTTCGATTTCCGCCAAGGGCAAGAGATTTCCCCTACTCCGAAGTGTCATGATCAAGCTTTTAAGATAACAGAGGATGTTTGCGTTACGCGAACTCGCCACATTGTTATGTTATACGCACATTGCCTGTTTTGTTTGATGCTAGATAGGCTGTTCAAATAACATACAAACTTTCAGTAACCCACATAACTGTGCATATTCTCGGACATCACTTGCTAATATGTTCTGCAACCAGAATGCCATGTTCTTGCAGACAAATCACCGTTCCAATTTCCATATTGGACCGTTTGGATAGTAGGTGTGTATAAACGTATCCGTTTCAAGCCCGAATATACAATGGTGAATAAGAGGCGAGAAGACGGCAGTGGAAGGGTAGATGAAAAGTCGAATTTTTGATAAAAATGAGTAACAATTACTTTACTCGCGGTGGTGGGGTGGGGTGTACATTGGATTCTCCCGATCGCACTTCTACTAAAAAAAATGTTATGGAAGTGAATACCTTGGAATGGTGAGATACAGTGGCTTGTGGCAGTAGTTAGGGAATTTTTGTTTTATGGTAAATGTTGAGTGGTTTGATAATTTGGTAGCGTTGCCAGGAAGATGCTTAATTTTCATAGATGTGAGCTGGGAGGACTGTGTGAGAAACATCTCATTTGTCAGGTGATATGTAGTCTACTTAGGGATCGTATCCATATACGATGGTGAAATAAATTAGGTCGATTATTATTTTATTAGAGTCCGCTCCATCTAAATCTTATACAAAAATCCAGTTCCCACCTCGCAGAGAACACTCTCGCCGTTACAGAGTCCAGACGGTTAATGGTGTTTGGGGAAATAATCTCTGTTTATTGTGTGAATCATACGAAAAGCACAAACACGCTGTGTGGGCACAAGACAGAGTGCCTTAGCCTTAAAGAAGGTGGCACATGTAATATCCACTTTGTTTTATGGGGATGAAAACTGTCACTTTTACTTTACACAATAACATTAATGTCACATAATTATTGCTTGGTTACCGGCGAGAAACGGAATGAAGAGTTCAAACGCTAAAATCTGTTTTCACATCAGTAGAGACAGTATGGTTTTTGTGTTTGTGTGAGTGAGCCTGCTCACTCGGTGTTGGCCAGTGTAGGGTGTGGGGCAACTTATCAATTTGTATTTTTCTTGGAGTATCCAGTTCTAATAAACGTCTGGCGGTCACAAGGCTCCTGTACATTACACATGTCCGTTTATGGTCGTCGATTTTTCAAGTTTACGTATTTATTGAACGCGATATAACAGCAGAACAAAACAGTTGTCACATAGAAACCGATATGTTTGTTTTAATGAACCGTTTGCAAAATAATGTTGTGAAGTAACAACGTCTGCCAGCCCACATACATTAAATCGAGAACAGGTTTGAATTCTTACAATAAAACCAACTAGATGCACTAATTTCTCAAATTTATTTTTGGAATAAAACTCTACATGTTTCGGACAGTTCCTCTGTCCATCATCAGGAGTGTTTCACAGTACACACAGCAATGGTATATGCAGTTCCATCCTGATCCTGCTCACAAGCTGTCAGCAAACCTGTATGACATATACCATTGCTGTGTGTACAGTGAAACACTCCTGGTGGTGAACAGAGGAACTGTCCGAAACATGTAGAGTTTTATTCCAAAAATAAATTTGAGAAATTAGTGCATCTAGTTGGTTTTATAGTAAGAATTTATCACGATACACGGTCACCTGAGCGTCAAACAGGTTTGAAATTAATCATATGTACCGTGTACGGGCTTACAATAGTGGTTAATAAAAATACTACCTCTTTACACTACACGGTTGTCTGTATGTGTTTACAGCGTTGTTTCCTACATTTTTCGCCTGTGCTATCATCAGGAAAATCAATCATGTAAAACAGTGGGAATTACCCGTGGCTTTATGTGTGTGTCATGCAGTCGTTAACAGAGTTATACGTATTGTGTATGTTGACTTGTCGCGGTGAAGAGTTACGAATGATTCAGTTGTGAAAATACTAAAATGTTAGGCCTGTGTTTTGATAAATTGATTTTTAATGTTATAAGTTTGAAATTCCAATGGATTCTGAGAATTGCCTGAACTGTTGAATATAAACGTCGGTACACAACATGCAAGGTACAGACTGGTGTTTATATCACACAGTCCAGGTAATTCTCAGAACCCAAGGTGTTGCTTATGTAAATGTTACAAAGAAGTGTATCAAAACATAGTCCTAACTTTTTTTTCCCCGTGTACTGAATCAACTGTAACTCTTCATCTAACGGATTTACAGAATATCGCATTGTCAACGAATGTATGGTACAAATGTTAAGCCAACAGTAATTCCCAATATTGTGTATGAATTATTTCCCAGACGATGGCCGGGCACAAACCGAAACATGTCGGATGACGTAAGCCAGTGATGAGCAACCTGTCAGGCACGAATGCCAGATCAAGAGAAAAAGATGTTCGCTGGCTACATTATATATAGTTTCAATGTCACTTGTTTATAACTGTTGGTAGTAGCTAGTCTTCAATAGTGACGGTATTGGACGGGTAAAACCTTTTCAAAATTAATCTTGAAAAAGAATGAATATACAAATATTGAAATTAATCGTACCTAATCCATACTTCTGTCTGTATTGTCACTGGCTTTTCTCATTCAGTCCTAGACTGTGATTGAGAAAACAATAATAATAATAATGAAAGCAGCAGAGATTCTACGACTAATGCAAGTCGACTTACAAAGTTGTGCTGTCAAGTAATTACATTTAGCCACCATTTTACTTCCGGCTTCCTAAACCTATAAGTAATGAAGCCAAGTAGCGCGACAGTTGCTTTTCTGTGATGTGCAAATTCTGTTTATATTTTGGTACGAAAAGTGTCTTGTGTCAGAAATAGTACAGCGCCTAACTGCAGAATATTTTTATATGAATTCGGGCAATATAATTATTCGTAAGATTCTTGTATTTTTGTTTCGTTTTCCCGAAATTATATAGCAGGCCGTATAGCTGGGGTAGAAGGGCCGCATTTTGCTCATCGCTCTTTTGAGCAAATAAAGGAAGGGTTTAATGAAATCCTCTTGTGTTCACAGATGGTGTTTTATTAATTATTGCTGAGAGCAGGAGTTTACATGTTGTAGAAATTTTCGTGTAATTTGATAATTAAGAATTTTAATAAAATTTTAAAATCCGATTTCAGTCGCGGTTAAGGTGGAACAAATCATGCACTGTACATGAAAACCAACCTGCATTTCCGCGTGCATCCTGATTGTCACTCGCTAAATAGACGTATTTGTTGGAGCCAAAAAAGGTTTCGGACAGAAAATGCAGAGAGAAAAACGCAATTCATGCTTTGTCTTTGTGTAAAGGAAAACCAACTTGATGCACAATTTATCGTGAGTATATTTCATTAAACACCTCTACATGTTTCGGTCGTATCCACCATCCATCATCGGGAGGTACACCGTGTGTTTAAACAATTGGTACTTATTGTTATTTTTAGATGACTGTCTGTTGTCCTGGCTGGGTTCCAATCCAGTCAGGACAACAGACAGTCATCTAAAAAGAACAATAAGTACCTGTTGTTGTAAACACACGGTGTACCTCCTGATTATGGACGGTAGATACGTCCGAAACATGTAGAGGTGTTTGGTGAAATATGCTCACGATAAATTTTGCATCAAGTTGGTTTTCCTTTACGCAAATATATTGAGATGCATGGTCAACTAAACATAAAAAATACATTATCTTTCTTTTACATTTATGTATGAAAATCTTAACGGCTTTCCAGATAATTAAAACTTATGCTATTTAGAGACAGTAACGGCGAATATGTCACGTTCCGGTCTCACGTATCCAGAAGTCTCTTCAAAGGTCTACCATGATTCCTTCTGCCAGTTGGGGAGTAGTATTTCATTACCCTGGGTAATCTATTTCGAGGCATATGAAGGGTAGTGATGCGTAATACTATAGCCTATCTTACCCAATAGTCATCCTCACCTTCTCGTGATATACCCTGTTCTCACAAACGAGGAAATGACGACCGAGTCACAGCGGTATAGCCTAACTGTTTCACCAGGAATGGAGGAAATGCCATCCCTAAACATGCCAGTCCAGAGGTTAAAGGTAGCAATTCTACCACTGGACTTACCCTGCTCTGGGTCCGTAACCCATTCAGGGGAAGTTTTAACCACTGGCAAGCCCCAAAATTACTGGTAGTTCAATAACAGAATCTTAGAAATGTACGAATTATAAAATTACGAAAGTGCTTGTTTCGAAATTGACGTATGACATAAGATGAAGATGTAGGCCACAGTCCGACCTTGGACTGTGGCCTACATCTGTATCGTACGTGAATTCTGAAGTCAGCAATTTCGTAATTTTATAATCCCAACATTTTTAAAATTCTGTTATTGAAATTCCAACAATTTTGAGTTGTTACTTGCACGCGTTTGTACTTTGGATTCTCCGAAGATGGCGCCTCGGCGCTGAAACACGTAGGAATTTACGTTACGTATGATTTTGGTAGTTGTACATGCATTTGTTGATTTTTGTAAATATTTGTAAGAATAATGCATGGTGTATGTACTGTCAAATAGGAAAATAATTTGTTTTTTCCCCACATACGTCAAGTCCTTACTGAGAAGCCGATAATACTGGAGTTGAATAAGTATTTCACTTTTTGTAGAACCTGAAGGTACATTACCGTGTTCTGATGAAGCCATTCCACATCCTTACATCCTGTATGTGTAGTTGCAGACTAATGTACACAGCTGTTTGCAAGTGAGTACTTCCCGTCAGATATTAACATAATGTATCGCATTCATGCGCGGTACATGTCCAGCCCGCCCGATCCATCTTGATTTCATCGTCTTAACAAGTATCTGGCGAAGGGGAGATACGAATTACAAAGCCGAGTAGCTCGGTTACTGTGCGGATAAGGCTACGGGTGGAGACCGGGGAAATGGACTTTGATGCCCGGTGGGGGCGATTTTCTTTCCTTTATAGCAGTGTTTCTCAACCGCCGGGCCGCGGCCCGGTACCGGGCCCTGGCATCAATTATACCGGGCCGCGAGAGGTTCTCTTGGAATTTGTCATTTTAGTTTTCTAAGAAATTTTCATGAATAAATGTTTTATAATGGAAATATTCTGAGGAGAAAAATATTCGTGAATGTGTCGAAAAACTCAGACCCAGATGTTGGCCTGAGGAAACTACAATATGCTACAAGATTTCAT
>Ga0131853_10016009_pt1 | contig 13697 bp, 16 predicted proteins | sample TergutLab28metaG_FD_92764 | JGI IMG/M metagenome (GOLD analysis project Ga0131853, IMG submission 92764) | Labiotermes labralis P1 segment gut microbial communities from Petit-Saut dam, French Guiana - Lab288 P1 (version 2) (version 2) | ecosystem: Host-associated > Arthropoda: Insects >... | reverse complement strand
TGAAAGGTGAGGATGTTTTCCGTGAAAGGTGAGGATGTTTTCCGTGAAAGGTGAGGATGTTTTCCGTGAAAGGTGAGGTGATATTTGATATTGCATAGCCCTCACCTTTATGATACAATGTTATAAAGTATCGAAATGAGGGATTTTATGGCAAAAAATAAGCTCAAAAAGGATTACCTTGTTACGAAATTGAATGCATTGAATGAAATGCGTTCTAGGGAGATGACATTGCAAGAATTAAGGTTGTTCAGTATTTATCTTAGTAAAATTAATCCCAAGGATTCAAGTACAAGGTTTGTGCATTTCTCTTTAGTTGATTTTCAAGCGATTATGGAGCTAGGCCAGATAAAGATTCCTTATTTTAAAAAAGTGGCCTACGGCCTTGTGCGTAAAACAGTGGATGTACCAACAGAGCGAGGCGGCTTTTCCGTGTTTAATATTTTTAGAGAGTGTACCGTTGACGCCGATGAAAACGGTGAATGGTATGTCAAAATTGACGCTGACGATAAAGCGCTATCATTGTTGTTTGACTACAAAGGTCATTATTTTAAATATGAGCTATGGAATGCCTTGCGCTTGAAAGGTAAAAACCAGCTGAGGATGTATGAAATTTTGAAGCAATACGAAAGAGTGGGATACAGGGTTATCTCAATATCAAGCTTGAGAGGAATGTTGGGTATTGATGAAAGCGAATACCCTCAATATAAAATTTTTAAGCGCGATGTACTTGAGGTCTGCCGTAAATCCCTTGCAGAAAACACAGATATATCATTCACTTACGAGCCTCATAGTAAAAAAGGTCGTAAGATTTACGAATTAAAGTTCGTTATTACCAAGAATAAGGGCTATAAAGACCCGCTTTCCCTCAGTAAATTTATTGACTTGAATGCTGAAAACACTATCGAACACGAGTATGATAAAATCAACCTTGAAGATGCGACTGAAGACGACATGAATACCACAACTACCTCCCCCCTCTACGAACAACGCATATCCTTCCTTCAGGAAGCCTGCAATAATGAATTTTCAAGAGAAGAAATAATCGTCCTCTATGGCATAATGGCTCAAGTTGTACCACACCTACACTTTGACGAAATGAAAAGCTATGATTACATACAACAAAAATACAGAGAGCTTGATATGCGAAGCAAGAAAACCGAGGTCAAGTATAGATTTAACTATCTAAAGAAACTCGTTGAAACCGGGTATGTGTCATAACAACATGACACATACCCGGTTTTTGTCTATTTTTAAAACCAAATGTTGAAATAAGTAGTTTAAGTATGATACAATGATATACAAATAGTTGGTACTATAACCAAATTTTGTTGACTACGAAGGGGGCAATGCCTATGAGGTTAGTGATGAAAATTAAAGAGTGCTACTCAAAAGCTATGGTGCGCTACACTGACAAAATTGCGTTAGGGGGTATTTCAAAAAGCGATTCAATGGGAATTATTGATAAACCAGTGTTAGATAGTGGTTTAATAAGTGATTCAATGCGAAGCATATAGCCATAAGAATACACTGCAAAGTTGAAACAGCAGGATAAACAATAATGGTGGGAGACAGCAGAATAAGCAATAGCAATAAGGAGAAACAGAAATAATGAAGTAGCATAAGTAAAAAATAATTGAAGAAGCATGGGAAAAACTACACACTTAACAAAAGACAAAACTAAAACAAGGAGACCACATATGAAAAGAAAAGCGATTAAAAGCTTAACAGCTTCTATATTATCTGTTATAATGATGCTATCAGGCATCTTAACAATACATATACTTGAGCCAGAGCAATTAAGTGCGCAGGTATTTGAGTATGGTATGGGTGATGTGGCAGTGAGTAGCATTGCGCATATAAGTGATGAGTTAATATTGGGGCAGGGTAATGAATCCATATTAGAATATAGTGACTCTGTTTTCGAACTGCACAACTCATTGTTAGAGCCTATCACCATAGAAGCCACTATAGAAGCAGGGTTTGATTTTGATACGAGTGGAGGGTTGATACCGGCCTTTGATTCTGCTTTTGGGGCCGATAGCTTTATAGCAGATGACCCTACCTCGGTAGTAATCCTAAATCCTCTGTTAGACCAAGACGTAGAAAACGCCTCGGTGATGATTTTTAACCCCCTTTTGGATGAAGATATGGAGCCTTTCGTGTTGTTTGAAAGTCCATATACCACACCCAGAAGCTTTGGTTTGTTGTCAGAGGTTATAGAAATAGTACCTGCTCCTGCAGACATTGTTTTTACCGAAGGGGTAGAGCCTTTGGTGTCAACTGAATATCAAATACAATCATACATAGAGCAAGGCTTGTTTGAAATAGGTATTGTTCCTGCCATGAACAATACAACGCTTACAATCCTCTATAGAGGCAATGGCCATACCAGTGGCACGGTACCCCATACTCATTCTGTACCCCTTCATAATCTGATTACACTAAGTGGACCTGGCACATTGGCAAGAACAGGTCACGTATTTGCTGGCTGGAGAAATTCGGCTGGACAAGTATTTCCGGTTGGATATACATGGAGGCCTACAACTGGTGGAATATTGGTGCTAGATGCAGTATGGCTTCCGCCTAGCTCTAACAACACCGTAACTGTTACATATAATGGCAATGGCAACACTGGCGGAACTCCACCTACAGGCCATATGTTTACTGCGCCGGGTAGTTTTACGGTAATGCAACCCAGCTCTGCCATGGTAAGAGCAGGCTACAGATTTACCGGATGGAGGGTTTCGCATACAGGGCAAGTTTTCGTTCCTCCGCATGTTGTCTCGGTCAATTCTGGAGGTACAATAAGGCTTGATGCGGTGTGGGAACGCGACGGCAGTAGTAATAACACTGTCACCATTGTATTTAGAAGTTCTGGTCACACCACTGGCTCGCCGCCTGCAAATATCACTGTTTCCGTACCCGGTGGCTCTCCTCCGCTGCCACATCCTAACATGACAAAAACAGGTCACATGTTTGTAGGTTGGAGAACTCAGTTTGGCGATGGTCTCCATGCTGGATACGGTGTTTGGTTTAACGCGGGACAAAGTGGAACCTTTACCTTGGATGCTATTTGGCACCCTATACACAACAACAATATCGTTACGGTTCAGTTCAGGAGCTCAGGCCATACCACTGGGTCACCGCCAGCAAGTTTCAATGTTACCACTCCTGGTACTTGGGGAGTTCCAGGACAAACCATGACAAGAGTAAATCATGGATTTGGAGGCTGGAGAGCTCCAGATGGTGAAATCTTTTTCCCGGCAACTAACGTTCATTGGAATTCAGTACGAACTGGAACCCTTACCCTTGATGCCATTTGGATTTCTTTAAATACTTTGACAGTAATGTTTGTAAGTGACGGTCACACTACAGGCTCACCGCCTTCAAGTCGTGATGTTACCACGCCGGGATCTCTTGTCATGCCAGAGCCAGGCATGACAAGAACAGGACACACTTTTGGAGGTTGGAGAAACCCATTTACCGGACAAGTTGTGCAGCCTGGAGCCAGTATGCGTTGGGATTTGGTAACGCAAGGAGTGACTCTGTTGCATGCCGTTTGGATTCCTAGCAACACCGTAACAATACAATTCACAAGCACAGGCCACACAACTGGCTCACCGCCACCTAACCGTGTTGTTAATACGCCCTATACACTTATATTGCCACAACCAGGCATGACAAGGACAGGCCATTCGTTTGGTGGATGGAGACTTACACATGCTGCACCAGGTTTACATGTTGGACAAACTTTTCTGGTTGGGCAACCCATTACTGTTACCCAAACCGGAACTATTAGGTTTGAGGCGGTGTGGAATCCTAATACGGTAACGGTACACTGGAATACGCATGGAGGAAACACAATACCACCTTGGACTAACATGGTGCCAAACACACGATTAGATACAAGAGGAGAACTGCCAAGACCTACAAGAAATGACGGACTTGAATTTGCTGGATGGTTTAGAACAGTACCGACCCCATTCAGCATAATATATGGTCAAGAAGATAATCATGCCTTATATCATTATGACGACGGCTTCACCTTTACAAATAGATTTGACCATTTAGACAACGAATTCAATTATCTAGATACAGCCCACTTTGAAACGCATACTCCGCTTCAAGGCATTTTCTTGATGATTGATTGTGAATATGGAGGCGAACATAGCATAGAGCCTTTTGCTCTTCCTCCCGATCAGATATTCGGCAGCACACTGGTTCCTAATAATGGGATGACCGCCAATGCAGCTTACAGGATGCCTGCTCCAGTAATCACAAGCCCAGCTGCTAACCAACAAGTTGCACCCGGCAACCTGCAAATTTCATGGCAGCCGATTCAAGGCAGTGCCACTACAATAATTACATATGATGTTACAGTACGTGTTATAATCGGCAACACAAGCACAATAATAGCTCAGCGCACCGGACTTTCACAAGCCAATACAAGTGTAAATATAAGTAATCAATATGTAGGCCATGCAATCAGTATCACTCTTGCCGCAAGAAGCAGCACTGGTCATATGGCTTCGATTGTTAGGTCGCATACTGTGCGGGCTGGTAATGTGACGATAACCTTGAATGCCAATGGGGGGCAGTTTAATGGAGGTGTAAACACGACAACAATCACCAGAGAGCCAAATTCCTTTTTTGGAACTTTGGCACCTCCAACTAGATCGGGTGGCCACAACTTTGTAGGATGGTTTGATACGCCAAATCCAACCGGCGGAAGGCGCATTGTGCCAAACACCATCATAACAAGTAGCAACACCTTTTATGCAAGGTGGACTGACCCAAATCGACATATGCCTTATTGGTGGCCTGCTGCTCCTGAAGGTGTTACAGTAATTTCTATGCGCATCCTCCCCAGTATACAAGGAGGGGCTTGGGTTAATGCGGTGAATAGTGGCATGAGCAACTGGAATAACCTTTATGATAGTACCAGAGTGAGGTTTACCAACAGTTCCTTTTCAGCGAACACAGTTGGGATGGGCAATTTGGATGGTGGTCTTTTGGGGCTCTTAACACCCCAGACTTCCAACACATCAATACTCAGTTTCCATATCGACTTAAGATCGTCAGCTTTTCAAGACCCTGCAATTCAATCTATACTACTAGACTTTCCTGAGCTTTTCACGGCTGTCATGGCACACGAACTTGGCCACGCTATTGGACTAGAGGATAATGCTGTATTAGATTCCCTTATGAATGCGACATCAGTGATTGACAATCAGATTACAGCACCAACAGATTTTGATATCGAAAGCGTTAATATGTTATATAACTGATTATACTCAGCGAAAGGAGATTCAGATTATGAGTAAGTTCTTATCAATAAAAATACTAATAGCTATAAAATCAGTAATTATTCTGCTCTTAACGGCGTGCAGTACTGAAATTTCAGAGATGCCCAGTAGCGGCAGTATAGAGATTCCAGGCATTGCAACGATTCCTCAAGAGGTGTCGAACGAGAGTAAGATAACAACTACGACATCTCACGGATTCTTTATTCCTTTTCATGACCTTGCATTGATGGCTTCGAGCGCAACCGATGTTGTTAGAGTAGAAATTTTAGACGAAAGAACAGAGATGATAGGTACGTGGGAAACCCGTCCTGACGATATCCGCGACCGCATCTATATTGTAAACACAGTTAATCGACTTAAGGTTTTAGAGGTCTTTTATGGCGATTCAGAGCCAGGGGATATTATTGAGGCCAGGCAGCGTGGGGGTCAGTATGGCAGCGAAAACCATATTAATCAAAATCGACTTAATCTTACTATCGGCGATGACTATGTCCTATTTTTGCTTGATAACTGCCTTGAAAACACACGACCCCCATGGTTAATAAACCACCTAGGGGCATATCGCACTCCAGCCCAACTACCATATCCTCAAGCTATACTAGGTGCATCGCAAGCACGTAGCATCTCTAATAACCTAGTGCTGCAAAGCGTCTACTCGAACAACAATCTAACACTAACAGTAGGCGATTTAGCAAACATGGCAGAAGGCATTATGCCACAACCAACGCTTTATCTACTTAGTTTCAATTTAGGTCATGAAGCAAGTCTTGATGATATAGAGCCGATTTATGTGCCTAGATTTACTAATCTTCTTGAATACTTGGTGAACAACCACAGTGGCTTTCCTCTAGAAGGCCCAACCAGAGAAGGGTATGTTTTTATGGGGTGGTATCTGGATACCCCCACACCCGTGCTTGTAACGGAAGAAATACCGATGTTAGGTCGCAACACCACCCTCTACGCCCGCTGGCAACACAACCCAACCCCAAGACCAACCCCTGCACCTAGATGCCCATATGATTCTATCTATGTAACCATAGAAGGAGCATACAGCATAACAATTACAGAACAAGCCTCTGGCTATCCTGTTATACTACAAGGCAATGGTCTTTATATGCTGCTTACAGGAGGAGTACAAGAAAGAGTTGGAGATGTAATACAAAATGGTAGTGATGTTGAACTAAGATTTGATGCAAGTGATTACATAATAGATATAAACTTCTGGGATGATGGAAGTGATAGTAGAATTGAAGCACGTAATGTGCCATATATGCATATCTCTATTATCGAGGTTAGTGCAATATGGTGCTGCTCTTTACATGACCCAAGCTTGTATTCTTTCCGACTATTCATCTCACCAGACCGTCTAGAATGGCCACCAGAAGGCGGAGCGCAGCTGTATAGTCTTGCATATTCAGATGGGTTAACTCATATGTTGCCATGTAGTTATTGGCTTCATCATAGACATATGGGGAGGTCGAATTAGGTGATAGAGGACAGATGATAAGTGAAGCTTTAACTATATCGTCTGGTATGAGAAGCTACTCATTCTTTTGTTACACCCTTAAAACAAAACAAACATTAGTTTATCATTTGTAGTTGCACTCTAAACAAACAATACAAACAACCTCCTTAGACAAAAGGAGGTTGTTTGTATATACCATGGGCTAAGTAAACGGGTATTGTGTTCTTTAAAAAATAAATTGTAAAAATCCTAATATTGTGTTACAATGTAACAAAGTAGCGTTGTAATCTATAAAGGGGCTGATGATTATGCAAAAAAACATAACACTTAGTGTTCGGGTATCGGAGGATGAGTATTCTGCAATGAAGGCGTTTGCAGATTTTGAAGGTGAAACGATGACTTCGCTTATTCTTAGAACGATTAGAGATAAGATGGAAGATTGGGAAGATGTTCGAGATGCGGAAGAAATACTTTCTCGTAATGAGGATACTTACACCCTAGAAGATGTCAAAAAAGAATTAGGGTTGGGCTTGTGATATGTATCGTAGTGAATTTACGGAAACCTCAAGGAAGCAATTGAGTAAATTGGATAAATTTACACAGGGTATGATTATTAAGTTCATCGAGCAAAATCTGGACGGTACAGACAACCCAAGGAAGTTAGGGAAGGCATTGAAAGGGCAATATAAAGGTTTGTGGCGATATGATACTGGCAAATACAGGCTTATATGCAATATTGAAGATAATGTTCTTCGTATCTTGGTTGTTAAGGTTGGGCATCGCAGGGAAGTGTATAGATAGCTTCCAGAGCCAATCAGCTAAATTTAGCTGATTGGCTCTGAGTTTTAGGTTTGTATGCGATATAAGGAAAATATTTATTGCATTGTTGACTTCACTCCGTTACAATAATCATATATGTCAAAGAGTATTGCTATAGCTTATTTATCAGCCTTATTTATCGCCATAATGGCCCTTGCATTGAGCTATTTCAAGTTGCGACTCATTAATCACACGATATATAAGTCTGTTTTTATCATCAATCTCTCTACTCCAATATCCAGAAAAATCACCTCTTAATGGTTTTGGACTTCCTTCGACATTAAACGGAGTTCTTCTTGCTGACTGAATCAACTTATTGATTTTTCGCAAAGTCTTTTTATCTTCACTTTGCCAGTAAATATAATCATCGTAGCCCCGAAGAGAGAAGCTTATGTTTTCAATCATTAGCCATCTCCTCTAGCTCATTCATAGTCTTGATTATAACTTGTCCATTTTCCAGCTGATTCATAGATTCTTTTAAGATTTTTATGTTGTAGGGGTTAAAGTATAGTGCGTCTCTATCTTCTCTTTGGATTTTAAATGGTATTGCCTGCTCCCTAATTGCTTGTTTAACAAAAATATTAAAAGCCGTTGTCATACTCATTCCAAAATCATTAAATATTTCTTCAGCTTGTTTTTTCAATTCTTTGTCCATACGGATATTAATACTAATGGTATCTGACATTCCAAATCCTCCTTTCAAAATGCTATTTTATTATATGTACATTGTACATAAATATGTGCCTTATGTCAATAGGTTTATTGAAAGATATGAGTATCTATTTTCGGTTATATTTTCTCTATTCTCCATCAACCTCTATCAATTCACACTCTATTCCTTTTCCTGCTTCCAATTGTTCTACTCCTCGCATTAGATGAGCTATGTTGCTTTCACTATAGAATGGGTCAATAGATACTTCAAAAGGTATTCGTCTTTCTCTAGTCATTTTCTTTGCAAAGATAGTAAAAGCTGTTGTCATGTTCATTCCTAATTCTTGACAGACTGTTTCTAGGTCTTTTTTAAGTCCTTCATCTACTCGAATATTGATTAGTGTTTGAGCCATTAAAGCCAACTCCTTTCTGAGTATTTGTTTCTATTATATCATGATATTATTATTACGTAAAGATGTTATATATACTATGTATTTACAAATGACTATTACTGTCTAGTGACTTCTAAAAATACGCCGAAAAAAATCTTTTATCGGCGTATTTCTTTTTCCATCAAGATTTGTTTCAATAAGTTGGGTTTGTATTGTACCAGCGTGAAGTGCTTGGGCAGCAGAAGCAGATTGCTGAGCGGAAACCAACGCAGTAGTAGTTTCTCTCAATTGGTTAGTTAACTCCCCTATTAATTTGTCCTTTGTTTTTATCTGCTCATTTCTAAATTCAAGCTCATTTTCCAGCAAGGATATTATAGTATCTTTTGATGCATCATTATGATGCGATTGTGATTCAATATTCTTTGCAAAGTGTTGCTTTATCAATGCTTCTGCCGCTTCATCAAAAAGAAATCGCGCTTCATTTTCTTGCATCACTCTGATGTGATTAGCTTTTACATAACGATACACTTTTTGCTTCGGTATGCCCATCTCATTTGCAATTTGTTTCATTGTTTTCATTATAATAACCACCTTTCAATGGTTTTCATTATAACAATAAATCATATCACTGACAAGTGGTTCTGAAGCACTTTGATGAATCACACCGAAACGCTTCGATGCACTTCATAAATTTGAGCATCCAATCTAAGGCGCTTGTGTCATTAACGCTTAATCTAGTCAATGTCACCCCAAAACCTCCACGGATCCATAGACAATGTCAACCGCCTCCAACAGTATGCTTCTGGGTACAGTTTCAATAATCGAGTAAGTGCGAGTATATGGATCTATTGCCTTGACTTGTTCGCACCTAACCTCGCCTGTCGTCATTGTTCCGTTAAGCTTGACATGTGTAGGAAAGCCATTGACAGTATTTGAAATAGGACATATAAGAAGCATGTTTGTCATTGCATTAAACTTATCATTACTTACAACCAATGCCGGTCGATATCCAGACTGCTCATGACCTTTTGTTGGATTTAAGTTAAGTTTAATTATATCTCCTTGCTTCACTTTTTGCTCGGTTCCTCGTTTAGTAAAGTTGATCTTGTTATCTTTATTGTTCATCATAGTTCCGTACCCACACCTTCTTCATCTAGCCAAATTTTATCTTCATCAGTCAACGCATATGGACCACCATCCCAACCCTCAAACCTCTCGACAAGAGTCCTGTGAGTATAGATAGGTGTAATAATCAAATCATTATTATCACTTATTCTAATTCTCACGGTTGATTTCTCGTCTACATTCAATTGTCGCAAGAAGTCTTTAGGTATTCTTAAAGCAGTTGAGCCACCCCATGCAGCGAGTTGTAGTGTTGTTTCCATAAGTAAAGTCTCCTTTCATTTTATGATATTATGATTATATAATATTATATCATATATCTATCATGTTACTCAAGGGGATTTTATTTTTCTAAAAATTTCAAAATCACTCTACGCAAAATTCCTACCTTACTTTTAACAAGCAAATTAAGAAATTTCCGAATCCCAGGAGCAAAACACCCACAAATTAGCCAAAACGCCAGCAGCGAAACCATCCCTCCCTCACACGCCACCCTAGCCATGAGAGGTGAGATCTTAGTTTTTATCGGCGAAGCCGACCAGCCCCGCAGGGCAAGTTTACCGAAACGCCGAAGGTGAAACCACCCCATCTCACACACCACCTCGCATAGCTAGGGTGGTGTGTGAGATGGGGTGGTTGTTTTCGGTATAACTTGCTATACCCATATTGACATGTGTTTGCCTCCGTGGTATGATTGGTTTCTAGGGAGGTGATTTTTTTGCTCACGTAGCAAAATACACGAGCATGTTGACGGGTTAAGGGTCAAAAAATATAGAGAAGTACTTATAGAGCCTGATTTTGAAGGAAAAAGCTTCGCATTGTTATTATTGCTGCTATTTTTATGTTGATATTTTAAGATATATAGTGTATACTATATACTATATTATATATAGGAGTGATGTTATGACCACAACCAAAGTAGGAAAATGGGGAGGCGCACATGGAATTAGGCTACCAAAGGCCTATATGAGCAACTTGAAGATAAGTGAAAATGATACCGTAGAAATTTATGTTGTTGACGATTCCATAGTTATAAAAAAACAACCTCATCAGCACAAATCTTTCAAGAAAAGAATTGAAGAATTTTACGGAACAGATTTTGATTCGGTTATAGCCCAAAACGATTACGAGGGACAAGAATGGGACACAGGAAGTCCCGTTGGAGATGAGGTGTTTTAATGTCATACAGGGCACGTCAAGGCGATATCATATGGCTTGATTTTAATCCGCAAGCGGGTCATGAACAAAAAGGCAGAAGGCCTGCTATAGTTATTAGCAGTAATGATTTTAATGATTTTGAAAAAACAACAGCTATGGTATGCCCTATAACAAACACGGATAGAGAGTTAGCAACTCAACTTCCCTTGGATAAAGGCACAAATACAAAAGGCGTTATAATGTGTAACCAAGCAAAGATACTTGATTTAAGGCAGCGCAATGCTGAGTTCATAGAGAAAGCACCCAATAGTATAACCCTCGAAGCAGTTGATATAATTATAGGGTTTTTGAAGTCGGATTAAAGGATTATATGGGTGCTTTGGAGTTATAGTGTATCAACTCTATTTGAATTATAAATATGCCACTTTAAAAGTCAAAATTATATGCTATAAACTAGGGTGTGCTTGTATTAACACTAATCATGATTAAAAATCATAGACCACTGGCATGGCCTTTCTCCTAACGGTCTTGCCGTTAGGAGAAAGGCCATGCTCAATGTTTTAATCTGTGGTTAGTATAGGTTGTTGCACGCCCTATCAAATCTGCATTTGAGGAGGTAATCCCATGGCTCACGTAGCAAAATACACTCGCTCACAAATAGGAGGAGTAACAAGACATTATGAAAGAGCGCAAAAAGAGAATGGAGAATATCAGACATTCGGTAATCAGGATATTGATGCAAGTAGGATTCATTTAAATTATAATCTTGCACCGGAGCGTGATGGGGGACAGTTGAGGTTTATATATGAGCGTACTACGCCGTTTGCGACTACAGCTAAATCTATAGCTGTAGATGATGGACAAGTGCAGACCTCAGATGTGGCTGAGGCATGTCCGTCCGGTATAGTTATGACACATTCTTCTGATGTGGTTGCAGCACACCCCTCCGGCGTAATCGGTGTTAAATGCCAAAGTAGAGAAAACATAAATGTAATGTGCAGCTGGGTTATTACTTTACCTAAAACCTTTGGTGATATTTGTGAAGTAGATGAATCAGGTAGAGAGATTTATGAATATGACGAGATAGATACCAAAATATTCTTTCGCGAAGCTTATAGATTCTTAAATGACAGATATGGTAATGGGTCAGATAAGAATGTTATATCAGCCTATGTACATATGGACGAGACAACACCTCATATGCACTATGCTTTTGTCCCTGTAGTGTGGGATGATAAAAAGGGTATTGAGAAAGTTTCTGCTAAGGCAATTATTAATCGTTTTGACCTTAAAAGTTTTCATCCAGATTTAGAGAAGCATATGGCAGAGGTCTTTGGTTATGAAGTCGGTATTTTGAATGAGGCTACCAGAGATGGCAATAGGTCTGTTGAGGAACTAAAAAGAGGAAGAGCGCAAGAGGAATTATCTAGTCTTAAAAGTGATATCTCTGATTTGCGTCTAGAAAGGCAAAATTTTGCGTCCAAGCTTCAAGATGATATAAATATACTCAAAGATGAAAAGAATGCACTAGAGGGTCAAATAGAACAAAATAAGACATACCTTGATTCTCTAGAGAGACAAGTAGAACAAAATAGAACACACCTTAAACCTCTAGAGGAACAAATAGGTGCTTTGCAGACACGTATAAACCCGCTACAACAAAACCTTATCCACTTAACCGCTACACAGACAGCCATTGATGCAGAATACCAAGCCAAGAAAAAATATATAACCGAAGCTAAGAAATCAAGTGATATATCTGTAATGTACCCCTCTTACACCGAGACCTCAACCAGAGGCTTCGGCAAAAACAAAAAGGAATATGTAACCGTACCAGCAGAAAAGTGGGAGGAGAAACATATATCAGCTAATGATGTAGATTACCTCCGAAAGATGCAAGTATCTCTTGAGAAATCTATAACAGACTTTAACAGGTCTCAATCAGGAAAGAGCTATCACGCTATGGTAGACAGGATAAATGACCTTGAAGATGACGTAAATAGCCTTGAAGATACTATAGGTGATCTCAAAGATGAAAATGCAAACTTGAGGAGCAGAATTAGGAGTTATGAAAGTCAACTAAACACCAAGACAGAGGAATACAAAGAACAGCTAAGCGTCAAGGACAAAGAAAATGAATCCTTGTCCAAAGAACACAAGGCCTTTATAGGCAGAGTAGGTAGAACTCTTAAAAGAATAGATAATGACGCAGCCGAGCAGTTTAAAAGTGAATGGAGGGCAGAGAGCCATACACTCAAACAAGAGCAGCTATTAAATGACCAAGTAATTAAGCAGGAACAGTTGTTAAGGCAGCAGTCAAAAGATTTGGATTGGGGGATGGAGAGATAATAGCGGATGAGGTCATAAGCCACAAGCTTGCACTTTCTCCCATGTTAATGACAGGCCACTTATATTTATGGTGTTTATTTTGCCTGAATTTACTTGCGCTTACTTTATGCATTTGCATTTATTCCGTATCTGCATTTTGGATTATTTTTTTATAATTTAGGTTACGCTTACATCTAATTTCCCGACTTATTTTCTGTTATGTGAAACTAACTAACCAGCCAACAAAAATCTCCCTTGTTTGTTAGCTTGTTTTAAACCTGTTTTATATCTTGTTTTAATACTTGTTTTCGGAGGACGGGAGGCCAGTGAGAGCGGGGGATGTGGGGCTGAAAGGTGAGGATGTTTTCCGTGAAAGGTGAGGATGTTTTCCGTGAAAGGTGAGGATGTTTTCCGTGAAAGGTGAGGATGTTTTCCGTGAAAGGTGAGGATGTTTTC
>Ga0131853_10016008_pt1 | contig 13697 bp, 7 predicted proteins | sample TergutLab28metaG_FD_92764 | JGI IMG/M metagenome (GOLD analysis project Ga0131853, IMG submission 92764) | Labiotermes labralis P1 segment gut microbial communities from Petit-Saut dam, French Guiana - Lab288 P1 (version 2) (version 2) | ecosystem: Host-associated > Arthropoda: Insects >... | reverse complement strand
TGTGTGTAGATTTGAGGTTGAGATGGGCGGAGCATGTAGCGCGTATGGGGGAGAGGAGAGGCGTATACAGGGTTTTGGTGGGGAAACTTGAGGGAAAGGGACCACTTTGGAGACCCAAGTATATGTGGGAGGATAATAATAAAACGGATCTTCAGGAAGTAAGATGTGGGGGGGGGGGGTATGGACTGGATCGAGCTGGTTCAGGATAGGAACAGGTGGCTGGCACTTGTGAATGCGGCAATGAATCTTCTGGTTCCGTAAAGTGCGGGGAATTTCTTGACTAGCTGAAAACCGGTTAGCACATCAAGAAGGACTGCTCAATAGAGTAAGTATGTAGTGTAAATCTGTATTGGTAATGGATACAAAATCAAAATAGAAGTTGAATAAAGAGAGACCAACTTGATGTCACTTGCTTTTTTATTTCATTAATTAATGCTCAACATGTTTTCGGACGTATTAAGATCCGAAAACATGTTGAGCATTAAATAATGAAATAAAAAAGCAAGTGACATCAAGTTGGTCTCTCGTTATTCAACTTCTATTTTGATCTACATCTTTCTTCGTATTGATCTTCGCAATGAGGTTCTCAGACAACTTCACTTACACACATTACTCGCGTATCAGTGAATTGCTGTTGATGGCTTTAGGAACAGCGTCAACTTTGACCTTCAACTAATCTTCCACAAAAGACAGTATTCACTTACCGGGCCAAGAAATTTAAGCTTATTGCCGTGGCCATGACGGCCAGTGTCTGGACCATGTATCAGTCCAAAGAATGCAGTCCACCCTCTCGTACCCTGTTTTTCAAGGTCAGTGTTGCTACTAGACAAGTGCCCGTCACATTACATAATATTCACGCGCAATTCCACGGACTCTTTCAAAGGTTCCTGCTTCATCCTAAAAACATTCCAAGCGTTAATTTCATACATCGGAGTGCTGCCATCTGTTGTTCGCTCGATGTACAACTTTTTCAGCCTCAAGTCGTACCTCACATAATATAAGGTCCGGTCAACAATGAAACCTAGCAGTGACTCACACCGCGGGCGTGACACACCCAACCAGTGGTATTATAACAAGAAAATTATTCGTCAATCTTTCTTCCGGTCTCTGCAGGTTTTCCGGCAACACAGTCTTAATATTGGATATACGTGTACTGCGGTGAACTGCGTATGTAAACTGGGTGAGAGGAAATACGTTCAGAGGACTGAGGAGAAGCAAGGAAGTCGTTTGTAAATATCGGAACTCGACTGAAGCGAAGTTGATGTCCGCTGGTGGCCTTTGGTATTTCCCCCACATACACGCCTTCTCAACAGACGGCTTTATGGGACTATCATGTACCTGATTTTTAGTGGTGGCAACCATCTGCAAGACTGCAGGTAGCCATGATCCAAATACCTCCTGTCAGTGACGGTGAAATCCGTGGTGCAAAATACCAAAGACAGATTTAGAATCGCATCTACTGAAGCGAGATTCATGAGACATGCGTCATTTGTTCGTTTCTGTCCGATGAACTTGTCCGAGCGAGTCAGCGGTACGAGAATAGTGATAGGGGATTGGTGGTAAAGAAAAAGCAATGCCCCGTCCTTGCCACCTACTGTATAGTGTAGGACCGTCCGCCAGCTCCGTTAGGTTCTTCACCATTCAACAACTAACAAATGACCTATTTTGCATATGGACAGGCTGAGGACAAGAAAGAATAGAATGAAATGTTGAACTGAAGGACGATTCTGAATTGACCAAAATATCGGGCTAAGGAATTACATCGGTCACTACATTAATTGTGAAATAAATGCGGACAAACTGTAGCAAGAAACCGGGGAACGTGTGGATTTGAAGATGTCTGGGAAATATTATGTTAGACTGTGCTCTGAAACAAATGTACAAAAGTAACAACAGCGGAGCACTGTAGCTTCATTAATACCGTGTAATTGGAACGCCTACTTGCAACAAAACGTTACCGACCCTGCCAGGATTCGAACCTGGAATCTTCTGATCCGTAGTCAGACGCGTTATCCATTGCGCCACAGGGCCCACGTGGCAAACCGTCACCAGATGGGGCTGTTTGTGATAACGTCTGTCATCACAGACGTCTAGGCTTTTGACGAAGCTTAACAACAAGGAGCTACAGACGCGAATGTCAGGATTACTGTGACGTCATTCCGTGTAGTTTCGGATAAACCTGCTGTCTCTATTTGTAATGTTAGAAGGGTGACTTACCCTTCTGTGTAACTTGGTTAGCAGGAAAGTTGTGCCTGAAGACTGATAGTTCGAATTAATGTTTCAGTTATCAATATTACGTTCGTTTGGGGCATGACACCGTGTAGTTTGGTAGATGGTTAGCCACATTTTTGAGTAGCATGTTGCCTCCGTCTACACGGAAGCACGGGACTCGATAAAAAGGACACTCTGTAACAAACAGATGTGCAACTGTCCATCTGTCATCATAGTTCATATGAAATGCACTACCTTGTATGCAGACTGTCCTAATCTTAGCATCACTATTTTGTGTCTAAAAGCTTGCAGATTAATAATAAACGTTTGTCCAGTAAATATGAAAGTTCTTGAACAAGTGTCCCAGCTGTCTGATCAGTGCCTCTCCTTTTGAATTTGATCGGAAACCTAAACTGGATTCAGCAATTGAATGGAGGAAGGTACATGTACGTAATCTACTGAATGTTTACTGGACGTTCTTTGCAGAACACATAACAGTATTAATTTATCTTTATTGTTGCACCGTGCATTTTGTAGTTTATTTAAGTAACACACCAACAAATGCACATATATACAGTCTTTAATAATCTAAAATTTACATTAAAACGCTTAAAACGTTCCTACGTGTTACGATCGTACGATCATCCTCAGGGAACGTACTTTGTTCCTTGCTAAAGTTACAGTTTAAAACGCTCAGTGATTTACTTCGTTTTATTAATTTGGTGCTGTGACAGCATGCATGCATGCAAATTAATATAACGAAGTAAATCACTGAGTGTTTTAAACTGTAACTTTAGCAAGGAACAAAGTACGTTCCCTGAGGATGATCGTACGTTCGAAACATGTAGGATGGTTTTAATTGTTTTAATGTAAATTTTAGCTTATTAGAGACTATATATGTACATTTGTTGGTATGTTCTTAAATACTAGGCATTTGTTTCCACATTGCACACAATAATGAAAGCCTTGTTATTACAAAACAACCTAACCTTTTCGGTGACAGATGCTGATAGCAGAGACTGAACGCGCCAAAAAACACAATTTTGTCGGAAGTGTGAACACGCAACTATCTTCTGCACAATGGCCTGATTCTACTGAGCTAGGAATCGAAACTGAACCTCCTGGATTACGATATGTTGACGTCATCGATCTCCGTTTTAGCTTATTTTCTTCCCGTGATGAAAAATGGAAACTAATGAGGTCTCCACACTGTGTGTGTTTGCATTCCTAGTACTGTTTAAACTAGTTGATCGATTTTTACGAAATTTCCTATGAAGGTCGTAGTGTTGAACGTCACACTTCTAAATTTCTTACAACCAGTAACATGGCGGTTATCAGCGGCACGTGTTATAGGTTTCTGAAATGAATATGGTTACATACCTTCGGTAAATATACTGTAGTATGGTGGAGGGGTGGTGGGGTGGGGGGATTATCGAGCAAGGAGCAGTAGCGACTGCTTGAATATCGTGTTTAGCTTTCAATTTGATGGAGATAACTGGCAGATAATTGGAGGTGGCCGGGCCACATTTTGTATGGAGATAGAACGTAATTGTTGCTACACATTATTTCTGAATTATTCCCTGTGAGTCAACAATTATAAACATGGCGGTAATGCGAAACGGTTTTATTATGTGCGTCGTGTTTAACGTGCACCGAATCTCTAGGACATACGTAAGAAATAATTCTTTACACAAAAAGTAAAATGAAATAGCAGTAGATAGTAAATAGATATATGGGCTAGAAGAAAGAAAGTAGGCTTTATGGGTTACACTCAGACTTGCCCTTTCATTTTTGTGCATCTCCTGTTATGAAGAGTATAAATGATAGGAGGGACGTTTGGGGACACGGCCTATGAGAGTTGTTAATTCACACGGAACTGTTTCACGATTGTGTAGTCACGGAATGTATAATTAGTGGCTTTGAACCTACAAAAATATCAATATTGATGTAGGTCATTTACTAGTTTTTTTTTAATGCAAATGGTTTCCACAACTGAGCATTGTGTCTATACCAGGTGTCAGAAATTAAACTGTTATGTACATCCTTCATAGACATGGAAATGAATCCCGAGTTGGAGCACATTTCTTCAACCAGTAATATTCAGAGTTGCTAACAGAGTAATAATAACGAAAATAGTAATAAAAAAAAACTGGTTCCGCCCGGGATCGAACCGGGGACCTTCTGCGTGTAAAGCAGACGTGATAACCACTACACTACGGAACCACCGGCAGATGGGCGAGGCATGTGTCCGTTGTCTTTGAAACATTTAACCTGTACAACGAATTTTTGTACGTTATGTATGTGTGTGTATAGACACTTGGGTATGTGGCTAGTTGTGTTCCGCTGTGTGAGAGCCAGGTGCCCTGCCCAGCTTGTAGCTCGATAGTCTGTGGCGCTCTTAACCAACGCACCTCTCTCCCTTGGTAGGTGCGCGTGAGACGGTGGGTGTAAATAAGACAACTGTGTTTTTTTATTTCGTACTATGACCAACAAATACACAATTATTTCACAAATTATCACACTCCTACATGTTTCGACACTATCGTGTCATCCTCAGGGAGCTTGTAATGAATACATTGCCAAGTTACACAAGTAGTTCAAATCCAACTGTTAGTAGTACAATTTACAATTAAGATGTATTAAAATAAGACATCTGTGTATTATACTGCTTTTGCAATTAATATCTTATGACTCGAAATTTTCGCTTGACACACATACAGACTGCCCAATTTGTCAGGAAAGCAACTTCCATTTTCCTCGCGGTACATGTGCATCATACTGGTCACTGGATACGTACAGATCTCGGCTTCGAATACGCGAATTAGACCTTCACTGCATGCTGTTCCAGATAACAATGTTATTTATTGTCCGTCTTACACAACAATAATATGATGTAAAGTTTTAACACAACGGGATGGAATACCCACAATTTAGAATCCACGCTAGCCAAATGCATTCCATCTATCTATATAAAAAATGGAAAGTCAAGGTACTGACATGCAACACTGACATATTTTTTCAATAAACAATGCCTAGCCAACAAGATCATCCCGAATTATGCCAAGGTCAAGGTTCCCACGTCTTCACCAGCCGCTGTCAAGGCCAGAAACAAAGCCCAGATCATTCGGATCAAAGAAGAAAACTCAACTTTACATCATATTATTGTTGTGTAAGGCGGACAATAAATAACATTGTCATTTTAGCACAACGGGATGGAACACCCACAATTTATGTTCCATATAAGCTAAATACTGCTTATCTGAAAATATCGGGCTAAGCTCTCTGTGCTTTACTGGCACGAGACACGCACGGCCGGCACCCACCAGCCGAATTGCAAGTTCACTATGCGTCACTAGCTGTGGAATGTTGACACGTAAGAAAGCGAACGCCTTCCCGGTTATCGCGTGTGCCTTCCTCGAAAGCCGTGTTAAGTTCTGATCAAGCAGACTGGGTCTTACTCTCAAGCAAAGAAATTTACAGAACACTACTTTGCTATTAAGCCTTTTTTTTTTTAAAGGCGTGCTCGCAAATTTGCAAAAAGCGACGGTTATTTTCTTCATGTCTGTCCGTCCGTCCGATCGTCGGCATGGTACAACCCGTCTGGCACTGGACGAATTTTGTGAAATTTGAAGAATAATGATGGGTACTTTACGGTACAAGAAGATCAATGTGCATATTTGATGATACCTCGTTCATTTGTCCTTAGAATGAGAAGTGTTTCAGAGAAACGTTGTAGAGAAAATCAAAACAAATATTATGCTCAATAACTTTTTTTTTTCCCGAAAATCGTATCGCTTATGAGATAATGTGCAAAAATGCTGTAGAGCGGGGCAGACCACAGATGACAATGGCGTATGCGTATTGCATACTGGATACCTAACGCTGCAAACACACACCCAGAATATGTAATACTTATTGCGTTTCCAGAGCAACAGTGGTTGCACGGATGTGCCTGATTGTTACGTTATTTGTACGTCACCTGCCTTGTTTCAAGGAACAGGCTTGCGCTGTATTTACATATTGAGCACTGTAATAGGCCTATACACCGTTATACTGTGCTATAAAGTCGAGTTCCATTTAGAAACGAATATTCCGTGAATTCTGCATTACGCGTAGATTACGTAAATTTGACTTCAACTTCTGGCATGCTAAATTCCTTGTGCCTACATTCGGTGTGTTCAGAATTTGTCGACATACGGTGTGATTCGGTTTGTAGACATGAACCAAGCCTTTATCAATGACAATCGTCTCAGCTACGCGCCTTTAAATCGGATTATTCCTATGTTGCCTCCGCCTGGAATAGAACCGCGTGTCATCCAGCCCGGAGGCCAGTCACTGCACAGAACGCACCATTCCTTACGGATATAACTTCAGTCGGGATGATAAACCACGGACTCTACGACCAGGGTATCGGTGTTCGATTCCAAAGCATCCACAGCGATTCTACGGCACATCCAGCCATCTAACCAATAAGTACAAGGGGGGAGGGGGGTCCCTCTTAACTCGAGGACAAAGCGATCAGGGAGCGAACTTGGCACATCACCATCTAGAGCCGAAATTAGAATGTGTGAATCTATAAATGCCTTCCCCCCGCACGTTGATGGCATGGTGTTAGGTAGGCTCCAAGACAAATGTACCCAATTTTTTATTTGCCTACGTCTAGGTACCAGAAGTAGTTTTTGTTTGTTTTATGCATGTTTACCGCCCTCTCAGGCGTGATATATATCCTGTCAAAAAAAAAAAAATACAAAGTGCTAGGAAGAAAGGAATTCCGGAAGTGACATCACGTATTGTGTGAAATACCGTCACCAGTCCTCGGTAGTATAGTGGTTAGTATCCCCGCCTGTCACGCGGGAGACCGGGGTTCGATTCCCCGCCGGGGAGAATTTTTTTTTTCTCTCATTATTATGGTTTCTGTATTTCTTAATAGAAATCTGAAGGAAAGTTGCACCAATTGTCAGTAATTTTTATATTGCGGATGACTACTGTAATGTGACATGCTGGCTGTTAATAGATGTTTACGAAGTTTTTTGGGGATGTGCCGCATGGCTAGTACCTAGGGGCAGATCTTGCCCATATACTCATGTTTAACCCTTCAAAGACACTGGGAAGTTAAGTTAAAAGTCATGCCCAGAGCGGAGGAGTTTGTAATTTATAGTAAAGTATGCTTGAATGGTTCACGGAGGTAGGGTGTACCGAGGCCGACACCACGTAAGGAATTTAGGTCTGTACAGTGCACCGAGGCCGGCATTTAAGGGTTAACATAAGTGTCAATTGCGATGGAATGCCACATTTCAAACAACTCGATATGATTGTCAGTAATTAAGGCAAGCCTGCTCTTGTAACATTATCTTGGGGAGCGTAAAATAAATTGACTCAATGTACTGTGTTTGGCCTGTTCTGCCTTCCGTGCGGTAGGCTGGGACTCGCGCTCTGAAGATGGCGGCATTGCGTTTCTCCGAAACGTTAATAATCATGTCAGACTACACGGCGTCACGCGCTACGTCGCATCCCTAGTATTCACCGCAGTTCTAATCTCGTGTCACATGCGTTCGCTGCTGATCCGTGGCACTTCTGCTGGAACTTCTTAACGATGACGCCAATCGTTCCCTCGCCTGTTAGCTGCTGCTAGTCACTTAAAGAAGCTGTTAGAAAACATGAGGCACCTCAAAATGTTAGAAAACAAACGCAGTAATAAAAGTAAACACGTTTTTGTGTAGTAAAAGTGGGGAATGCAGAAGCAGAACCTGATTGTACTCCTCGGTCATAAACGGCACACAGTAATGGCTATTAGGGGCTAGCTTTTGTCCTGCATTGAAAATAAGTTATCATTTAAAACGATTATGGTTGTAGAGACTGATGACAATTATGGTTGCTTGTTAACCTGATGGGCATGCGTGACGTCATTCCCAGTATTCGTTTTATTGTTTCATGATGGAGACGGAATTTTGCTGTTCGGCACCGACCGCTAGCAGGGAGAGACAACCCATCTCTTCGTACTTAATTCATACATGGAATCAATAAGCAGTCTAGATACAAGACTGGGAACCATTTCTGTTGTACTTATGGTCTCATAAAATATGCAGCTGGAAGCCAAAAACTGTCGACAGTGATACGCTCTTTGCTAGGTGTTTGTGTTCGGTCGAAAAGGTGGATCTAATTTTTTTAAATGTATCTTTGCACCGTGAAATGTAATATAATTATACAATATTAACCAACGAAATGGACAATTTCCTAAATTAATATCTTAATTTTTTATTTTGATGTCTTCTACATGTTTCGAACCCGAAAGTTCATCTTCAGGAAGACGGTTGTACATACAGTTATGGTATGCATCGGTAAAAGCAGTCTAGAGGCTCCTTATACTGATGCATGTAAGAGGTAAAAAGATAAAGGTAAAGTGTTCCCGTTACAGGCCCGGTTTAGCCCAGAGGGTGTGTAGAGGTATAGCTCTACTCTTCCATGACCGCGGCACTAGAAGGGGGTGAGTGGTCAGCAGCACGCTCCGGCCGCACTTTACCCCCGGGAAACTCCCGGTACCCATTTTACAGGAGGCTGGGGTGGGCCCCAGGGCCGGTCTGGACGGGGGGAAGATCTCGTCCCCACCGGGATTCGATCCCGGACCGTCCAGCCCGTAGTTCAGTCGCTATACCGACTGAGCTACCGGGCCCACTGCATGTAAAATGTACCATACTATAATTGCACATACAACCGTCTTCCTGAAGATGAACCTTCGGGTTCGAAACATGTAGAAGACATCAAAATTACAAATTAAAATATTAGTTTAGAAAATGTGCGTTTAGTTGGTTGATATTGTTGTGTGAGTGAATCTCGGTGTTAAAGCATTTGGCTTCATTTCAGTAATCTGACGGATACGATCATCGACTGTCTGACGATAAATGTATCACTGTCGGTCTAGTCGTATGTAGCTTTTTTACTATGAAGATGGACGCACTAGGTTCCTCCGAAACGTTGGCATTCATCTACAACACTACACGGTGTCGTATCCCAGGAAACCGTAATGACAATCAGTTGTCATAACTGATATTATAAGTGATTTTATTCGTTCCCACGAGAACAGTAATGGGACGACTGGAAACAGACAACGATATTTATTTCTGCATCATTTATAGACCACCTCACATCATAATTTTGTCAACTTATTCGGTGTTAATCTTACCATGTGATGCAGCACAGACTAATCTTTCTCCATACCCCACGAGTGCGCGTTTTGCAACTAGATGGCCGCTTATTCATTCTGCCCGTCCGGTCTCGTTGGCTTACTCACAGTGACATACTGCTACAGTTCCACACGTACAGCAGCACTGAGGCACTATTCGTCAGCAAATCTATGACACATTGCGTTGCGACATTTATGCCTTTTGTTTCGGATAAACTTGCTTCCTACATCTTCAAGAGAGAATTTCTAGAAGACTACAAACCAAACCATCTCCTCCCATGAAAGCATCAAATATCAAACATGCCTTATTCTGTGCTACTGGATTTTACACATCGCCATGAAATGACGTGAATCAACCACCAGACGACTAACTTTACTTCCTCCTCGTGTTATTTTATTTATTTGTTTATTTCCTTCTTCTTGTTCCTGTGTTTCGTCATGGAAGAGCACAACATAAAGTAATAAAGTTGTACTTGTGAATGCCATGCAAGGATATGGGAGAGTGGAGGTATGACTCCACCATTTCTTAATATCGTCACTAAATAAGGGTGAGTGGTTATCTTTACGCTCCGGCCGCTATACCCTCCGGGGAAGAAACCTTGGTTTGGAGGTTGGATGGGTCCCATTGCCAGTCTGGACAGGTTTAGAGCAGAGAAAAATATTTTGCCCCTGCCGGTACTTGACCCAGGATTGTGAACACGCAATATACAAAGCAATGACTGCAGTTTCCGTTACCTGATTTGAACACAGAATTCTGTAACAGTAACGTAACAGATGGAACCCACTCTCTTTTCGTGTCTGACATGCCTTGCAGAGAGATCAACGGTTGATTTGAATATTTTGTGTTAAGGGGCGGGGGGAGTGCATTTTTTATGGCTGGAGGATAGCAACAGACGCCAGGACCCAACGGCGAAGGGGGGGGGGGATATGTACGTAATAAAGATGAAAATTCCTTCCATAGCTTCGTCTGCGTGACTCGTGTAAGTGGCAAGGTCAGAGGTGAAGCATCAGAGCGGCTATCATGCCAGCTTGTAATTGAAGCCGCAGCTGCGCGAGTGGTTACTTTGCTTGCTCCTAGATCAGCAGCCGACGGGCAGCGACAGTCCAGGCTTCCCATAAGCGGCCTGTTCTCGTGCGTCAACAGGTCGCTCCAGGAACTGTGTCGCTTGCGTCCGTACGTTTAACATACGCGCATGCGCCACGGTAACTGGAGGTTCCGTAAAAACCACGCACGCCAGTTCAGTTCGGAGTTGCAATTATTATGACTGTACCTTACTCCAGGAAGGAATTTCATTGCTGTACTTCTGTCTTAATTACTGTCTTAGTGTAGTCACTGAGCTACGGCCTGGAGGACCGGGGAATCGGCTTTCGATTTTCGGGAGGCGACAAAGCTTATGTAAAAGATTTTTGTTTTCCCCAAAACGTCCAGACCGGCTCTGGAGCCCACCCGGCCTTCTATTCAGTGGGTACCGAGGCTCTTTCTCGGGAGTAAAACAACCGGAACGTGAAGTACTCCTGCAACTAGTGCCGAGGTTAAGAATAATGAGTGGAGCTACGCTTCTGCTCCCCTATATGCCTTCATGGGCGTGGACAGGTACAGTTGTGTCTTTCTCAGATTTTAACTGCAGCGTCTAGATCGGCACTGCCGTCGACCCATCCTATGTTGTCGGGGACGCTTTCGTTAGCAGTAAACCTTCCGGAGCTTGAATCCGATGCTCAGCTTTATTCAATGGCGAGCTTAACACTGTGTGGCACTAAACCTCCACTGTACCGTTCACCTTCGTGGTATTACATCTACTGTCTTCTTTCCCTTCATGTTTTCCACAGCTGTGTTAGTGTGGAACAATGGAATGATGTGTCATAGTTACACATCCTAATGTGCAGAAACCAGATCAGTATGTGACAACGTTTGAATGAAGTTGGACTGTAACATGACAGGCAATTTACGTATAACATAACATTGAGGCGCGTTCTTGCAACCGTTGTTGTGGTGGAAAACCAATAGGTACATATTCTGAGTAGGTGTGTGTAGCCTTAGGCATCCAGCATACAATGCGCATGTGCCATATTGTCATCTGTGGTCTGTACGGCTCTACTCTATTTTCCCGTAAACGGCAGGATTTTCGAAAAAGAATTACGGAATATGAAATGTGTTTTGATTTCCTGTACAAATTTGTCTAAACATTTCTTATTCTAAGTAGAATTGGGCGAGACATGATCAAAACTGTATAGTGGTCTTCATGTGAAGTACCCCTTATTCTTGTCCGATTTTAGTGGAACCTGAATTTTCTCGAAGGATTTTATAAAAAAAAAATTAAAATATCGAATTTCATGAAAATCCATCCAATGGGAGCCGAGTTGTTCCGTGCGGACGGACAGATAGAAGGACAGACATGACGAAGCTAATAGTAGCTTTTCGCAGTTTTGCCAACGCGCCCAAAACATGTCTATTTCACTTTACTTTGGCTCTGAATGAAAAGCAGAAAATTCTTCTGAAATGTCCGTAATATTCATTGTTTCGGCACGTCGTGACATCCACGGACCTCTATAGTTATCTGCCATTCAGTGAACTCTTAATTACTAACTCAATGCGCATAACGTTGTGCCATGCTAAAAGAATTTTCTTCTCCGTTTTGCAGGGGCCTAACATTCTTGCGCTGTCGATGTGCAATTCATTCCCCTCGTCAGGTAACAAGCAGCAGTTTTGGGGCTGTTGCTGCTAATGATGATGTCATCTGCTACATAACTTCGCACCATTCATCACCCCCAAGTAAGTTTATAACATTTTATATTGCGTTTTGTATTCATTAGGGTGTCGTGTTGACGTACTTTATCTGCGAAGGACACCAGATATGGCGACAAATGAAGTTTGTCTTAAGTTCTGCTCTGTAAGTTACATCACAACCTAAAGATGGTCCACATATAGGGCCAAAACATGTAGTTGTATTCCTACTGTACTACTAGGTGAAATATAGTTGTGTTCGACTGTATGTGTAATACACTAAATTCTTTGTTATTGAACCAACAAAACGGGGATGACGCACCTCAAAAAAAAAGTCTTAAGTGACTGATGTAACTACTACACAGCCTCTCTGCCTTTTGAAAGAAGGCATCTCGAAGTGATAGAATAAATATTTACTGTAATTAATTAGCTGTAATAACACAAGACTCACTCCGGCGGATGATAATATATTAGAACCTCACACTCCCACAGGATACCCAAGTGATAATAGGAACTGTTTTAATTGTTAAATGTCAACCTAAGGTTTTAAACATTTTAACCAGATAAATGCGTATTACGTATTTCATTCGTCCTTGGCAAAGATACTTACCAGATTTTATGTATTTTATTAATGTAAGCATATTGGGATCCCAATGTGCACACAGCACCAATGACTTAGTCTGCTATGTAGGCCTGAAGATGACCTACTGATGGGTCGAAACATGTAGCCTTATGTATTAATAATAATGGTAGTGCTGACGTATATAATTAATTTTGTTATATACTCTCTGCCTATGGTTAGAATGAGTACAGTTCACCCTATAACCTACCATGAAGATACAGAGACGGAGTAGGGGTATAGCCCTATTCTTTCTTTAACCTTGGCGCTAGTTGAAGGTCGGTGGTTAACGCTACGCCCCAGCCGCTTTACCCTAGGGAATGACCCGGTTCCCATTGTATAGGAGGCTGGGTGGACCCCATGGCCGGTCTGGACTGGTGCGGAAATTCTCGCTCCACCGGGATTCGATCCCCGGCCCGACTGCGCTATTCCAGCCCACGGTTAGAACGAGTGTTTGTTTAATTTCTCTCAGGACGCTAATTGGTACTGGCAGTTGGTTATCTCTGTCAGTACCATCCCAATTTGCAACCATGTTTGCCTCTCCAACTGTGACCCCTCACTGCAGGAAGCATGTCCCTTCATGGAGGCTAATGTTCCTCAACTTGTCAGGAAATGTACCCCTGTCCATTATCGTGTTCACAACAGCCCGCCTCTTGTCCCTACTGCGAGCCACATGCACTGAGTCCACTGTCTCCCACTCCAGGTACTGCAGATCGCTTTCATTGTTACCGCCTTCCAAGTGGTCTTCTCTCTACAGGCACCTACACTCGGATACCACATCACCAACACACAATCCCGCTACATAACACCAGCACGCCTCAAGTCAGCCTACACAACCACTAGTAGTGGTTCAGCCTACACTCGGATACCACATCACCAACACACAATCCCGCTACATAACACCAGCACGCCTCAAGTCAGCCTACACAACACAACAAGTACTCGCTAGCTCCTGAAGATGGACG
>Ga0131853_10016007_pt1 | contig 13697 bp, 7 predicted proteins | sample TergutLab28metaG_FD_92764 | JGI IMG/M metagenome (GOLD analysis project Ga0131853, IMG submission 92764) | Labiotermes labralis P1 segment gut microbial communities from Petit-Saut dam, French Guiana - Lab288 P1 (version 2) (version 2) | ecosystem: Host-associated > Arthropoda: Insects >... | reverse complement strand
TAAATTTCCATTCATTGAAGAAGGTGTTTAACTTTTCGCCCTGTCCCAGCGTTACGTAGAATAATATCAGTCACAAAAATCTCACACAAATTGTAAAACATATATTGTACATTTGTCTCTTTGCACGCTGCGAAGGTGTATACGTAAGCTGTAGTGGAGGTATACTCCACTCATGCTTTACCTGGACACATCACGCACACTGAACTCGCGGTAACGATGAATCACATTATCACATGCCACGGTTTAATTCTGCTGTCATCTTGGATTTTTTTTTTTATTTTGCAAATGCAAATTTTCATAATATTTGTCACAACCCAGTTTTAAGTAATCATGCTCGCAGACGGTGATAGGATAATTTAGATGATGTAGTGATGGATCTCTCTGCTGGACGGCCAGTGAATTGGGGTTTACCTTCCAGCAGCGTCCAAATCGTCTCTCGAGTCCACCCGGCCTCATATGAAATTTATATCGTAAGTACTTTCCAAAGGGTAAAGTGGCAGGATCGTGAAGCTGACAACTCACTTCCATTCTGTGATGTGATTAAGATTGCCCCAAACGTATTCACAGCATAGTTCCTAACGGATCAAACACAGGGACTGTTTTGTTTTATTTTATGCTCAACACGTAATTCGCTGCTACCTCAACAGTTTTATGACTTATTTCCCTAAGATTTCTTTCAATATTCACCCCTCATTCACTATATATATATATATATATATATATATGTTCTCTCTTGGTTTCATATTGAAGAATGTCTCTGTATAGTTACAATAAAGCCTGAACCGTTTACACACACGTGAAACGAACATCTTAAACCCCTGTCACATTAGATATAATGTGAAAATTAATTTAAGATTGTCATCCACTACGGAGAAGAGATGTTGACAAACAATATAAGAAGTGACAAGAAAGATTAAGAGAATGACATTAATAAAAGCACCAAGATAGTGAAGAACGAGAAAAGAGAAGGTAATGTTGAGGACAATGACTGGAGAAAGGGAAATGAATGAAATTCATAAGAGAAAGAAATGAAGAAATAGGAGAACAAGAAAATGGAACAAGTAATGTTGCAAGAATACTGTCTCCTGAGACGTGGCCCCTTACAGCGTGATAGAAATTTTGCTGAATAACTTTTGCATTTATCTTCTCTACCCTGAAGGATTTTGCACTACATTTCTCCGAAACGTCGGCCAGTTCCTACCAGATTAGAAGGAATCGCATCCAATACCTCAGCCGTCAGGAGCCTACATCTCAAAATTTATTCTTTTTTTCCACTGTGTTCCCTGCAGTATACATTACTAAACTATTTGGAACGTTCCTTCTCTACTTGAAACTGTCTATTTGCCGTTCGATTATTGAATAGTTCTCTGCTTTGTGTCTATTATATCCTGTGTGAGTCTACCCTTACTATTGCCACCCTTAGGGAAGCCAATATTGATTCAGCAGATGAGGGGTGGCTTTGCGGTCTCCGATAAGCTGTAACTTCCATCTTGCTGACAAGCAATCGATAAGCAAGCAGCCCACTTCACTTAACATTACAGTATTTTCGTCTTTAATATTTGGGTTGAAGTTTTGATGCATAACACAATAGGCCTAATTTCAATAGTGTTATTGATAGTAGTATTGAAAATTCATGTTTATAAAAAAAAGAATGTGAAAAATAGACGATGGCTGTGATCATATTTAATTATTACAGTATATTTTCGCTTAACAACATTCACTGTAAATATCAGCGAAGTCCACTGTAGCGATCTACAAGCCTTGCATCCGTCGTACCTTGACTGGTAATGTCGTAATGAATGAATGCTGCTGCGAACGTAAACTTTTAATGTATGTGGGCCCGAGGGAAACAGCATCCATTCTGAATTTTGAATAGCAGTGTGAAAGTGATTTCAAATTTTCTGCGCTGCTACACAGCCGCATTTCGAGTTAGCTACAAAATCACATTCGCACGATTGTCCTTTGACATACGTTGTTGGTTTTTTTAAACAAAGCTGTATTAGTTGCTTAGGTAAGGAAAAACAGTAACATTTACAGGCCTGGACTAGAGGTTGAGTCTCCCAGATTTCTGGACAATTGACGCATGATGGTGGTAAAGTCAGCCCTAAGCGCCGGCCGCCTTTACTCCGAGGCAATATTCCTGGTTCTCGTTTCTGAGTTGAACTCAGGGCCATAGTGCGGCCGGAAGGATTACGCCAATGAAAAATTCGAATGACACCGGGACCTACCGGCTGGCAGCACAGCGCCTCGACCCACTGCACCACTTAGTGTTCCCATTATTTACTTAGATTATATAAAATTTAAAGTTAGTTTGTCTGTGGGTGTGACCGAAGAGTGTGTAGGACGTAGGAGTATAAATTCTCATATTCTGAACTTCGGTATTAGGTGATGCGAGTGGGTAAGTCGATACCTGACCGTTTAACCTCCGAAAAAAGCACCAATTTATTAGGAACCTGGGTGGACCCTAAAGCCGGCCAGGGCATTTTCGAAACGAGAAAATTAGTTGGCCCTGAAGTGAGTCGAACAGTTGGGTTATAGGCTCATAGGAATGCACTGTCTTAACATTGTCCTGAGGACTGAGAAGCACCACAGTATTTATCACTATAGATAATAACCTAGACTAAATTCGAATTGTAAAACTTCGGGAACACAAAAGCGAAGTAATATCGAACACAGAGCTACCTACAACTTGTCATAAACCATTCATATTGAAATTCATTGTGTTAAACCCATTTAAAAATGTTCAGTAAAATGAACGCAAATGTCTCTAATCCGATATCTAATTCTGTAGAAGACCACTAGCAACTGTTACAGTACATGTGTTATGTAATAAGTAAAAAGTCTTAATTGCAACGGCTGAATTCGGAGTCTACTATATAGGCTGATGAAGATCGATCGTGCAGAATTCCAGCAGCAGTAAAATATGCCAGCCACTTGATAATTACATGGAATGCATTGTGTAGGGTATTTTATTAACATGAGTAATTCACAAAGGTTATATAAGGGACTTATAAAGTGTAGGCGGAAGTTGTCTTCATAGAGCCTTTTTGTTGTTAAAAAAGTTACTATTCCTGAGACCTACATATGTATGTAAATAACACTACAGTGGACTTTAGGAATATACAGTGTGAGACAGACTGCATTCATGTGACCCATGTTAGGATTTTACTTGACCAGATTTTGAAAGAATGTTCTCTGTCGTGTAGCCAGTTACTAATAAAAGACCTTTGGTTAGAACACGCCTGGGCTAAAACAGGGTTTTAGAACTAGGAAGAATAGAGAGAAAAAGCAGTAGAAGAAAAGAAGGAGGTCTAAATTTGGAGGCTGAAAATACAGAGCGGGTGACAGTCTCTACGACGGTAAAGGAGCGAGGCATTTGCTGATAGACGCTAAGGAATGTTGATGGAGTTAGACACCTCATCGTTTTTTATTTTTCAATTCACTCATTCCCTGTACTGTGAAGGGGACGGATGAAGGGGTAGAAGATACCATTTCTGAGGGGTTGAAATGTCACCTCAGCCATATCTCGGCACTTCATCATACTTCTCCCCCCACCCTCTTCCCATTGTGTGATCACACATCACAATCAGTGGTGGTCCGAGGATGAATAATGGCGTCACAGGAAGTTACGTCATTCAGTGGGAGGAACCGTTTCTTTGCAAATCACATCACATCTGTTTCTGGTTTGTCTTCAAGACATTCTGTCAACACCACAAGACTTTTTCCATCTCTGTTAAATCATCGTAGTACTAATTTTCTTTCCCTTTTGGAAGGTTGTCTCTCAACTTTCTAGTTCTCTATTTTAGTTTTTCCAGAAGCAGACAGGAATGTTCTGCAGGGCGCGATGGAAGTAACTGGAGTGGAAACACCGGAATTTAAAAAATTCTGGTCGCTTGTTATTGTACCAGGTTATTTAGGGAGGCGTTCATACCATGTCCTGACAATCCGGAAGGATGTAGTTTTAATTCTGGTTATTACAAGTAAGTTAATGATCTACACCAGCGATTGTTCACTTCCAGGAGCACATGAACGTCGTGTTGTCTGCGAATCACTGTAAAAATGTAATTATTTGTGCCATCATTGCAAAGAGTTACGACTAATTCTAAACTATCATATTCTATTACGCAGCGCCAGCAGGATGACTTTTAAATTAGAGATTAGCAAGGAAATTTAAAATTATAAATCTCAATTTGTAACTTTTTATGTTGCGAAGATTTAAAACACTTTCATTTCTCGATTTCAAGGGCGGGACATTGTTTGCCAGCTCGTGGAAAACCAGTTCCGTCCCAGGGTATATTTGGAATTCACTGGCTCAGACTGTACAGGATCGGATGGCGTGATTAGTGTAGTACACTACTACTGTGGATCTATAAGCCACATGTGAACCACGATCTTTATCTGCTTGCAGTTTCACAGCACTGACCTGCACACTCCACAGTTTCAAAGATAAGATATCTTGCTGCTAATTGCCAGCACCCACAGTCGTGTCGTTTCGTTGATTGCTTTCACCGCGTGGACCCCAATTTTTAATTATGGGTCATGCACCTGGCGTCATGCACTGCGCGTAAACTCTTTGACGGGCAACTTAGTCGCCATGCATCGGAAGAAATGGGAAGGGCTTACAGGACAATTGTACGAAGCGACACATTGTTCCGGCAGCATTTTCACTGAACTCGTGTCAAATACAGTGCTATATAAAGCAGGTGTATTGTAAGTTGCATAAATCTTGAGGTATGTATGTATTCAGTAAACACGTTATTTCGGGAAGGGCTATACTCTGGTCTTTAAGTCACTGGTAGTACTTTTATCGGCAGATATTTTTATTCTTAATTTTCGTCCTAGTAACTACAGGTGGGACCAAACCATGAAACTTTTGTACATAAACTGCTACACCATTAGCAAACCTTGCTGTCATGTGTGTAGTATTCGGGAGGTCTGGGTTTCAGGAATCGGCCTGCACACCAGCTACACTGCCTAAGGTTTATCAAAGATTACACTGGTACTTTGGTGACCGCGGTAGCACAGTGGTTAAGGTGCTATGCTACAAATCGGAAGGTCGCTGGTTCGATTGGTCAAAATGGAAGTTATATCTGTTGCCAAGCAGGAGCAGGAGAGTAGGGAACTACCTCGCACTACTAGACACTACATGACGACAGCATTCAACTGCCGAGCAGGAACAGGAGGATGCGAACAGAAGGACGTTATAGGTAGAGGGAATGGGCCAGGAAACTGGCAAGAGAGCGAAAAATAATGGAGGACTAACGACCCCTCCCCGAGCGCACATGACAGGCACAGCCCCTGGCAGCACGGAGAAACACGTAACCACACCGTATTACCGTACTTAAACAATCAAGATATGATGTACGCAACTGTCTATAAGATAGTAATAGGAAGAGTACATTGCTCTATATGTCGAGAAGAGAACATGTAAAACATGCGAACAATAAAAAAAAAATCCCAACTGGTGTCATTGAATTTTTCATTGACATAAAATCCTTCCGATCGCACTATGGTCCTGAGGTCGACTCAGCCTCTAACATAAAACAGTACCAGGAGTATTTCCTGGGGGTAAAGGCAGCCGGTGCATAAGGCTGACAACCTACCACCATCCTGTGCCGTTGTCACGAAATTTGGGAGCCTTAACTTCCTGGAACTCTCTGGGCCTGTCCAGGCCTGTAATTGGACTGCTTTACCTTTACCTTTTACACTGGTACTTTTGGTAAATTCCTCGACTGTACCTCAGAACTCTTACGGTCACGACAAAATCCTTTCGACTATATGCTGACAACATCAACAAGAAACCTAGAATAAGTAAGGGAAACTTGAGCTTTCCACGGCTGTAAATGTCAGGATTAGTGTCATTCTGGATGTGACACCGTGTGGTTTGGAACAAAGTAAAAAGATTTCGGACTGCGTGCTGCTTCCACTATCAGCACAGAAGAACTTTCTAACCTAAACATGGAAATAGCACTTTCTCCGAAAAATTGTTACCTATCTACTCTAGAAAGTGTGTCATCCCCGTTGTGTGTGTGAAACTAGGAAAAAGGTATGTAGTCAAACTCAACTTTAAGTTGTGTTTGACTACATACCTTTTTCCTACCTATCTACTACATAAAGAGAATTATTTTCCACCAGAAATTTATCGTCAACAATAAATAAGAAACCTCTATATTGAAATGAGACTGCACACACACACAAACACAGTACACAACATAATGGAGAAGGTAAAGTAAATGCGAAACAGGAGAAGGAAATTAGATGGATGAAAGGATGGATAAACAGACAGAAAAATGGAAAGCAGAAAGCGAACGTCCGTTTGGGTAGAAGACCGAAGGAGACGATCTCGTGGCTTTGGGAGTCATTCGGACCGCTCTGCCCAGAAGGGCTGAGGGATTCAGATGCGGCAGAATGGGGGCTTGGAACTCGCGCTTATTCAAGACCTGAGGGCGACAGACAAATTAATTGGAGTTGGGACGTTTGTTTCCTCAGAGTTAAATGGAGCGGTGCGAAGGCAGAAACTTGCCGAGAGACGGTGATAGTAGGCGCCGTTGTAATGGTGGGGCTAGCTGAGCGGCTCTGTAGCTCCACTGCATGCTCACGGTGCCAGCTGTAACAACAGATATAAAGCAGTCCCCTGCTGATTTAGTTTTACAGGACTTTTTCAGCATCGTTACATTTTGTTTTTCTTGTTGAAAATCCGCGAATAATTTGTTCTAGGTACAGAGATGACTGCTCGCATTTCTTTTTACTCTTCTTCGTAAACAATGATGATCACTACGATAAAATATTCCTTTGTTATGTGATATACGAATCGGGCAAACATCTTAGTTTTTCACTAACTTTGAAGAGAGAGAGTGGTTCAATTGCTTAAGAAGTCATCTGCTTTTTGTAAAAAATGAAGATTTCCCATTCCGGTAGCTTATTCGATTTCACGTTCTTATATTCCATACGTGTATTTTTACAATATACTTTCTTGTAATCCAAATATCCTAAGTGACACTTTTCTCTTTGAAGTTTAGAAACTGCAATTTTACATCCATTTATTGCTCTTCCATGCTTGCTCAAAATCCAGTCTCACGACACAAAAGGTTATTAAAAAGGGAAAGAACTGATTTGGGCTTGTTTTTGTTTCAGGTAAGACAGAGCAATCCAGTCTACACTGCTCTGATGGCAGAGCGCCTCCAACCAAAGGTAGGAGAACACATTAATTTGATTTATTGTCGTGGCAGGAACAATAATATCGTTCCATCGTAATTAATGGCGCCCTGCGGCAGAAAGAAATACTGCGACAATATTAAAAGGTTTCTTGACTGTTGTTAAGACAAACCGCTGGCACGTCTCAATCATGTGAATCCCCGAGTTGTAGTATGATAGTCATCTGTCTCTCTCGCTACGTCACAAAACGTACAATAATAATGTTACTTTTTCGTCTCCTTATCTCCATCTTATTGCTTCTTCTCAAATAGATCTCTTTCATACGTTATCTGCAGAAGATAGTTTCATTCCGTCCTTTCTTGGAGAGCCTTCGCCCTTATGTGTATAACGTTTCGTTTGGACCCGCAGAAAACAAATCGCTGCTAAAGCTGTGAGGGTAAATTTGTCCTCCGTTGCATTAAGAATATCAAGCAGGAATATTTCCTATATAATGTAAACCTATAAACATTCGTTTCCAAACTCTCAAACAGTCCCAATTACACAGCCAACAAGTTCATGCTTGTTAGGGAAAAATTACTGAATAATGTCAGAATGTTACAAAACATGACGCAGAGATAGAAGATAGAAGGTAACAGTTACACGGTACACCGATGTTTTCAGCGGGTAAACACCAAACCTTGAATGTCTGTGGCCGAGAGAATATAACCAGTTTAATTTGATCCATTAAAAACTTCAGCATTAGATGTGAGACAAATGGTCTGCTTCACTGCCTGGCCACCTTACCCAAACAGAAAAAGACGCCAGTAACAACTGGACAGGGCAGGGTGGGTTACAGTTGCAGGATGTTGACGGTTGGATTTAGAGAAAGTTGGAGATTGACGGAAATAAGATGTTCGTTTTTTTTACTCTCCATGTAATAATATGGGAAGGAGTAAATAAATAAGTGTGAGATTAACGGGGCATGTAGCACGGATGGAATATATAACAAGTAAAACATTTTTGCCATATTACCTTACATTGAGAGACACTTGAAGTACTAGACGTCCTGTGGAATATATTATTAGACTATGTCTTACACTAATAGGTGTTTTAGCACGAAACAGAATTAACGGCTTATGTTAAGGTTCAGGGGTGGACAGTTTATTTACTGAATGATGAAATTTGTAGTAAACAGTGTTTAGGCACACAAAATAATTTCGTCCCTTTCAGAAATCCTTACACCATGAAATAAGTTTGTTCAGGAGATACGGATGGAACGTTGCGGCCTGTTGGGCAGCTTTTTATTGATCATACCCCGGCTACAACTTTTCTCTCATCGACCCTTCATTGCTATAGTTGGTTCGTAGTTTTCCTCGGTCCTTCCAGTAAAATGGTACAATACGTCAAATTAAGGTGCAGCCGCTTCCTTATACATCTTTTCTAATTCTGTGTTTTAAATAACTGAAACACGCACTACTTACAAATAAATCGTCATGAAATAACCGCAGTTTGTCTTTACGTCTCGAATGCCTTGACAGAAGTAAGAAATATGTTTTCACATGACGAAGATCATGATCAATGTCAGACCCTGCGGAACAGTGGTATTATGTATTATGTATTTCTCTTTATGTTTCATCACCCGGCTATTTTAATCTGACAAGTCACGAGCGGAGGTCTTTATGTCTACGTCATATGTATGTTATTTGTCATTTGTACCAACAAACACACCGTTATTTGTTGAACAGATGGTGGTTATTCAGTTGACCTCTACCGAACTTAGCTTTCCACGCCATAAACATACATTCAGATGACTGGACGTTGTCTCATGGGTGTCCAAACCGTGGCCCTTTGTCACATTCGTCAATTATACAGACACTATAAAAATTACAGAATAATTTAAGCGGTAGGTAAACCACTTATTTTTATTTTTACACGTGCAATGTATTTATGTAAAGGCTATTTTAATATTACACTTACATGCAATGTTGCGTCTCGTCCCTCTAGAAATTTCTGCCTGGATGGCTGATATTTCCGATGACAGACTTACATGTTAGTAAGTGTAAATTAAACAATTTACACCTCAGGCATATTTTCAATGTATCCAGCCTCCAAGTCAACATTTTCGTAACTTATAAAATGTGAAATTCGCATAAGTAAGTTTTGAAAATTAATTTTCCTTCTCAGAAAGAAGGAAGCCTGGTTAGAGTAGTCGGTATAGCGACTCACTATGGGTTTAACGGTCCGGTATTCGAATCCCAGTAGGGGTAAGACATTTCTTCTTCTCAGAAACGCCATCCAGATCTGCTCTGGGGTCTACCCTGCTTCCTATTCAATGAGTAAAAAGGTAAAACAATCCCTGAAATAAACCTAGACAGGCCCTGAGGGCTCCAGAAAGTTGAGACTTTCAGATTTTAAGACAATCGGCACATGAGGGTGATAAGGTTGTTAGCCCTAGTCACCGGCCGTCTTTACCCCCAGGAAATATTCTTGGTATTCATTTCTGCTAGAGGCTGAGTCGATCCCAGGGCCATAGTGCGGCCGGAAGGATTGAAAATGAAAAATTCCAGTGACACCATCGGGAATCGAACCCGCGGCCTTCCAACTTGTAGTGCAGTGCCTCAACCAACTGCACCACCGCGTGCCGGTGACGTAATATTGATCACTTAAGTCCACTTAGCGCCCAGGATAGGAATTAGTGGAGCTACGTTCTGCTCCCCTATATACCTTCACGAAGTGGACAGACTCAATTTTTGATCAAAATGTCCCTGCTACAAAGATCAGCTTAATGGCGTTTAGGGAAATAGTCGTTGTTTATTGTGAGACTGATGTGTAACACATTAACACACTTTTCCTTGATGTTGTAGTTGTTATTACATGAACCATTGGGCTTTAAATGATACAATTACAGTGTCTGTGCTGAAATAACCAATATTTTTGTGTAATCAGAACTCTTAAACACGAAGGAAGTGTTGGACAGTACCAATCTGTAACTAGAGGCAGAATACCTTAGTAGGTGTAATGAGACGTTATTTTCGGCACCCGTCTAGACCGGCCCTAGGGACCATCCGCTATCCTGTAAAATGTGTACCGACTCTCTTTCCCGGGAATAAAACGGCCGGGGCGTTGCGTTGAACACCCACCTCATCTAGCGCCGACGTTCTATTCCCCTCTGCGCGTTCGTGGTATGTTATATGGTGAACTTCTAACTGTTGTGTCGTAGCAAGAAGAGTATAGGGTTTACAGTCAGTCCGTGCTTTGTAGACGTCTGTAGAGGTAAACTTAGTGTTTATCTTCACGTGGGTTGGAAACGGCGATTTATCGTCACATAATTGTCGTTAACATCATGTACCTGCTTCTTTTATATGCTCTGCGGAAGACAAAAATGAATCTTCATTTTTTCACCCACTTTCTCCAATACTTCTCACCCTGTTCATACAAAACAGTTTTGTGTAGACATAACACTTTGCAAAGTATAACGATGTTCGTCTTCATCAACTATCCGTGAATCTAAGAAAGATAGAAGTGTATTATGTGAAGGACCAAAATTTATGTTAATATTTTCTTACTTCGAGTTACACGAGTTACTAAACCGTGAAAACAGACGGCTTGGAATATGTGCACCAATCGGGGATAACATTAAAATGCATATTTAAAACATATGATATGGTAACGTGAACTATATTTGCCTAGCTTAGTAGAGAGTTCAGTGGCAAAACTTTTTATCAGTTGGTTTATTCGTTTCACAAATAGAGGGAGTTTTTACCACTTAGGCGACTATCATATATTCAAGGAAGTCCTTGATCTATTGAATTAGTAATCTGCCTGTTTTTCTAAAAAGATGTTTTGAATTGAAGTGTTATGAACCGTTTGAATCCTTAAGCAATAAAATTTAAAACATAAAAACTCAGCATATATTTCACGAAAATTCTGCTTCACCATTACAGAAACTGACCCCGTGATAATTTTAGGAGAATATTATCTTTTTATTATCATAATAATACAAAACACTTAATAATAATAATAATAATAATAATAATAATAAACAAGTACCAAGAACTGGCGAATGAAATATGTGATATGTGGAAGCAAAAGGCAGCAGAAGTGATCCCGATAGTAATATCATCTAAGGGAGTAATTCCAAAGTCACTATCAAATGTCTAACAAGACTTAACTTGCACCCGAATACATATACACAACTGCAAAAATCTGTAATTCTTTGCACATGTTAAATTATAAGAAACCTTTTAAACCACAAATAAGACCACCGAACCTAATCCTGCTGATTACTACATCGCTGGATAGGTGAATATTTCCCAGCCAAAGCTGAGAAATGAGAAATGAGAAATTCGATACCAATAATATGCAAGTATTTTAATGCCGAAACAGACGGACCGTATTCCCATTTATTCAGTAGCTCAGTGTGTATTTATTTCTATTTATTTGTGTCATCTATTCTTTCCGTCTCCTTTTTCCCTTATTTTTTTCTGTGTTCTTTCCTTTCATCCTCCTTGCATCAGAACTCGCTATTCAATCCAAGAGCAGTACCATACTGTGTAGGAGATGTGGTTGTGGTGAGGTTGTGAGAGACTCAGTCTCCTTTTATCTGTTCTGAAAATTGTCTCCTTTTTCTTGTTGCATTGTTCCTGTCACAGTCCAGGTTAGGGGGAAGTGTGAATGTTAAATGGTATGGAATTTGTCGCAAACACAAAACAAATCTGTTACAACAGGGAGTGTGAGATTGGGAGAAAGAGATGCACGTTACACTTTGCAATGAAACTACGCGGACAGATCGCTCCACTGTCGGCTCTCTAGTGTACATACAAGCATAATCGATTGTAATCGAAACTCCAAGGGATTCACATTCTTAAGTAACCTACAGTATTCTACTTTTGTATGTGGTACAGAAATGTGTTTATACTCGATTTAAACCCGTTTAGAGGATACGGTTTTGTTAAGGTTACATAGTTTTACTCAATCCAATCACAAGAACTGCAGTAGTCTCTTACCAGAAAGGTAGCGAAATGTTGTTTATATATTTTCCTGGCTTACTGTTGAAATGCATAAATAATTATTTTGTTCCTTCTGCCTTTTGAAACAACAATTTTTCTGTCATATATTTCCTTTATGTGAGCTTTTATAGGAACGTTATAAAAGGCGAATGATTTTCTTTTGAAATTTGAAGAAAGTGTTAAGGGATGAAAGCGGGAGAAAGAATTAACGGAAGTGATACAGAAAATAAAAAAAGATGGAAGGGAATAAACAAAAAAAAATTCCAGAAAGAATGAACATGCGATTTATCGGAAAAAGTGAATCAAGTATTATCCTTCTGTTTGGCGGATCCGTGGACCTCAGTACAGTCACTAGGCTATGGGCTTGAGAATCTAGTAATTACCTCTTCCCAAGAAACTGTACCGGCGACAGTACCAGTACATTTATCCTGTGAGTACCGCTGATCAAAAGCGGCCGATCTGTGAATTAATCATGGCCTTCCTTCTACGGCTGTAGTTTGCCTTCATGGTGAGATGATTAATTAAAGACTAAGACAAATTTAGAGTTCTTTCTTCTTTCTTAGTCGGACCTTATGCTACATACTCATTTCAGGTGTATAGGATTCTTGTTGCACCTCTTCATATTCGGTGATACACACAAACACACACACCACACTCGGTAGGACTACTCTGGACGAGGCATCGGACCGTCGCAGAGACCTCTACCTGACAACACAATATTTAAAACAGACAGGGATCCATGCCCCCGGCGGGATTCGAAACCGCAATCCCAGCATGCGAGTGGCCGCAGACGTACACCTTTAACGGCGCGGCTGTCTGCATCGGCCAAATTTACATTTCACTCTTTAGTTCAGTGCGGCTGATAAGAGGCCACCGCTTTGGCAAACTGAAGCATGCAAGAGCGAGTAAATTATGAAATACTGTATACAGGCTGCAGGCCAAAGAAGGAGAGAATAAAGTTTTGACAGAAATATGCACATATTTGGTACACATTAATTTCTTGCAGCTGTTCCTCAAATCCTCCCACCGTATTTTTACTATTTTAAGGGGCTGGAGTAAGGACCAAATTAAAAAAAAAAAACCTTTAATCAATGCACGGAAACCCTCCACCTCTACCTCCCACCGGTTGAAATTCTCAACAAACTTTGGACCCGACCGCCCGCAATTTGAACACTTCACACTCAGCCACAGACAAGTATGGCCACTTGAAACAAGTCGCGTGATTTACGGTTGTTAACAATGGAAAATCGATGGACGTCCCTTTCCAACGTGTAGCCAGTATCATCATTAGTTACAACGCGTAAACTCTGGCAGGGCAATTGCGCACGTTGCGTTTGACGTTATCTTGCTGTTTATGACCTTTTAGTATTATTGCCGTGATTATTGACATTATATTCTCTTCTTAAATATCATCTGTGTTCTACTATTCTCTATTATGTAACTTTAATCTAGGTTAATGTTCACCTGTCGTAGACGCTTTCGGAAAACACTTGCAAAAAGCGACCATTAACTTTGTCAGATTTTCTACCCGTCCGTCCTCCTGTCTGTCTGTCT
>Ga0131853_10016005_pt1 | contig 13698 bp, 5 predicted proteins | sample TergutLab28metaG_FD_92764 | JGI IMG/M metagenome (GOLD analysis project Ga0131853, IMG submission 92764) | Labiotermes labralis P1 segment gut microbial communities from Petit-Saut dam, French Guiana - Lab288 P1 (version 2) (version 2) | ecosystem: Host-associated > Arthropoda: Insects >... | reverse complement strand
GTAAAAGAAAAGGGGGAAATGGACGGCCGTGCCGGACACGGGAAAATTGGGGGACTGCAAGGTAAAAACGTTGGGAATTGCGGGCACAAAAATTCGGGGGGGGGGGTTGTGTGTCGTCACACCGTGACTAAATACCGCTGTTGCGTCATTTGGTGTTACGGCTTGTAAATACAAAGCAGACATTAAACGGTGGGCCAGTTTCGTGTCAGCATCTGCCAGACATGGGATGGAAGGTATCGGTGGTACAGAAATATTCTATGTGGGCTCGTTAAATGTTCACGAAAATTTGCGAAAGGCAGCGGCGAGAATCGTATTGATTTTTATCCTCCCACTGTTTGGCGTTCTGTAAAGACGTTGTTGATGAAGAGGACAGGTCTGCGGTCGGTAGCTGCACCGTGCAGGGACGGAAAACTTCCTGCAATCGCAGACGTTTGGTGCAACTTAACCTGTTTAATACGCTCCATGTGTAAATCTTAATTCATGTCCGCTAGTACTGTACAGTAAGCTATTTTAATAGAATTTTCCCAGTAGCCGACCTCCAAGCAGGCCTTTCGCCATTGATAACATAGCAAGAGTCTGTGTGATGGAAAGAGAACACACAGTATTAAAATAACAATATGTTTACTTCTAGGTGGGTACTTGGAAACGTACTGAAGTCATAAAATGTACAGTAAGCTACGTCGAAGTTGTGTTTCGCATGGGTTACCTCATCCACCTGACGATGTTACATAGAATTGTGGATCTATCAAGTATCCTCTGCAGTAAGCAGACAGCCTCTTCAAGAACATGTTCTGCTGTTGCTATGTTCCAAGCATTCACGCGTGTGATAGTCACGTAACCGTATAATGCTTGTTGCAGGCGTTTCATTCTAGTCATGTTCTTGTGGAAGCATTTACTGTTATTTTATGTTATGTTACGTTATGGTCACTTTAAACGGGATACTGAAGAGTTGTAGATTAGGCTATAAAGGTCTGTTCACATTATTATTCTTTCTACATCTCTTAGCGACATAGTGTAGCTTCTGTGTATGTCGTTAGATAGGGGCCGCCACGTACAGTACCGCTGTTCGGAAGGTCGTGCCTGTGGGTGTCACACTAGTAGTTAGGAATTTCTGAAACAGCCAGGTAACATCCTTAGTTAAACAGTTAGTTAGAACAGCTGTTGTGCACTGTTTGTTTAGAACTTATGTTTTCTGTCTTCTTCTTCCTCCTCCTCCTCCATTCCTGACGATCACTGTCTATTGCCTGTCTATTTTTTATTCCCAATATATTTAAATCCTTACAACATGCTTTCCCCATCTTCTACGTGGTCTTACCCTTTTTTCTTGTTCCTTCCTTTGCATCTGTTACACTTTGTTTTAGAATTTTTGGCTTTGCATTCTTTCAGCATCATCATACCTTCCTAATCGGAGTGACTTTATAAATGTTACAATATTTTCCTTTTATAATGTGTCCTTTATCGCTTATCCTTTTATTCTCCAGCGTTCTTTTGCCGGTCAGTGTATTTTCCTTACAGTCTTCCTTTCAAATATTCTGAGCACGGTCCTTTGTTCGTTTTCATTGTCCAAGCCCTCACCCACAGGTCAGTATGAGTCGTATTGGAAGTTTTTATATTGTTTTAGTTTGGTATTTCGGTCCCTGAGTTTGGACCTGAAGAGTGTAATATGTGCTAGGAATGCACACGTGCTTTTGGGTTGAATGTTTGTTCACGTTTTGTTTGCATTGTTTACAACTGATCGCAAGTACGTGCAGTTGCTACGCCCACAAATTTGAAAGTCACATATTGATCAGGTTTTGGAGAAATCTTCTGGCCTGTGTAGAGGGCATTTTTATGTGCTTGGTTTTCTCTTGATTGATTCTTCGTAAGATGTTTGTAAAGTTGTGGATTTATATAAATGGAACTTCATGCAGTAGTATTGCCCTTGAGAAGCTAGTAGTACCTCAGGTTGCTAAATAGATGTACCCGTTCATTGGAATCTGAATGTTAATTCCCATGCTTGACACAGCGCTCCAGTTGACCCTGTCTTGAGTCACTGGAGTCCATCCTACACCCGCACGTCTTAACTCTTTAAGAAGTGTTTAGTGTTATACTTCCATGTAATCGTGTGTTCAAAATGTTGTCTTTCGTGTAGGTTCTCCATCCACCCTTTTATGTGCATTTCCTTCCCCTCCATACGCTCCTTTAAGACACTTAACTGCAACCATAACAGAAACCAGATGCCAACGGATATTTGACAGGAAACTACAGAAATGCAATGTTACGGGACAAAAACGCCCATTAGCATACCGAAGTTACCAGCTGTTGCAGGACAACATGACTCCGACTGTATAACTTTCAGATCTCGTATTATGAAGTTAGGTATTAAAGGGTTACTGAGTTTGATTCAGAATTCCTAGTTACTCTACTGTTATAAACATATATACATTTGGCAACTTCCTGCACTCTAAATGAGTCTAATTCGCTAGTATTGTTAGCACGGCACACCCTTCAGTGCTTTCTAAATATGCCTGTGGACAGTTCGTAGCGACATTTATTTTAATACGCTATACAATGCCAAGCCACAACAATACAGCTATTATAGAATGCTGCAGTATGCGTAGTGGCCTGTAGCGTCTCCAGGGATGTATAGCAGGAGATGGGAAGGTTTGCAATTAATTACCGCCCCAGACGATACGGCGCTAATTCCCGCCCTCAGCGTGACGGTGAATGTGAACCTCACTAAGCTGACCACATCTTTCCCCTAGGAGTTGTCCCCACTGACTCTTGTTGCCCAGGAACATACCTCTCGAAGGCTGCACCTGCTGCACTGTCATTACTGTTCATCTGCAGTCCCGGTCTGCAGGTAGCGGCCATTACATCGATGCACTGTTTACACTAATCGTACAACAAATTAATGAGTTTTGGCTTATTCCCGTTGGTCGATTAGATCTTTACAGGTTTGCCACATCTGCGATATTTGAGGTTTTCACAGCGTTGGTGCTGAGAATTCAGGGCTTCTTTGTTGTTAAGCAGAGTACCAGGGTTATTTATCCCCGACGTTTCGAAGAGACGTTCCGCTTTTGTCTTCAAGGGTCAGGGTGATCAAGGTTTAGAATTTACGTTCCCTCGAATCGTCCGCAGTCAAGCGTAACAACCCGGCAGACCTCAATCCTGTCACGTCACTGCTGTTTGTAGCTGCTTCGTTCTTTCTTCGGCTTCATTCTTACCAGGACCCAGTCGTCCGATAGGCTTCATACTCGAAACAGCTTGAAACTGATTTCAATGAAATGTGGTATTGATAATCTGTATTGAAATGCGTAAAGTGGCTTTGGCTGGCCACCACACTGAGTCTCACAGTTCGTGACTGTCAGAGGCTTTTTTTTAAGGAGAAAAGCCGTCGCATTTAGTAGCTTGCCACTAACATGCGGGACCTTGCACTTGTCGCAGAGTTTGCATGGTGTGTTGCTGGCTCACTTCGTAAGTGACTAAACACAAGAAGCACCTTCTCTTTAACATCGTCTGTCACTTCACATGTATGGACAAAGCTGCGATATTTTACGGGTGTGCTGCCGGTTGCTAACCAAGAGGTAGTAGACGTCTTGGGAAACCTGGATGTAAGACGTTACAGACGTTATGGAAGACGGTGGCAGGCTCGTGTGATTACGGAAATGAACTTTTAGGGTCCGCAAATGACGGTTATTTCTTGGCTGAAGGACGTTTAACTTAAGAACTCTGCTTCATGGGGGTATTCAGTTATTAACTGAACATTGTGGTGCATAAGTTTATGTCCCGTTTTCTTGAGACTCTCATGGAATGTCGGTTCTCGTTGTTTCAACAAATTCCTTTCAGTTTACTTCCAGCCAGAAGCCGAAACTCTGCAACTAACAGTTTAATGTGAAATCATTTCCCCGTGAAGCCGCATTTGCGCGTCTAGCGCCAAGTTTCGCTAACCCCACATAACCTGGACATGAGATGCTTCCAGTTAAGGTTGCCTTAGACTGGTATTCCTTTTGCACCTTGAACTTCTGTTGGCACTCTGAACGCACCTTTCATTAATCCTACGTAGAGATTTATCTGCTGGTCAGACTGTTCAAGTATGCGTTGCCGAAATTCAAACTTTTAATCCACACGATAAAGTTCAGGGTAGTTTTATACATCTATGGATAGCTGCACTGCAGTAAAGCTGCGGGACCGCAAGAAGCCCATTGCTGGGTCGTGTGCATCAATTTCGTCTGGTCAGCCATTACACGCATTAAGTCTCACTGAAGCGCCTTAATGCTTGCGAAAATACGCGTGGTGTTAGGGATAAGTAGGCCGAATCACTGAATATTGGTTGTGTGGACAGTTCTCTGGACAAGAAGAAATAATTCTGGAAACCGGCGCAGTGATGTGCTTAATTCAGTGTGATTTCTGTGATTGTGTCACTGAGTGACGTACGGTTCTGCTTACTCAATTATTATACCAACTACTGCACATATATAAAATTTATAAAATTTACACATTAAAACATTAAAACGCTCCGAGATGTTTCGGTCCTAGGTCCATCATCAGGGAGCCATATCGCCCTTGCTAAAGTCACACTATAAAAAGTCACATTAATTTCGCTGTACCAGTTGGGTATTGTGGCAGCATGCCGTGTTGTGTAACGTTATGTTGCGAAGAGTGCCCTGCTACGGATGTGCATTCTTTGCTGCGTTGTGACTTTTTATAGTGTGACTTTAGCAAGGACGATGTGGCTCCCTGATGATGGTCTTAGGACCGAAACATGTCGGAGCGTTTTAACCCTTTAAACGCCGAGTTAAATCCCATCTGCCATCTACTGGCATTATTAGGAGCTCATCTTATTTTCCACGTTAGCGGGTTAAGGGTTAATGTTTTAATGTGTAAATTTTATAAATTTTATATATGTGCAGTAGTTGGTATAATAATTAACTCGACAACATGCACGGTGTAACAACGAAAATACGGTTCTGCTGTTACGCCAACGTGTGTTTAGTTAGCGCGAATTGGCTATAACGCTATTGGTGAACAGGAGGACGCTGATGGTGTGACGCGAACCTTTGCATGTGCGTGTTGGCCACTAAGCGATGTCCCCCAAGAACGCAGCTGTCGCTTTGTTGACTGTAAATTGTGCTGTAATGACGTAGCTCATTTTAAAATGACTTATTCTAATAAGGAAAAGTTTGTGTTGCTCGTGGCTTGGTTTGAACAGTACTGTACTTATACCTCTGTTGCATTGATTTCAGGCTTCCGCCGCACTACTATTGCAGTGGTTTTGAACCTCTTTGGTACTCCTATCCTTTAAGCATAACCAAAACTACCCCTCCTGTTTTTGTCAGTAAACAAAAGATAAATTGCGATTATTTGATCATACGTCTGTCCTTTTTCTCAGATGGTCGCAAAGACGATATTATAGATCTGATTAACTCCATGGAGCATAGTTCCTGTTGAGAATCTGGTTGTTCCTTATCCAGTCAAGAACTTACCGGCCTTTTGTGAAACCCAAAGGTACATTGCCGCGTTCACAAGAACCAGCCACTAATCTATCCTGATTCCTATAAATCCAGTCCTCGCCTTCCCATTCTGATGCTTAAGGTCCATTTTAATACTGTCCCCTCTACAACCCTGGCTCTTCGAAGTTGTATCTTTCCTTCAAAAGGCTGAATGCATTTGTCTTCTCTCCAACGCGTGCTACATGCCCAGCGCATCTTATCGTCCTTTATGTGATCCTCCTACTAATATTTGACAAGGAGTACAAACATGAAGTTCCTCATGATGCGTTTTTCTCCAGCCTCATTTTACTTCCACCTTCGTGGATACAAATGATTTGCCCGACACCATGTGCTCGTAGATATTCGGTCCATGTTTTTCAGCTGATTTGAGAGAGAAAAGTTTCACACCTGTTCAAAACAAGATGAAGAATCGTAAATATATAGTGCAAAACATTTCGAACCGAAAGCTAGGACGCCTTCCCCGAATTAAGCCACCTCTCATTTTCTTGGCGAATGCTGCATGTCGCTTCAGAATACTTGAACCTTGCCACATCTTCAGTGGATTTATTAGCTGTCTTCACTCCGTGACTTCGTCCTACCTTCTGTTTGACAAGACGTGAATGTTTACTTATAGGCCAGCCTCCGTGTTAACGACTAATATACTTTGGGCCAGTAGATATATACCACCAGCTACGAACCAGGAAATGACGTGCTTATTCACTTTCAGTGTCCCTCGGTTTTCTTGCTCCTTCGTAGTGACATTCTGAGACAAAGTTTAAGGCATTAGCGTTAAAACATCTCCATATTTTATACCATTCAGGATAGACAACTTGTATGCCTCGGTAATAACTACACTTCTGTCACTTGTCTTATTTGTAGGTGCTTGAAAGAAACGAAGGACATCATACAAAAATAAATATCCATTATTTCAAAACGAGCCCTGTCGTGTGCCAAGAAACATTTTCAGAAAGTGTGAGGCTTGCATAGAAGGTGACTGGTAGCGCTTTCCAGTTGTAATGTCAACTTCAGATGCTCCGTTACTAATGGCCTAGCATTATTAGCCCTTGTGCATTCAATAGATAAAGAAATTATTATTTCATTTATTCAAAATACTGTGGGACTGTGCTAGTTCCTGACGATTCTTATCCTTTACTATATCATTTCGAGGTCGGCAGCCATTCATAAATACATATGTGATTGTATGCAGATCTTAATAAATCGTATTCTGCGTTACCTATCCTCTTGTCTTTGTCTGTTTCTTCGGGCGTTTAGGTTATTCTTTTACCCCACTGCTTTGTATTCCGGCGCGTAATTTGATAGTGTCTCTCATTTTAGCCACTTCTTACGGTAATTTTAAATTTCGCTGACTATACTTTAAACGTGTTCTCTTCTTATGTGTGTTCCATTGGCACGTCCCTTCAACCCAGACAGTATTTCTGCCTACGATATACTTAAATTTTGTAGACCCAAATCGTCATATGTGATTGAGAACTGCGTAACGTATACCATTTGTAACCAGTAATGGTTTGGGTGTTACCACACTAAATCAATAACTTTGAGCGTTTCTGATGATATTCCGAACAAAACAAAAGCTCGAATGTGGGTGTTAGTAGTCAACAACACACACAGTTTTTAATGGATAAAGAATTGCTTGATTGATTTAGATATCAGCTAATAACAGTGGCACATATTTGTTTATACCGCATTCCCGATTGGAATTCCTAATATTGTGGCAATACTATTTAATTCCACGAACTCGGTAATTAAACCCAGTAGAGTTTAATACAATAAGGTGGTAACTCTCATGACTGACCGATACTGCTGCACATGTGCGGTTTGATGGTCGTTCTTGTCCGTACTCTAAGTCATATGCTTTTGGAACTTTGAAGTATTTCACTTTCCGACCGTGAACTAGTTTCGTCATAGTTGTGTTGTGACTTCACTCGGAAGGATGCCGGATGCTACGTCCACATTGTTCCTTCAGAACGTCATCGGGCCGTCCCTTTGTCAGCGCACCCCTGCCTACAAGTTTGATAACATTCAGATGACCAGGGAATTTCCTGCTTTCACGTAACCCAAGGTTTCATACACTTGTTCTCAGAAGCCTGCCGTTTGTGGTACTTCGTGATGAAGTAGTTGTCTTTGTTGAGGGATTCTTACCCGTACGTGCAACTCACAATTTGAGAACCACGTTCATTTCACAGCCTGCGACTGCTTCCTGAATTTCCAAGTCATGAAGCCGGGTATCAACGTTTATATAAAATGCTTATATTCATATAGTGGCTAAACACCAAAACTTCACAGGAGGCCACAGTATTTGTAAATGACATGTTCAAATCGTAACACGGAGGTGCTTCACTGTTTCAAGTTTGTAATTCTGACCCTCAGTTTCATGGGTTATTTTTATTGCTTGCCGCTAATTTGCTCTGGTTCTGCTTGCAAAGAAGCAGCCTGTAGGATATGCCTAGCTGCCGGGTGGACAAGGCTGCCTTCACGCTTTCAACTACAGCTTCATGGAGATTGGATCTCTGGGTTCTAAAACTAATCTACGAAATGTAGGGTACAGCTACAACAAATACCTGGCTTTACAGGCAATCAATTTAAGGTTCTCTTAAGTGATGACGTCATTTCCAGACTGTAGCGATCCACTCGAATGCCTTTTTTCCTCCGTACTGCTTCAAAACAGATAACAAGAAAAGCAATTCCGTTCGGATTCTTCTTCAGGACAGGGAAGCGGTCACACAAGCACTGCGCCCCCACACTGCTAGTTCCGGCCATTCGGGCGAAAGATGCGGATTTAGTGAATGACCCAGGTTGCGTAGCGTGTATTATTGTTTGCTGTAGTTTTGACTGGCTCTGAGTTTGTCCGTTCAGGTAACTTTGTTAAAAGAGAAGAGAAGAAGGAGGTTGGGTAGATTTAGCGACCAAAAACATTTCTTCTTCTCAAATATAAAACATTTCTTTAACCTGTAATAGAAAGAGATTGAATTGCCTACAGAAAGAGCCAAGGTGTAGCGAAGAATACAAATCAGTGCCTATCAGCTCGATATGTAAGATCGTTTTAGAACCGCTGAAAACAATAGAATCCCAACTGCTCAGCTTAAGGTCGTCTGAACTCAACTGTTTTGGAATACAAATTGCCTTAAAACATCGGGTGAGTTCACAGCACAAGCAGCATACTCCGTCCTATTTGTCATACAATGAGCTTGTACTTACCACTATCTTGAATCTATTGGTACAAGCATTCGGCGAGTCGATTGTTTTGTCTGCTTGGCTTCTGATCCGAGGAACTGATGTGAGGTGCGCAGGCTAACTTCTGTGGTTCTGTGAGAAGGCAGAAACTGTAGTATTCTAAAATAATTCTGAACACAAATCGGCGTGTTACTGGGCTTAGGACAGAAGACGTAACACGAGTGTGGAGCAAAATATTTAGCTAGGAGCTCCGTAAGTTTTGCTCTTTACCAAATATTATTACGAACCGTGGGGAATTTGATGGGAGGAACACACGTGCGCATGGGAAAGTTGAAAATGTGATAGTTTTTTTTCGGAGAATCTGAAGGAAAACCTTAACTTGGGGGAACTACGTGTGGATGGTTTGGTGATTTTAAAATGGATTTTAAGGAAACAGGATGTGATGATACGGAGTGAATTCAACTACCTCAGTACAGAGGCATGTTATGGCGTCTTGTGAACTTGTATTGGCCAGGCGGTTTGCACTGATTATTGTTCAGCTGGAATACTAAGAGATTCTCTAGGCATCTTGCTCTTATCAGTCAACTACTTAGTTAGTTAATTAGTTATCTAGTCAGTCATACTTTCCAGTTTTCTGTTTATGTAGATACGTATAAACTGGCTCGTGTATGTTGACACCAACTGTAACATTTGTGAATTGTTGTATTTGAGAGGTACAAGGTTCAAAACTGGACCGTGACACAGGCCTAGCTGCTATCGCAGTATAGGCCTGTGTCTTCCTGTCCCTGCTTGACAGTCCATCTTTCATAATGCACACTTTTCGTTACGTAACGTTTGTGGAAGGGTATAAGATACCAGACACGTCCGATAAACAGGTGGAAATCATATCTGAATCTTTTCAAGAGGAAGAGGGCGACGGCTTAATCCGTTTTGTAGAGCGTTAAGGCCATTTGATGCAGCAAGCTATTGTTAATGCTGACGTGGTGAAAACACATTTGCCAAGGTCTTATCTTCTTAGTACGGCTTTAGAACTCATAGCGCAGAGTTTTGGCCTTCCCAACCACTTCCTTCCATCTTCCTTGTGTTCCGTTTAACTCGCTTTGGTCTTTGTCCATTTATCCATCCGACCTTCCTTGATTGAGGCTTTTTAGCAGCTAAATTTTTCCCGGGGCTAGGTGGCTGGCCTTGCGCCCAACCCCCAACCTGGAGGGCCAGGGACTCTTCTGTCAGGGTTACCATGCCTTAGCCGAGGGGTCCGGTTTTAAGGCGCCGGATACTCACCCTCGCCCCCCCCCCTTCCTCCTGATGGGTATAGGATTTGATGGCCATGCTGAACAATTGTCAGCTTGGGCATTTCCTTTTATTTCCAGAGACACCTACTCGGCCTGAGTGCCTCCACAGGGTCCTAGTCATCCATTAAACCCTCCTCCTTTCTCAACCGGGCTTGGGACCGGCTTGGCGGAATTATTTGCCAAGGTCACTGAATTATTAAGTACTCTGAAGAGCTCATCTGGAAAATACTTGACATGCATAGGGTCTTTTTCCTATCCTAAACCCGGGCTTTCTAACACTAACACCGCAGTTTTTTTTAATACATCTAACATCACGACAACCAGCAGACACTTGAAGATTGCAGACATGATATATGGCACTGTGTAAATTTGTGGCCGTTTAGGTCTTGGTGTCTCTGTTATCAGTGTGGTCGAATCTACCTTGGGGGTGGCCACAGTGATCTCCCTTACATCACTCTACACAGTCATATCCCGTAAGACTGGAATCTTCTCAGACACCGCTTCGAGTACCGCAGGTCTTGCCTCAGGAGCACCGACCGACTGCAGACTAAAGTCTTTAAAGATATTCAGTCCGCCAGGAAGGTGCCACGCTACCTGCAGTGATCGCCCCCCCCCCCCAGTACATTGGCAAGATAGATTGTGATTACGGAACTTCAGGCTGTCCCTAGGTGCGGAACTTTCTGAATGGAAGGAGTGTGCTGAGTTGAATACCGAACTACGTCTTGAGCGGGTGTTTTGTAATGTTGTTTGATAAACGTGCTGCATTTGGGTGACAAGAGCGACTGTTGGACAGCACGAAGTGTTTCTTGTGCAGTGTGCAAGAGCAAGTTGAGGCAGCGTCTTGTGCTTTTAATGTTAGTGGGCCAAGTAGAACGGAGCACGTCAGTTCTTATAGGCCTCTTGTACGTAATAGAATCTGGACGAGAGGGTGCGCTTTTGAAGTACCGTGTCCAGGTGTAGTAGTCTGTGGTATATTCGCATTGACTATAACGAAGTCGCTTAGTTAAACTGTGTGGTGTATACCTCCATGGCACGGACTGTACTTACTCAGTTCTTTAAACTTTTGAAACTAGTGGTAGCTAAGCTGTAACTTGGAGAAGTTCTGAATTTGGTCACCCAGTATAGATACACATTTAATATGATTGTGAAAATAAAGAGCGGTTTTTGACGCGTTTTACCTGTTGGCCCTTTTAAGGGAAACGGACCATGTTCTCTTTGAGGTGCGAACTGAAGTTTTGTGTATGGTTGAGGGGAACTTAAGCTGTCCCATTAGATGCCTGGACATGCCCTTGGGCCCCCAGGATGTGGCTGTTCCCTGAATTTCTAGACATTCGGCACATGAAGGTGGTAAGATCACCCGCCTTTACCCCCAGGAGATATCCATTTTATTCATTAGTTTAGGTGGACTTAGGTCCTCGAAATTGTAACTTTGTCCCTGTTCTGTTTTACCTTTAACTAGCGACGTTCGACACTCTTATCACCACGACGCATATTGTCCAAAGTGACACGATCTAGAGCAGATTCGGTTCCATTTTGTTTTGTTGTGACTACTCATATCTCCAAAATTAAACGAAAGCGGCATGTCACAAAACTGTCAGTTTCTCACGCTTTTCGACTGTCCCATATGCTAATTGAAGACTCATATTTTTTGTCCACAAACTGGTCGGTGTTTTATTCCTGTGCCAAAAATAGGTTTTGCACCATAATTAACCTTTAAATCCTTGTGATTAGTTTACGTACTGCCAGGTTCGACGATAGAAACCACGCAAGTTAATCACGCATTGTATTTGTATGTCTCGCACTTTCTCGCAATAAACGGGGATTATCTCCCTGTACAGAAGGACAAGCCGGCGAAGCCCGGCAGCCGTCCAAACAGTGCGCTCTGTCGGAGGTCCTGGAGCATCGGATAGGAAAGTCTCCGGAAGGATAATCGGCTTCCAATTTCTTAGTGACCCTTATTGCTTACTTGCTACTCTCTTTAGATTGGGGCACGCGGTGGCGCAGTTGGTTGAGACACTGCGCTACTAACCGGAAGGTCGCGGGTTCGATTCCCGATGGTTTCATTGGAATTTTTCATTGACATCCTTCCGGTCGCACTGTGGTCCAGGGGTTGACTCAACCTCTAACAGAAATGAGTACCAGGATACTTTCCTGGGGTAAAGGCGGCCGGTGCATAGGGCTGACAATCTTGCCATCTTCATGTGCTGATTGTCTTGAAATCTGGGAGCCTCAACCTCCTGGAACCCTCAGAGCCTGTCCAGGCCTGCAGTGGGATTGCGTCACCTTTACCGTACTCTCCTTAGATTTTTAAACTTTCTTGTGTTTTCGAAGCCCTTGTAGATTTTTATTATTTATTAGCCATTTTGCAGCTGTATGAATTCTGATGTGCGCCATCCCCGTTGTGTTAGTACAGTAGTAAGGAGCCTGGTGTATTAATACTTACAGTCGAACACAACTATATTTGCCTCTAGTAATACAGGAGGATTATAACAACGACATGTTTCGGCCCTATATGTGGGCCATCTTCAGTTTGTGACTGGGCTTGCGGATCGGTTATACAGGAGTGCGTGGAGCGTTCTTGGGGAGTTCTGGGGGGGGGGGGTTCGAGATCTCATTATAACAGTGGGTACCATGGCCCCGGGTTTTTTCAGGTGGATTGCCATTAGTAGTTTTGTAGTGCCCTTTCTTTCAAAGTGGGTACTACTCTTATGCTAGGGATATAAGTACAACTCTTATGCTAGGGTTATATTATAGTACAAACATAAGTACAATAGTCCTCTCTTAACCTTAAGTATTGTTCCGTATCAGTTTTATGTGATGCGTGGTTTTCGCATCAACATGTTTTAATAGTTATTCAAAGAGATGTGTGTTTGCACTGAGTTGAGGTGGGATTCTTTTCTGGCGGTTGCTTCTGCTGAAGATTATAGAATATACAGGAGTGTGCTGAGGAAGCCTAAAGGAGTGCGATCATGTTATTTTGACTGTATTTATGAGGTTCAGTGCCGCCTTCCCAACCCCCGCAGCATGAGGTTGAATATAGATGCCAATCGCACTATTCTTTGTGCTGTTGCTGTCTGCGCTTCACCACCATTTCCTGCATGTCATGGAAACTCTTCTCGGAATGACTCAGGAACTAGTGCATGGAAATCGCCAAGGAAGACAAACAGCTCATTCATCTTTGTCAAGTCGTGTCGTCAGCCAGTGCTAATCTCTGCTAGGTTCAGCCACCGGAACGGGCTCCTCTGTCAGAGATGATAATATACAGTGTCCTTCACTTTTACGACTTTCCTTTGTTTGAAGTTTGAAATCACAATTTGTTCTATTTTGGTTCCGGAATTGCTTCGGGGGGGAACTTGAAATATTTCAGGTAGTCTGCTCGGTAAGGGCTTAGCAACGCCCTGTCGGCCAAGTGCCCGTTTTCTACTATAATCACTTTTTTGTTTCTTGTCATTTCTTTGCTGGCTGCGCAGAACAACGCCGCTCGCTCTCCTCATTTGTATTTGGAGGGTCCTGGGTTTGAATTTTGATTAACGGACCCGCTGGGCCGTTCGAATATTTTCTTCGTCAGTCGTACGAATTTTTTTTATAATTGTTCGCAGTGGCGTACGCAGGATTTTTTTCGGGGGGGGGGGGGTTCAACAAAATAAGATGGGGACAGGGGGCAGGGAGAACGGGGGATTGGGGGGGGGGGCCCCCCAGTCAAGGGGTCAGGGGGCAGGGAATTTGGGACAAGAAATTTCATT
>Ga0131853_10016003_pt1 | contig 13698 bp, 7 predicted proteins | sample TergutLab28metaG_FD_92764 | JGI IMG/M metagenome (GOLD analysis project Ga0131853, IMG submission 92764) | Labiotermes labralis P1 segment gut microbial communities from Petit-Saut dam, French Guiana - Lab288 P1 (version 2) (version 2) | ecosystem: Host-associated > Arthropoda: Insects >... | reverse complement strand
ATATATAAATAAATAAATAAATAAATAAATATATATAAAAGCCACATCGCCAACAGCTATCATGCAAGTACAATAAACAACCAAAACCCCATTACGTTTTACAGTAACCTGAAGATGACGTATGCAAGCAGAAACACTTGAGGCTAGGAGAACATTGTTATAATTATTATGTTGATATCTTACAGTACAATACATTAACATATTTCTGTACAAAAAGAAACAATTACCTCAATTAAACACGTATTTTATCGTATAGCACAAGGGGATGCAAACTACAACGATAAATCCAGTCTGCATTCGAATTTAAACGGGATCTGAACTGTTTTATTTAGCGACGCTGTTGGCTGATTAGAATGTACAGCGTCGGTGCAAGACGAATGAAATATGTGTATGTGCACTTACTGAAATGACACGGACAGTGGAAAGCCGAAGTCCTCAAGAGAAACATATTCCACCGCCAATCTGTCCACAACAAATTACACATGAAGGGCTTGGGAACGATCGCAGGCCTCCTCGGCGAGCTTAACACGAGATACTATTGTGAATGTCCACACTCTCTGTAGAGTAGAATGGTTCTTTGATGGGTAGATGTTGCTTGTTTGTTTTTGGCGCGACAGACCCCAGGGGGCCAGTGCCTCCTCATTCACTACGTTTCTCGATCACACACAACGACGCAGCACAGTCGGTAGAACTCCTCTGGACGAGTGATCGGCTCGTCGCAGAGACCTGTACCTGACAACACACACAACACTCACAACAGACAAACGTCCATGCCTCCGGTGGGATTCGAACCCACAATCTCAGCAGGCGAGCGACCGCAGATTGATGGGTAGAGTAGTTATGGGAAAAAAAAAGATTCGGCCAGGATGACTGACGAGCGGTCCCTACAGAAAAAATGACACTGGGGATGCAAGTGACAAGAAACTCGGCTGTGCAGAAGTAAGTATGCCGTAAATAGCTGGCTTAAACAAAGCGTTTAAACATCAGATAATGAAGTAGTTTTCCCCTATCCCTTCTCATGCTGCTAAATCTAAGAGAATCACATAGGCCGGTTAGGTAGAGCGCGTGGCGAAATATTAAATGAACACAAAATTTTGTTTGTCGGAATGCCTCCAGGGATAGAGATTACTTGAATTGACTAAGCGAAGGTGGAGGAAGGGGGTCTAATATTAAAATAGATCCGAGAAAAATAAAACAGGGAATAAAAGGAGTAGAAATTGGAACCTTGTGGCTTAGAACAGCGTACCTCTATAGGCTGTGCGAACGTGGTGTTGATACTTGAGAACTACAGCGCTGGGAAACCTCTGCAACAACCAGCCTTATCAATGGTTAAGTAAGATAGCGTATTATGGATAATATAATGGTTTGGGTTTTGGTAGTGGTGGTAATGTTAAAACAACCACACGATCGCTGTGGTCAGACCTAACGCAAAGATACTCGCAACTAAGAGAACAAATGTTTTATACAAACGAAAACGTTTGCACATCGTTCCACTGTTTACAAATGTCCCAGCATTGATATCCAATTGAAATCAACAACTGTGCACTGAGCCTAGGGAACACAGTGGCTGGCACACACAGCCTGAATACTGATTGTGCCATATCCCACAGCGATGCGGCAATGCACAGTTCTGTAGCAACCAAAAAAACTGCAGGTTGCATACGAGTTCCGATGCCTCGTGGACAGGAAACTACACACAGGTTTCCATGCTACTCCAACAACGCTTTGTTTCTAGACGATTCCACGCAGTTGGGATATGTCGCCGTCTAGAACTGCATATAGACACGAATGATTCGTAGGTGCCGCTGCTTCCATCGCGAGAGTAACTATCATTCTTGGATTATACCAAAGATGGACGCAGCAGGCATCTCCAAAATATAGGTACCTATGTACCACTCTACAATATCTCATATCCTTAACATTTTTGGCGCCGGAATTATCTTTTAATTTTAGCACATCCTATATATAAAATGTGAATAATACAGGAACCAAATACGTTAGAATTATGAAACAAACTGCATTTCTAAGAGAATAATACGGAGAGTATACACCATGTTTAAAATATTCGGTACCTACATTTGTTGAATAAATATATAAAATGCAACTTTGGAGGTTAGCGGTACGGTACGTCAACTATAGTTGACGTTAGGCGTCTAAAGGTTAAAGATTAGAATATTCATTACCAGTGATGTGAGAACCTCCAATCTTGCAAAATGTTTTAATAAACGGGGTCTGAGATTACTATCGTAATGTGAGGCTAACAGTGGTGCCTTAGGCCTAACTGAGTGAAGACAGACGGACGATCATGCACAACAGACTCAGGAAGACAGAAGAAAAGAGAAGAGACCTCTCCTTCCATGAATGCCAGCATCGACCTAGCTAGTAGCAAGAAGGAAGAACGTCAGTTACCAGGAAAACGATCACAGAATCAAAACAGGTACCTCCGTAATGTAAGTCAGACCGGTTTGTTTCCTTTTTATGGTTAATTTAACGCTGTTTTCAGTAGCTTAGGCTTTCGGCCTACTGTGACGACTGTGGGATGACTACTGAATAATGAACTGGAAACAAAATTGTGGAAGAAATCGGTGGTAGGCCTATAGCTCTTCTCGTGAAGTGGCCCTCACTGCTGCCAGGTTTGAACAGTTGAAAGGACTTAACAAGTCTTGCAATTACCTCTGATTTCAGGAAAAATCTGTTTTGTGGTTCTCGAGAAGTTACATGCGCACTGACGGACAGAATGACGGGCTCAGCAATTTACGTATGTGCTCCTGCAGTACGCGAAATCTTGTACTTCATGTCGGCATGTCGATTTACTTGATGCGTAATCACGCTGTCATTCTTCTAGTCTCCTCTAATAAAGTTTATCAGCGTGACCATAAAGTGACTGAAGTTAGGCCAGCCATTTAGACGGCTAGCCGTTATTGTAATTAAGATAAGAATGTAAGACCTCCATGGGGAGTTCCACAGTGGGGTTGGTTCCTTTCATCGCAACGTATGTCAAAATGATAGCCTCAAAATTCGTTTGTGACCCTCCTTGCAAAATTCTAATCAAATTCTATGACGATTTGACTGCTACGTAGCATGATTTCAGGATTCCACCGCGAAATAGATAAGAACTGCGCTCGTCTGGCCTATTTCGCAGCGAGTAGTGGCGATTCCTTACTGGTGTTTCGGGACAAGCTATCGGTCCCACCTTAAAGGGCCAAGAATCCAAGCTTCGTGACTTCATTGATTCTTGACCCTCGAAGATGAGACCGACAGGTTGTCCCGAAACGTCGGTAAGGAATTACCAATACTCGCTGCATAATAGCCCAGGCGCCTACAGTTCTTACCTATCATGTTCCCATTACACTGCACGCTGACACCATGCGTTTCAGATCCCTAACTTCCACGATTAAAAAATGGTCGCAATGGAAACAAAAACTAAATGAACAGGGTCCTGGACATGTGATTGGTAATAGATACATGAAATGTGATTCGTCTGTTCACATAATTCTGTACCTAAGCTAGAAGAAAATAACATGATTATCAAGTGATCTATTGTATATGATATGGTGAAAGTTTATTAGTAACTTAATAATCTACGTGATCGCCCTTCGTAACTTTGTTGTCCCGACGCTCAGTATGGTAGGTGACACTCTTTCGGGAAACGGGTGTGGTTCAGCGAATCACATATAGTTTTAATTATTGCACTTATTGTTATTATTGCACCGTGCATATCGGCAAATTATTTAATTAATATACTAACTGGTGCACATATAAAAAAGTTTCACATTAAAACACTAAAATTGCTCCGACATGTTTCGATCCTAATATCATCCTCAGTGAGCTATACTTTCCTTGCTAGAGTCACAATTAAAAATAGTCACTGATTAACTTCGTTGTACTAATAGGGTGCTGTGGCAGCATGTCGTGTTATGTGAGGGTATGTTGCTGAGAGTGCCCTACTGCGGGTGTGTGTCCTGTGCTTCGCTGCGTGATACTGATAATGTCTTTTCACTTATGTTTCATTTATTCATTTTACTCTTGATATAAAATAATGGAGCGCTATATCCAGTAAAACAACTAGATCATTTCCAGGACACTGACACAGTCACTTCTCTGTACTCCTACCTACACCACACCCGTACGCGACTGACTTCCTTACTGGACTGCTAGCGTCCGTTATCAGCTCCTAACGTTCTCACATTTAAATCTCTCCCCTCCTTCCTATCACCAAAGGCCCCGAATATACGCTGACAGATTAACTTACAATGCATGCCATGAATCTTCCGTAACTGACGCCAGCAATCCTAAGAAACAACTATACTAAAAATGATCTGCTACAATAAGGTGTTGACAACTGTACCTGGTACTTAATTATGAACTGGTCATGAAATTTAACAATGTGCGTTACGCTTGAACTGATCATTTCTCTGCCAATTTTTTTTTCTCAGTTGCATAGGCTACACGGCGTCCAATGACTCCGTAAATTTGTTACACAAACTGTGAAAGCGGTCGCGGCCGTTACGTGTGAAGGGACTGAGGAAGACCGTGACAAGACAGGACAGGTGTCCTTCCGGCGAGGGCTCGAGTGCTGGATTTACAGAACGTGGATACTTGCTCGCGACAGTAATCCGGCACATTAAAACTCAGGCGGTACACAAACGTTCGGGACGGTGACTGATCACATGATTGAAGTTCATAGCATTGCACAAAAATTGACAGGTATTGAAATATTTTGTACCACTGCCAGATTTAATGAGAATGGACGGTATCTCGTGTGGTTAACGGGTTTCGCGTCTAAGGCCACCTGCAATACAGATCACAGAGCTAAGGACCTAAGTACGTGCTGCTTCTCTCCGGAATTTATTTGAGAAAAAAATGGTTCCGTATTTGTATATTTACGTTTTCCCCTGACCAACAGTTTTAACCTGCATATTTCAATTGGTGAGCTGGAAAAGACACCGTCAGTACAGCTACATTCCGTTTGATCAGAATTTTTACATGAATTTTCACATAGAAAGCCACGCGTTAAAAAGAAGATTTCACGCTTATACGGGATTCGAACCATGGATATCTCGAAGGAACACGAGTCAAATCGTATTACTGCTAACAAACTACCATACCAACGTGACACCACGTATTTCGTGAGGAACAGGTATTTATACGTACGATAAAATCCTCTACTGTTATGAAAACCGACGGTTCATCACCGTAACCACAAAATCCACCATTAATCTTGTCCTGGAGCAGTCCAAACGCCAACATATTTTGTATCAGCCTGTTACACGTTGGCTGTAACCGCTTGGTTCCCGTCCAATATCGCAGAGCCCTCAACAGCACGTGTGTGAATGACGCTCGACCGTTGTGGAATTTATTAAAGACAGACTCTAGAGTCCGTGGGAACAGAGCAGCGGTCTAATTAGCACAGGATTTGGGTAAAGCGCTTAGCGGAACTGCTGCGTCATGTACGTCAGGTCGTGGACATTCCGCCTGACTCAGTCAGGGTTTGAGCGAAACTTGCTGACAAAATATTAACTTGGGTGCTAGCTGTAAATTAGGCCTTATAAGGTCTACATGACTTGAAAATGGGAGCGAACTTTGGTTCATATTTTAAATGAAGATTCTGTAGAAGCCTACATAACATTTAGCTCTTGGATACGGTATAATTTTAAAGCTTCGAATCGATGCCATGTTTATAAACGCTGGCTCACGAATAATATTTCGGAATTACCTGGTGGCAAATTTACGCCTTACGTACAAATCAAAATTCATACTCCTGTTTCCAGTACTTCATTAGTTATCGATATAATAGCGACAGGTGAAGAAATTATCTGCGACATGGTGACCTTCCTGTTATACAATAGTAAAAGGTAAATCAGTCCCATTACAGGACCGAGGTGCCCAGAGGGTTCGAGGAAGTTAAGGTTCCCAGGTTACGTGACAATAGCCCAGGATGGTGGTAAGTTTGTCAGCCTTAGGCACCGGCCGCTTTTACCCCCAGGAAATACTCCTGGTACTCATTTCTGTTAGAGGCTGAGTCGACCCCAGGGCCACAGCGCGATCGGAAGGATTATGACAATAAAAATTGCAATGACACCCTCTGGAATCGAACCAGCGACTTCCCGATTTGTAGCACAGCACCTTAACCACTGTGCCACCGCGGTCCCCGTTATACAGTATTACCTCAGCGAAATTCCTCATTTTTCCAAGACATAATTTATAGCCACAAATAATTTAAGTGCCCTAAACAAAAGGCGCTACGGTCGTTCTCGTGTTACTAGTTCGAACGTCCGCCATGTTGCTATTCATTTTCGGAAATTCGCGTATGGTGTTGTGATGTCCTTCATCGCTGTAATCTTTATGAAGGTATTTATCAAATTCGGCCAACCGGTCCAAAAACTTAAATGTATTAAAAAAAATAATAAATGAACGAACGAACAAACAAACCAAGAACACAGAAAACGCACTACGGCACACATGACAAACGTACTTTCCTTTTCTTCTAGGAAGGGCAGTAAGCCACAGTAAAGAATACAGAAGGAAGCAAAGAAAGACAAAGCAGGAACGTAAGAAGCAAGAAAGAAATGCAAAGAACTAATAGAAGAATAAAGACGATGGTCATATGGATGGAAATAATAGGATTATGTAAAATGAAAGATACTCTTGAAAATGTGAAGTTTCCCATTATGTAGCCTTAAAAATACGACGGTTGGGCCACGTGACCGCCTGTTAGAGGCCCACTGAACAGGCTGCATTTTATAGCGATGAAGAAAGTTCTCCTCGGCTAATATAATTTTCTCAAGTCAAAGTAAGTTACGACGTATTTCCGTTAGAAAGACCTGCAGGAAGCAGCACAATGAAATCGCTCTTAATTGAATATTAGGACTCTGTCTTTGAAATTTTGTATTCATGTGATTTGGACGCGGTCGGTACAGACCGCGGTGATGCAACTGTGTACGTGTCCGTGACACAGGAAGTATTGACACTGAACTTCACCACCTGTGTGGTCCGGTGAACTGAATATAATTATCGTCTTAGTTCCTACCCTCTAAGCTATGTTACTTCAAACTAGGCCGTGCCATGGCTCAGGTAGGTACTTGCCGGCATTTCACCTTCGAGGTTTTTGTTCGATCCCAGTCTAGTGCATTTGGAATTTGTAGTAAACACAGTGGCAAAGGGACATGCATTTAACTGAGTACCTCACCTTTCCTCTCTAAGTATCATTCCACCAAACGCGCCGAAGTCTTGCATTTATCTAACATCCATGACTAATAATCAGAGAAATTGACAGCGTTCTTGAATAAACAGGCCTTTCCTTCCTTCTTTTTTCTTTCTTTCCCTTTATTTCAAATAACGAGGCTAATGGAACACGCCTAGAAACTCGGAAAGGTTTGCCACATTTTCTGCTCACAGAGACGGCAACTTCGCTACCATAAAAGCCACACACGTTACCTTATTTATGATTCAGAACATAAGCTTAGGTTATGAGGAAAACACGAAGAGAAAGGACAGACAATGCACATATTGGATTTCAATAAGCCTGTTGTAGGAATAACTTTGTGAGACAGAATACAAGAGAAAACATCTGAGATCCACTACAGACTGATAATATACTAGAAATAAAACTGTATTTATTAAATTGGAAATAATACGCAAATAGAATGGAAGGCAGTAGGCTAATAAAGTATAATACCCATTAGCTACAATCCCAAAAATGTGGGAAGACGAAGAGGTAAGGAGAACGACCAGATTCAAAACTTTTGAACTTTGCGACAGGCTTCTAGGATTCAGAACTTGAGTCTGAAGTAAAGAAGAGAGTTCATTTAAGCGTTCTTTTAGACAAAGGTGCGGGAATTCTTATATCGTACGCTTACTTAATGTAATCTTATGTTTATTGGACCGTGCATCATTGTAATAGTTGAAGAATAAAGGACCAACTTGATGTCACTTGTTATTTTATTTCACTTCTTATGTACTCAACATGTTTCGGACATTAAATATATCCATCATCAGGAGCTTGCGACTGTGCTGTTGAATTACCACATCGGTCGTTTTGTTCGCAAGCTCCTGATGATCGACATATTAATGTCCGAAACATGTTGAGTACATAAGAAGTGAAATAAAATAACAAGTGATATCAAGTTGGTCTTTTATTCTTCAACCACTTAATGTAACTTTAATCAAATCAAATTTCTTTATTATAATAAGTAAAACGTTGAACATACGAACGACAGCAATATTTGTTCTGAATATTTTAATTGACTATATTAGTAATACTGTACAAATCACTTATCTTCGTAGTTGCTGTAGTAAAGAACATACTTTATGCGTACAGACAAAGGCCTCAACCGAATGCTCATACAACTCTACTAGCATCAAATGTAGACCCTTTTTGGACTTCTTTTACATACGATTGAATAACACGACTTTGAAAAATGTAATGATATTTAATATAAAAAACTGAGGACCCCCTTCTTACAAAACATAACGATGTGTCATGAGATAACAGGACAAGGACTTATCTCAGTATTTAACCAATTTGATGCACAAAATTTGTTTCACAATAAGTTTTATTTCATGCCTCTACATGTTTCGAGCACATGTGTTCATCATCAGGAGGTCAAAATTGCTTCTGGTATCATCACACCTAGGTGTGATGATACCAGAAGCTGTGTAATGCAATTTTGACCTCCTGATGATGAGCACACGTGTTCGAAACATGTAGAGGCATGAAATAAAACTTATTGTGAAACAAATTTTGTGCATCAAGTTGGTTAAATACTGAGATAAACATACTGAGATGCACGGTCAGCAAAACGTCAAAAAAAGGAGAAAGACATTTCGAGGAAACGTGTTGCTTTCATCTTCAAGGGTCAGTATGTCCTACAAGAAAATAAATTACCCCGAAAGCTAAGTCGCAGTACAGATTTACGCTCTGCTGTAATTAGAAATGACAGAGAAATGTCCATTTAATCCCATTATATTGGATCAGGGACGGACGGAAAATAAACACAGAGAGAAGGAAAGGACCGTTACGTAAGTCGAACTGGTGCCTTGCGCGTAAAGAGCGCCCATCTAGTACGTTTCAGTAAGAAAGCAACAACTTCAAGTTCTCTTTTGTTTCGGTGAAGACCCGGGGCCACTTCATGCCCGAGCGAACATGACTCGGTAATTATTTATTGTCCATCGACCTTTTGTAATGTCTTGAAAAAACAGGGTAGTCATGATCCGTTGAGTCGTGGTTCTACTGCGCCCCTTTGAAAAAGCATTTATCTCCCTCTGGTATTAATGGAATTGCACGCCCCTGAATACAAATGGGTTACTATGGCCCAACACAAAGAAAATGGGCTTCATCAATACTGTACCCCAGAGTTAAACAGTCGTAACTGCAATATAAATACTCTTGAAGTATTTATTTGGATGAAATCCACACAACAAGAAGCATGCCCTGAAATGTCGAGTCTACAAATGTTTTCTCGGAACTCTCAGAGCCATGGAGACAAAGGCATTTCGTTCCTCCGAAACGTCGGGAAATGACTAACCAGAAACGAGGCATCATGTCCCAGAAGAATGACCACACCATACAGTGAACTTATTACGTGTTGACCACTCACCACCACGATTTAAAACAAGGCGAATTACTAAATCATGCCAATGCTTCAGAAACGAGAAATTAACCTCACTTGAAACCGTACAATAAGAACCAACAGGATGCACTATTTACTTTCAATATTAACGATAAAAACAGTATACGTCAAACAAATAATTTATTGTATGGAGGCTACATGTTTCGACACTTTATAGGGTCATCATCAGGCCTTCTTTGGAATCAAGTCAGTGAATTCTGCGTACATGTTGGGATCCCACTGTGCTTACAAATAGCGGAAACACGACATATCTAACAACTGAATTACTTAAAATAGATGTGATTGTTTAAAATTTAAGAGGTAAAATATAGGCTGAGTGTTGTAGAAATCACGGTTATGGCAAAACAGCTCACTTTTGGCCTGTGTGGGCTTCTGAAGAAGTCGAAGTTGTCCCTCGTTAGCGTGAACTCTATGGTGTTACAAGTAACATCTGGCAGTCCCGGAAAAGTGGGGCGTAGCTTGTGGAATTACTGTATGTTACGGATATAAGGTGCTGTCTTACGCTATCCTTGTGTAGAGCATCCGGGGGGCTCTGGCTTTTTGTATCTCTTATCGCCTCTTGTAACGAGCTGTGGTGATTCGTTGTTCGGTGGTTGCGGAAATTCTCAAAGCTGACTGTTTGCCTTGATGTAAGTACTGGTTATTTGTCCAGTGAACAATATTCACGTACTTGAAATATATTCTACACAGGAACATTTTGTTGTTTACTGTATGGTGGTCTTCCAAGTTCGTCTGAGGCGGGACGGTTCGTTCGATCCTGCCAAACAGCCAGTCAACATAAACGCATGACATATACCAAGTGCTGTATATACAAAATAGTACCTGCTGATGATGGGCAGTAAGACTGCTCGAAACATGTAGAGGTTATTTACTGAAATAAATGGAAAGTAAATAGTGCATCCTGTTGGTTCTTATTGTACGGATATATCACGACGCACGGTCAACAAAACAGTAAATAAAAAAAAAACCTCACTTGAAGCATTTAAAAAGTTAGGAGGAGTGACGAAGTTCAGTGCCTTCGCTAATTGGCATCCATGTTGGCCTAAAATATTCAACAAAAGGAAAGATGGAGGAGGTCGAACATCGTGAGGACCTGTACACGTTAGCCAACTGGGCTCTTGGTAATTACTCAGCAGGTTAAAAGAAATTATCTCCTCTTATGCAGCCCGAAATTCATCGTCATAGTCAAAATGCCGGTCACTGTACTCTATCCCTAACCAGTACAATTAATTCCCACTGAAGATGGCCGAGGTGGCTGAGCGATGGAGGGGGAAATAACAGCACTGTTTATATATTTCATATATTTGTGCACTGCGGTGATCACTATATACATATTACCTGAATATAATAAAATACGAATTTCGTTATTACATTATATGAACATTTCCTCGGTCCATTGTTACAACTATGTTAGGACAAAATTATCTTACACGCTCAATATATGTATGTAAAATTATAAAATAATAGTATTACATAGTCATACACAACTCTCAATTTATTAAAGGTCTTAGCTGTATCTCTAGCTACATGTTTCGGCTCGTATACAGAGCCATCTTCAGGCTAGTCTTCAGAGTGGTTTGTATGTACAGTTGTTGGTGCTTTGAAAGGTACGAAATCTCGTATCACCGGTAGCCTTTAAAATATTCGTGGTAATTCCATATAAAATATATTATTAAGATCAAATGCACATAAAACACAACGGGGATGTCTCACTTAAAAAATTATCTTCCACGCATTCATTGCTCACTCTTAAAGTACTGTTGCAGTGTCTTCTCCTCCTCCTCCTCCTTCTTCTCCTTCTCCTTCTCCTTCTCCTCCTTCTTCTTCTTCTTCTTCTTCTTCTCCTCCTCCTCCTCCTCCTTCTTCTTCTTCTTCTTCTTCTTCTTCTCCTCCTTCTTCTTAAGCGCTACAACCTATATAACGTTCTGGCTTGCTCAACCACTTTCTTCCAGCTACTATTTCTACCTTGTACTACTTTTTTCCAATTGTGTGTGTTTATGTTCTTTATATCTTCCAAAACGTCATCTTCCCAACGTGTTTTAGGTCTTCCAGTTGTTCTTTTAGACATGGGTTTTTCATCTCTTAATCTTCTGCACATTATCTTCGGCCATGCGTTCAACACGGCCTAGCCAGTTTAATCTTTGTTTTTTAATAAACCCAATTTTACTGTTGCAGTGTTACACACGAAACCCGCACTCCGGCCAAATGACAGGCAAAACTAGTGCCTTACACGCAAGTGTTCGTGGCTGTAAGTTCATGCATGTGGTATCTGTTCCTGAGACATTTCACAGCCGAAATATCCTGTGAACAGTGCACGACTCTGAACACTTCCGGAGCTACTTGGTAATTTAAAGTTGGTTTGCACATCACCTTTGTAGTTCAGAGTAAATAAACGTCTGAGGTGCCGACATACGGCCTGGATGGACCTACATAATTTTACTAAACTTGCTGCTGAGTGTGTAGGCATTATCTTTAAGTAGGAATTTTTCGGTTGCGAGATTAAAATTTCTCACGACGGAAATCACGTAGACTGCCATATACTGGCACCCGTATGTGACAACGTACAGGCTGGTAGGAATGCGCCGATGTTTCTGAGGAACCTGACACTTCTTCCATCCTGAAGATGACGGTAGCAAGCTCTCCGAAACACCGGCAAAAGTTCTACCAGACTACATAGGGTCTCAACCTAGAAGACAAGGTCCTTTAATTCCAGGATCTTTTATGAGCCCTGGCATTGAAACAAGTCACATGGGTGGCAAAGTGTGCGGACAGCCACGTCTAAACTCCGATCAGGAAACCGATGGTCACAAGACGCTGCATCACATGGCTTCAGTATAGAAATGCCAAGTTTTGTTGCAAACAATTACATAATCCTGCTACCTAGTACCGGACGTAGATATTCATGCTGCTAACATGCCCCTAATGCAAGTGTAAGAAGGCCCTCGAAGATAAAGGGTGCAATGCTACAATTAGCTGGCACCGATATCATACTACACAGTATCAGAAAAATGACGGTTGAATTGTCAGAACTTACCGCTGTTCTATGAGTGTTCACATATGACAATAAAACAGAGTTACGAATATTGCCAAGTGCTTCGCGGGGAAAATGAACCTCGTCCGCGGATTAAACGCAGGGTGCAACATGGATGTGTATTAACCGCTTAAAGCCCAGAGGTAATTACCTGCCAAAGACGTTTAGAGAAATAATCGCTGCTCACTGTAACAACCATATGAAAGTCATACATAAAGGATGTGGACAAAAAGCAGAAATTTCTTATGTTACAACAGGCGAATTGTTTCTTTACCACAAGGCTTTACACTGATAATACTATTCTCTCGCGCGCAAGGTTGCTGGACCTTACGAATGTGGACAAAGAAAAAGGTTTATTGTAACAGAAATAAATAAATAAATAAATAAACATAAGCAGCAATACCACAATAAGGAAAGTAAATAAAATCCCTTCATTACATGTTTTATGAAATATTAACTGAAACTAACTCCTCTTTAATCGTTATTCCACTATAGCATGCGTTTGACTCTTGAGGTAAATAAAAGTTCAAAACACCATATTAACGGATTTTCGAAGTTTCTACCAATCAAAAACTATGATTCTACAAACACGTTAAATTCCCTCCTTCTCATTTGTCGGCCTCCCCAATGTAGGAAGTGTTGCTAGAACTAACCCAAATATTAAGCACGGCAACTGAAATAATTATATTATTACTGTTCAACATAGTCCCCTTCTAGTTCAATGCACTTACGCCAGCGCTTGACAAGCGCGTAGATTCCGCGGGAAAAAAATTCATTCGGACGGGTGCGCAGCCACTCATGCAGCGCCGACCGAACCTCATCGTCGTCTCGTCTCCACAATAGAGACGCCGTTCTTGAACGTCTCAGTCCATTCATACACTTGTGTACGACTCATAAACCTGTCACCGTACCGAATTCTCATCCGACGATGAATCTCTATAGGTTTCACGCCTTCGCTAAACAAAAATCTCACAACACTTCGCTGCTCTTGCTTAGTGCACTGTTGCAAGGGCACCGTCATCTTGTCGAACTGTT
>Ga0131853_10016002_pt1 | contig 13699 bp, 10 predicted proteins | sample TergutLab28metaG_FD_92764 | JGI IMG/M metagenome (GOLD analysis project Ga0131853, IMG submission 92764) | Labiotermes labralis P1 segment gut microbial communities from Petit-Saut dam, French Guiana - Lab288 P1 (version 2) (version 2) | ecosystem: Host-associated > Arthropoda: Insects >... | reverse complement strand
TCTGGGTAATGTCGCTGCTGGCTTCTTTAACAGCTTGGATATTGGGCAGTTTTGCAACTTCCGCAAGGGTTTTGGGCAACATGTTTAATGCTGTGCGAACCGGCACGTTGTATACAACTATCGGCAAATCTACATTTGCTGCAATTGCTGTATAATGCGCGGCCAGGCCACGCTGGGATGTTTTGTTATAGTACGGTGTCACATACATAAGTGCATCTGCGCCCGCTTGTTGAAAAGCCTTTCCTGTGGTTATGCAAGCGGCGGTATCGTTGCCGCCCGCACCCGCTACTACAGGCACTTTACGGCCATATTTTGCGCCGTATTTTTTGGCGGCGGCTACGGCTGTGCGCACAACTTCAAGCTGCTCTGCGCTGCTAAGCGTTGAAGCCTCACCCGTCGTGCCGCACGAAACAAGGGCAGATGTGCCTTTTTCTACTTGAAATTCAATAAATTTTTCATATGCATCTGCGTTAAACTGTCCGGTACTGTCGAATGGTGTACACAGGGCTACACCCGAACCTAGAAAAATAGACATTGACATTCCCCAATCAAAAATAAATTGAAAACTGCTCTATACCATAATATTTAAAAATCTGAAATGTGTCAAACTATATGATAAATATCCTGCGACTATTTCCACAAGAAGTCAATTTCGGACGGCAGTTTGCACCGGTGAAAGCATTCCATCAAATCCAGATGAAGATTTTTTACATAAGTACATTGTTTGTCCAAATCCCGCACAACAAAAGCGTTGTTAAACGGCTGGGCTTTGACGTTAGAAAATATGAAGTCGATTATTTTTGTGAACGGCCGTACCGTATCAATCGTGCAGCACCAGGGGCGCCCATCTCTTATACTTTGGGCCGTAAAGATAAGTTCGTTCCAGGAACCACCGCCTAAACCGGAACCCATATCTTCTACCCGGCCGTCTTTATGATGGATTACACAGCGCCCGTCTTGTTCGCAAAAGCTTATAAGAATGCGCGCATTTTCAAAGGCGTAATCCATTAGCGGATGCGGAAGATTATAGTTTATCGCATGCGAGGCGGTAATAAATATATCGGCATCACTTGCCTGCCCCCGAAGGGCAACGGTATCGAAAGTTTCTATATCATTTGCCCGGTAGCATTCCACGGCAATATCTGTAAGCTCGGCAGATTCGGCCATGCTTGGGCCCAGTAAAAATAGCATATTTTGAAGGTAGTGGGCCGCGGCGTTGCTTATGACCGAATCGTGAACCAATTCGCCATCACTCGTTTTAAGCTTCCCCGCCCAAGAACGCGAAAAATATGACCACCCCCTAGGCCAAGCCACTAACGATTTCAAGTTTAACGGCTTACCAAATTCGCCTGCCAAAACACGCTCTTTAATATTAAGCATTACCGCAGAATAGCACCACTGAAACGCCACCCCCAGCATTTTGCCTGTGCTTTTAGACTTTGCCGCCAATAGTTCCAATTGACTAAGCGTTGGCACAAGCGGCTTTTCGCAAAGGACATGAGAGCCATTTTCCATAGCAGTCATGCATTGCTGAAAATGCAGGTGAATTGGCGTGGCGATAAATGCCAGGCTTGCGCTATTTTCTGCATAAAAGCCGGTTAGGTCGTTGTAAACCGGGACTAAATCTTTAAACCGGTTATAATGAGGCGAGTTGATGGCGTATGGGTCTACAACCCCAACCAATTTTAAATGTTCTGCCATTTCGGGGTCCAGCAGCTTTTTTAAATGCGAAGCCGCAAAACCGCCGCTCCCAACTTGCACAACGCTTACAGGTGTTTTCATGCCGCATTGCTCCTATTCTAATTCTAATGGGGCTCTGCCCCAAACCCTCTCGTAAGCTACGCTTACTGGCCGGGTGGCCCGATGCTTCGCATCGCCGACTTCGTCGGTGCATACCCCGCCGTTTCGGAATGCAGGTTGCTTTGCAACCGATCCTGGGAATGAATCCCACCTACACTTCCTCGTCAATGCCTTCGGCATAAACTCCGGGAAGCGGCGACGCCGCTTTTTTTAGTTTCCTAGAATTGTCTTAGTATATCACAAAAAAATCTTTTCCACGGCTTCATTTTGATATATAATTGGAGCGTTATGTAAGGGGGCAGAGCCCCATTCAAATAGAAGGAGGCAAAAAATGCTCTGGGTAAAAGACAATATTCAAGATGTATTAGAAAAGCTGAAAACCGACAAAACCCAAGGTTTAAGCCAGCACGAAGTGACACAAAGACAAACGAAATACGGGTTAAATGAATTTGAGGAAGAAAAAAAGGAAACCTTGCTTCAAAAAGTATTCCACCATCTTACCGAAATTCCAACCATGATACTTATAGCCGCCGCGCTTATAGCAGGGTACACAGCCATTTTCCACCCGCCGGATACAATCGGGCGCGGCTGGCCAAAAGTCGTTGTTATACTAAGCATTGTAGTCATTAACGTATCACTTGGCATCTGGCAGGAAAGCAAAGCCGAAAAGGCCCTGGAAGCGTTAAAGAAAATGAACTCGTTTAAAACCACGGTGCTTCGCGGCGGTACAAAACAAATTGTTGATGCAAACCAGTTAGTGCCGGGCGATATTATCGAACTTGCCACAGGTGACGTCATCACTGCCGATGCAAGGCTTATAGAGGCCAGCAGCCTGCAAACAGACGAAGCAGCCCTGACAGGCGAAAGCCAGCCTGTCGAAAAAGATCCTTTTGCGAACATTTCCGATGAAGTGCCGCTTGGCGACAGGCTTAACATGGTATATTCGGGCTGTTTGGTAACCGGCGGGCGTGCCACAGCAGTGGTTGTAGAAACCGCGATGGAAACGGAAATGGGCAAAATTGCCCGTTTGTTAAACACGGCGCAAAAACTTAAAACCCCGTTACAATTACGCCTGCAGCAGCTGGCAAAACGTATCTCTTTGCTGGCGCTTATAGCCGGTGCTTTAATGTTTGCTTTCGCATGGTTTGTGCACGGTATCAACCCCGTGACGGGCGGGTACCGCGAATTTGTGGATGCCCTGATATTGGCGGTAGCACTTGGTGTCGCGGCCGTACCCGAGACACTGCCGATTATCGTCACCATGGTGCTTTCCTACGGCGTATTTAATATGGTTACGAAAAAAACAATCATTCGCAAAATACCCGCGGTTGAAACAGTGGGTAATACATCTGTCATTTGTTCCGACAAAACGGGTACGCTCACGCAAAATAAGATGAAAATCCGCAGCGTATGGCATGTCGCAACAGACCCCGCAAATGTCAAAAACGGCCTGAACGAAGAACAGAGAAAAATGATTGGCCTCATGGCATCGTGCAGCAATGCAACTATCGAGGTACATGGTGACGAAGACGAGCATGTGATTGGCGACCCGACCGAAATTGCGATTATCCGGCTGCTGCATCAGCTTGGCATGAACCGTGTAGAGGCGGAAAGAATGTACCCCCGCGTACATGAATTACCTTTCGATTCCGGGCGCAAGCGCATGACCACCGTACATCAAACACCGGAAGGGTTTATTGCGGTAACAAAAGGCGCGTTCGACCGCATACCTGTTGACTGGACACCGGAGTTGCTAAAAAAAGCAACGGAAATACATGATTCCTTTGCAGAAAAAGCATTGCGCGTTATTGCCATTTCTACAAAAAAATATGACAAGATGCCAGAAGATTTAAGCATGGAAGCCCTGGAATGCGGGCAAAATTTCCGCGGTTTGGTTGGAATGATAGACCCACCCCGCCCAGAAAGTGCCGACGCCGTGGCAATGGCAAAAGAAGCCGGCATAAAAACCGTAATGATAACCGGCGACCACATCGTAACCGCCAAGGCCATAGCCCGCGAAATCGGCATAATGGAAGACGGCGATAACGCACTTACCGGCGCAGAATTAAACCACATGAGCGAGCAGGACTTGCGTGACCAGGTGAAACATACCTCTGTTTACGCCCGTGTTAGCCCCGAGGATAAAATACGCATTGTACAGGCTTGGACGTCCCACGGGGAAGTGGTTGCCATGACCGGCGACGGCGTAAACGATGCCCCGGCCCTTAAAGCCGCAGACGTTGGCGTTGCAATGGGCATTACAGGCACAGAAGTGTCCAAAAATGCCGCAGACATGGTCATTACCGACGACAACTTCGCCACCATTGTAGATGCAATTTCCGTAGGGCGTGCATCTTACGACAATATCCGCAAGACCATTGCGTTCTTGCTTAGCGTAAACTTTGCGGAAATTTTTATTCTGCTTGCGGGTATGCTTGTGGTTGGTGTTTCGCCGCTACTGGCGTTGCAAATTTTGCTTATTAATGTAGTATCCGATGGTATACCAGGCTTCTTTATGGCATTCGAGGCCCCGGAACCGGGTGTGATGAAACGTAAGCCGCTGGCTAAAAATGCCGGTATTTTTTCCGCAGGGCTTGGCATACAAATTGCCCGCGGAGCCATAAGTTTTTCTATCCTCACGCTGGGTGCGTTTTTGCTTGGCGCGTATGTACTGCCCGCACCAGACGGCTTTATTGCCTCGCCAAACGGTGCGCATTACGGAATTGGTATAACCATGGCGTTTGTCGTGCTTAGCTGGGCCTCTGTTATAAACATTTTTAACGTGCGCAGTACCCGGTCTATTTTCAAGCTAAGCCCGCTCAAAAATAGGGGAATGTTCTTTGCGGCCATGGGCACGATTTTGTTTACGTTAGTCGTTGCGCTGGTGCCGCCAATTGCAGAAATATTTGATGTACAAACCGGGTTAACCAGCTTGCATTGGGTGGTTATGGTTGGTTTCGGGCTTATGCAGCTTGTAGTTGGTGAGGTTCACAAAGCGGTTTTTGTGAAGTAGCGAAATTTGGACGTTATTTTATCCGAATAATGATAAAATATGGGGTTAACTTAGCACAAATAATGATAAAATTATGATAAAATATGTCAGGACAAATAGGGACTGTGCCACCAACAAACGACGACATCACTTTTCAACAATTATTTATTGAAATTCAATAAATAATTGTTGACATTCAAGCTCACATGTTTTACAATACCTCCAAATCAAAGGAGGTTTTTTTATGAAGCAAAATCAAATACGTCACTACGTAACCAAGCTATTGGTGGACATTATGTTCTTTGGAGGTATTGCAACCTGTGTAATACTACCGTTCATCGTACCCCGGTTATTGGGATTTGTAGGTGTTTCGCCAGAATTACGCTTACACTACACTATTATCCTGCTAAGCTCTGGCGTATGTTCGGTTTACATCATGTTCCAACTAAAACGTATGTTTAGAACGCTGCTTGGCGGCAATCCATTTGTTTTACAAAATGTATCATGTCTTAGACAATGCGCTGTTGCCAGTGCTGTTATCGCGTTTATTTATCTGATTAGGCTGTTTATGTGGTTCACTATAGCCGCCGCAATTATAGTGGTGATATTTACAATGTTAAGCCTGTTTTCGCTTACGTTAAAAGATTTGTTCAAGCAAGCGGTCGCTTATAAAGAAGAAACGGATTGGACGGTATAACCATGCCTATTGTTGTAAATTTAGATGTTATGATGGCCAAACGGAAAATTGGCTTAATGGAACTTGCAGAAAAAATAGACCTGACACCTGCAAACGTATCCATTTTAAAAACAGGGAAAGCCAAGGCAATTCGCTTTTCTACCCTTGAAGAAATTTGCAAGGCGTTAAATTGCCAGCCTGGCGATATCTTAGAATATGTAGAGGAGTAGCCGCAATGGAACAAAACATAAATTTTCCCGTACCGCCCCCGGCACCACCTGTAGAGCCATTGTTAAAGATTAAGCTACTCATTTATTTGCTGGTATCTGTAGTGGGTTTTAGTTCGCTGGTTTTAACACCCAGGGCCGGGGTTAGTGTGCCTATTTTCGTGTTCATTCAAGCTGTAGGGTTATATATTATAGCTCCACGCAAAAGGATTGTGTTTGCATTATTGCCCGTTTTTATTCTTGCGCTCAATTCTTTTATTAGTGCCAATCCTATGTGGCGTTTGCCCAACCTGATTGTCGCAATTGTGCTGTACGGTTTTATAGCTGTATACAGTGTGCATGGGTTCTCGTTTAAGGACACATCTTGGGTTGTGTTTTTCCGCTTGGGCAATATGATTATCCGTTCGTTTAAATGGTTTGCGGTCCCATTTGCCTGGGGTGCGGAAACAGAAATAAAAAACATGCCTATGATACGCCGCGTACTTATTGGCGTTGCAGTTACCATACCTGTGTTGGCATTTCTTATTACCATGCTGGCCAGTGCGGATATGATTTTTGGCGAGTTGGTTTACGATTTCTTTGACCAGCTGTTGGGGCTGTTAAGTTTTAGCACATTTATGCGCATTTTATTTGGGGTACATTTTGGGCTGTATATGTTCGGTGTTTTGTATAATATTTGCACAGATAAAGGCATAGAAAAACCACGCAGCAACGGCATACGCATATCCGGAGATTGCGTGGTTTTGGGAATTGTGCTTACGTCGGCCTTGCTTGTTTATACATTGTTTGTTGCCATTCAATTCCGCTATTTATTTGCCTCGCCCAACAATTTGCCCTATGGCCTTACATTTGTAACCTATGCGCGCAGGGGTTTCTTCGAGCTTTTGTTCCTTACGGGCGTTAACATTGCTTCTATACTGGTTACGGTTTGGATGACAAAAACACAAAACAGCCGCGGTGCAAAATTTATTAAAGGATTGTGCCTGTATTTATGCACGGTTACTGTGGTTTTGCTGGTGTCCTCTTTTTACCGCATGTGGTTGTACGGCTCGGACGATGGGCTTACCAGAATGCGCTTGCTGGTTTTTGGGTTTTTATTTTTCGAAGGCATTGGGTTGATTTTTACGTTCTTCTATATAGCAAAGCCGAAGTTCAACATTGTTTTAGTCTATTTCTTTATTGCGCTCAGTTATTTTTTGGTGCTGAATATCGTACCGATAGACCGCGTCATTGCCAACGACCAAGTTAACCGCTATCTTGCTGGCAGGCGGTATTGCGCCCAGTACGCACTTTCGCTGTCACCGGATGCCGCACCGGAAATTGCGCGCCTGTTTAACAGTACAAACGAACAAACACGGCAAAATGCGTATGCATACTTTAACGCAATAGAAAGCCATACGAATTGGCGGCAGTGGAACTTGGCGCGCAGCCGGGCACAATATCTTAAACCGGTTCCAAATACCGATTAACATCGTCGGTCGTAATACCGGGGTGCAAAGCAATATTCAACGTATCAGCTATAATCTTAGCCAACCGCCCTATCACAGCATCCACTTCCTTAGGCGTAACAAACATATTACCGGAATATGGTGCAAGTATTTCCGTTATCAGCCCATATCTGTCGGTTTCTTGCATGTCGGCAAGCATATTATAAAAAGGCTCGCCTTCCGGTGTTGCTTCCGCCATCGCGTCCAGCATTTTGTCCATTGTATCGTTAACCAGGGTGGCGGCATCTACTACTGTTGGTACTCCAATTGCAATAACAGGAACGCCCATGCTATTTTTGTTTATGGGCGTTCTTTTATTACCCAGCCCCGCACCCGGGTTTATCCCCACATCGGATATTTGGATGGTGGCATTTATACGGCTGGTATGGCGCGCCGCCAACGCATCTATGGCTATTATCAGGTCGGGTTTTACCTTGTCGGCTATGCCCTTTACTATTTCAGCTGTTTCCATGCCTGTTATGCCCATTACGCCGGGGGCTATAGCGCATACTGCGCGCAATTCCCCCTGCACATCCAGGGGCACAGCTTCGCCCAAGTGACGGGTTACTAATATTTTTTCGCATACTTTTGGGCCAAGTGCATCCGGGGTAACTTGGCGGTTGCCTAGGCCTATTACCAACACGACGGCCTCATTTGACAAGTGGTGCAAAGCCCCCAGTTTGCCTGCCAGTGTTCTTACTATTTCTTCATGGGCGCAGGGGTCGTTTTCTTTCATTGTCTCCGACTCCAAAGTAATGTAATTGCCTATTGGCCTTCCCATTTCGGCAGAACCTGCATCGTTGGTTATTTCAACCCACGTTACGGTTACATCCATGTTATCATTTTCTTCTATTGTTATGTCCACACCTGAAATTTCTTCGCCGCTTTCACCGGTTAGGGCTTCATGAGTTTCTATGGCCAAGTCTGTGCGAAAATTTTGGCTTGTTTTCATCTATGATTTCATTCCTTTCAGAGCCGTTCTTTTCTAGTATTCATATAGTCTGGCTCTTTTGTACCGTTTTATGTATACAATGGCTTTACTAATACACATTAATAGGGTAGAATATGATTGCTATGACAAATATAAGATAAGGTGAAGGTGATTTTTATGAAAACATGCAAACCAGCGTGGGACGGCTTTAACAAGGGCGTCTGGACAGAAGAAGTAAATGTTCGCGACTTTATCCAAAAAAATATGACACCATATTTAGGGGATGACTCTTTCCTTGTTGCTGCGACAGACCGCACCAACAAACTTTGGGAAGAAGTTTGCAAGCTAACAAAAATAGAAACCGAAAAAGGCATTTTAGATGTAGAAACTAAAACGCCGTCAACAATCATTTCTCATGCACCGGGTTATATTAATAAGGAGCTTGAGACTATTGTAGGCCTGCAAACAGATAAACCGCTAAAGCGCGGCTTTATGCCCAAAGGTGGCATTCGTGTTATCCAAAACGCGATGAGCGCATATGGATACGCGCTTGACCCGCAAACGGAAGATATTTATACAAACCACCGCAAAGCCCATAACGACGGTGTATTTGATGCGTATACAGACGAAATGCGCGCAGCACGCAGTTCCGGCGTCATAACAGGCCTGCCGGATGCATATGGACGCGGGCGTATTATCGGCGACTATCGCCGTGTGGCACTTTATGGGACAGACTTCTTGATAGAAGATAAAAAAGCGCAGCTAAAACAAGAAAACCTTCCTGTTTTGTCGGACGACAACATCAGATTAAGGGAAGAGCTTAGCGAACAAATTCGCGCAATTCAGCAACTTGCGAAAATGGCAGAATCTTACGGGTTTGACATTAGCCAACCTGCGCAAACAGCAAAAGAAGCCATTCAGTGGACGTATTTTGCGTACCTTGCCGCCGCCAAGCAGCAAGACGGCGCGGCAACATCTCTTGGGCGCGTAGCAACCTTCCTAGATATATATATCGAGCGCGACATGAAAGCGGGTAAAATTACAGAACAAGAAGTGCAGGAGTTAATGGACCACTTCGCTATGAAGCTTAGAATGGTTCGCTTCTTGCGCACCCCTGAATACAATGCGCTTTTCTCCGGTGACCCAACATGGGTAACAGATGCCATTGGCGGCATGAGCGAAGACGGACGCACTTTGGTTACAAAAAACTGCTTCCGTATGATCCACACCCTAAAAACATTGGGCCCGGCACCTGAGCCAAACCTAACCGTTTTGTGGAGCAACCAGCTACCTGACGGCTTTAAAGATTTCTGTGCAAAAATGTCTATCGAGACAAGTTCTATCCAGTACGAAAACGATGACTTAATGCGCGGATACTGGGGCGACGACTATGGTATTGCATGCTGCGTATCCGCAATGCGTTTGGGCAAACAAATGCAGTTCTTTGGCGCGCGCGTTAACCTTGGTAAAACGCTGACATACGCCATAAACGGCGGTGTAGACGAAGTAAGCGGCAAGCAAGTAGCCCCCAAATATGCCCCAATAGCTACCGAATATCTGGACTATGACGAAGTGTATACCCGTTTCGACCAGATGATGGACTGGCTAGCGAGCCTATATATCAGCACACTTAACGTAATCCACTATATGCACGACAAATATAACTACGAAAGCTTGCAATTCGCCTTGCACGACAAAGAAATCCTACGCACACATGCTTGCGGTATAGCAGGGCTTTCCGTTGTGGCAGATGCGCTTTCCGCCATTAAATACGCAAAAGTAAAAACCATCCGCAATGAAAACGGTATTGCAGTAGATTACGCAATTGAAGGCGACTTCCCCAAATACGGCAATAATGACGAGCGTGTAGACCAAATTGCTCATAACTTGGTAAAAACATTTATGAGCAAAATCGCAAAACAAAAAACCTATCGCAATGCAGTGCCAACCCTTTCTGTACTAACAATCACATCTAACGTGGTATACGGCAAGGCGACCGGTAACACACCAGATGGCCGCAAAGCGGGCGAACCTTTTGCACCGGGTGCAAACCCAATGCACGGCCGCGACACCAAAGGCGCAGTGGCATCCATGGCATCTGTAGCAAAACTACCATATGCATATTCTCAGGACGGTATTTCTTACACGTTCTCTGTAGTGCCTAAAGCCCTGGGTGAAGACGAAGCAACGCGTATCAAAAACTTAGTTGGCCTAATGGACGGATATTTTGCAGATAATGGGCATCATATTAATGTTAACGTATTTGATAAAGAGACATTGCTTGATGCCATGGAACGCCCGGAAGACTACCCACAGCTAACCATTCGTGTATCCGGATATGCCGTAAACTTTGTAAAACTAACAAAAGAACAGCAATTGGATGTTATCCATCGTACGTTCCACGAGCGGTTCTAGTAAGTTGATTTGAACAAGTAAAAATTTGTCAGTTGGCGCAAAAGTCTATTTCTTTTGCGCCAACTGTTATGATTATGGCACAGCTACCATAAAGGAGGGCAACATGCTATACGATAAGACTAAAACAGGATATGTACACTCTGTATACCACGGCGGTATGGTAGACGGCCCCGGGATACGCAGCGTTATATTTCTATCGGGCTGCCCCTTGCGATGTTTGTACTGCCACAATCCCGACACATGGAAAAAAGAAAGTGGCGACCTGCTTACGATAGAATATGTTGTAGGCGAGGTACTCAAATATAAATCTTTTCACAAGGCCACGCGTGGGGGCATAACAATATCTGGCGGGGAACCATTTGTACAGTCCGAATTTTTAATAGAACTGCTAAAAGCCTGCAAAGCGCATGACATTCATACCGCCATAGACACATCCGGCTACACCAGCCGGGAAACGGCAAAAGAAGCCCTGCAATACACAGACTTATTAATGTTAGATATAAAATCGTACAATGCCGAGGCATACAAAAAAATCACCGGCGTAAGCATCGACCGAAGCTTAGAAATGTTGCGCATTAGCCAAGAGCTAAGCGTACCAATATGGGTGCGTTATGTACTGGTGCCCGGGCTAACAGATGACATCGAAGAGTTAAAAGGCTTGGCAAAATTTCTGCGTGATTACAAAAATGTGGAGAAGGTGGACATCCTCCCATTCCATAAAGCAGGGGAATACAAGTGGAAAGAGCGCGACATCCCTTATGAATTAGCAGACACGCCCCCGCCAACTAAAGAAATGGTAAATGCCGCTAAAGAAATATTTGCGGATTGGGAATGGAATCAACCATGATTAGCACCACAATAAAAGATACTCCATTAAAATTTAATACATCCGCTGGCCTATTTTCGCCCGACGGCATAGACAAGGGCACACTGGCAATGCTTTCCGTGGTGGAGTTTGATATTTCTGACAAAGTATTGGACTTAGGGTGTGGTTATGGTGTTGTAGGTATATTCGCAGCAAAAATTGTTGGCGCTGATAACGTTGTAATGAGTGATATTAACAAAAAAGCATTGCTCATGTCACAAAGCAACGCTGTACTAAACGAAGTCGAAGGGATTAAAGTCATTTTAAGCAACGGCTTTACCAACATACAGGATAGCGATTTTTCAATTATCCTGTCTAATCCGCCATATCATGCAGATTTTTCTGTGCCAAAGCACTTTATTGAAAAGGGTTTTAACAGGTTGCGGCAAGGCGGTAAAATGTTCATGGTGACGAAAAGAAAAGATTGGTATAAAAACAAACTTACCGCTATTTTTGGCGGGGTAAAGATATATGAAATTGATGGATACTTTGTTTTTTGCGCCGAAAAACGTAGCACACAGTATGCTAACGCCAAATGCAAGAAGTAGAAATTGTAAAAAACCCCTGCATTCAACTCGTTTGAATTGGCCACAGGGGTTTTTCGTTTATCCGGCTATATCAGATTAAGAAACATTTCTTTGTTATTGGCAAGGAAAACCATTGCCCTGCTACTCCGCGCCTTTAAGTCAGAGACCCCAATCATTTCTTTGGTGTAATAACCGCATCCTCTTAAATAAGTGGCGCATAATACATAGTAAACAGACTGTTTTTCCTCTGTGGTTAGCGGGTTTATACTGTCGTAGCCTTTAAGCATTTCTGTCAGCATCTTCAAATATTCTGCCATCGAAGGTTTGGTATTTATTTCGCCAGCCGCCCAAGTTATGTCGTAAATTCTTGGGAAAGACAGGTTATAGGTCTCAAAACCTTTAAAGCCTGTGACCTCACCATTTTCGTACACGGCAGTTTCTACGGTAAGGTTGCCATGGATTAACTGCTTGGGAAGTTTATCGTATAACCTGCCGAAGTTTGAGATATAGTCACTGAAAAAATCGTCGCTAATTCCCATATCGTGCATTTTCACTTTTGAGATAGCCCTTTCCCCTTGCTCGAATAGATTTCTCTCGTGTGGTTTTACGTCCGCTTGCACAGATTTTAGCGCGTTATGCAGTTTGGCTATGGCTTGCCCAAGTTTGAAGCCATGTTTTTCGCGCAGTTCGTTATTCGCCATCTGTGCTATTTCTTCATCGGTTAATGGGTGGTGGTTAAGCGGTTCTCCAATTTTTTTGGTGAGTAAGAAAATATCTTCACCGTCAAGGTAGTCGTCACCTTGTTTTGTTGGAATGGGCGCAAACTCCGAAAAAAGCCCATGTTGTAAAAGTGCTTTGGCTATCCTAATATTGCGTATCATTTTTGACCGTTCGTTTGTTTTAAGATAGTAGGCATCTCCGATTTCCCATGTTTTCCATTGGGATTTTTCCTGTGTTTGCCACTCGGTATGGGTTACATCTTCAATTTTTAAACCTGCCGATATGTCCCAGTTACCAAGTATATTTCTGATTTCATTGATACTGTGCATAAATAGCACCTCCGGTTTTTTATGCTCTTGGAAATTGGTTTCCACGAAACGCGCGCGCAAGCGCGCTTTATCTGTTTTATAAATACTTAAATATTTTTTGGGAGAACAGCCATACATTTTAACAAACGCTTTATAAAACCCCGCATACGTATCAAAGCCGTACTCTAACACCACGCCAATCGCTTTTCGGCCGGACGAGATTTCGGCAAGTGCATGATCTAAACGCCTTTTTAGAATATAATTTGCAACGGTGGAATCCATTGCTTGGGCAAATAACCGGCAAAAATGTCCGACAGAATAGTTTGCCGCCCCGGCAAGGTCGTCTGCTGTAATATCGGCTTTTAAATTGTGCTCAATGTATTCAAGCGATGATTTGATAAATCCCTGCATGATGTTGCTCTCCCTCCGTACGGTAAATGTATTATACTGCATACGGTTTATTGAAACATTTCCTATACTAACATGGTAATTACCATAATTTTTTGAAATGTAAAAAGAGCTGTCTTGCTTCAGGTTAAAATACCGAAGCAAGACAGCTCCACTTTTTTATTCTATAGGAAATTGCTCTGTACGAAACGCACGCGCAAGCGCGCTTTATTTTTCTTCCGCGTCTTTGGCGGCAATCTTTGATATCGCTTTGATGCAATCCCGCACAGCCTGCAGATGCTCGACAGGCATACCTTTTAGCATTTGCTGTGTGGTATGCACGAGCATATCTTCTTCTGACTCG
>Ga0131853_10015999_pt1 | contig 13699 bp, 3 predicted proteins | sample TergutLab28metaG_FD_92764 | JGI IMG/M metagenome (GOLD analysis project Ga0131853, IMG submission 92764) | Labiotermes labralis P1 segment gut microbial communities from Petit-Saut dam, French Guiana - Lab288 P1 (version 2) (version 2) | ecosystem: Host-associated > Arthropoda: Insects >... | reverse complement strand
ATTGTATTATACTGTATTGTACTGAACTGTATTGTATTATACTGTATTGTACTGAACTGTATTGTATTATACTGTATTGTACTGAACTGTATTGTATTATACTGTATTGTACTGAACTGTATTATATTGTCCTGTCTTGCATTGTAGCACACTGCCACCGGGTATAAACCAATTTACAGTTAATAATAATAATAATAAAGATAATAAACGTAACATGGAGGCGCGTGCGTGCAATCCTTGTTGTAGTGGAAAAGCATAGAGTATTACACAAGCTTTTTATGTATCTGAAGCATTAGTTATCGACAACGCAATGCGCATGCGCCATATTTCCATCTGTGGCCTGCCCCGCTCTACAATATTTCTCCACATTCTCTCATAAACGGCACAATTTTCGAAAAATGTTATTGAACATAAAATGTGTATTTATCTCAGTATTCAACCAACTTGATGCACAAAATTTGTTTCACAATTAAGTTTTATTTCATGCCTCTACATGTTTCAAGCACATGTGCTCGAAACATGTAGAGGCATGAAATAAACTTATTGTAAAACAAAATTTTGTGCATCAAGTTGGTTAATTACTGAGATAAACATACTGAGATGCACGGTCAGCAAAACGTCAAAATAAAATGCGTGTCTTGATTCCTTCTACAACTTTTGTCTGGAACATATCTCATTCTAAGAAGAACTGAGCGAGATAATCGTATGATGAAAAATGTCTGGGGGGTCTTCATGTAAAGAACCCGCTATTTTTCTTCGATTTGAATGAAATTTGAACTTTCTCGACAGTTTTTCGAAAAATACTGAAATATCAAATTTAATGAAAATCCGTCCAGTGGGAGTCGACGGACGGAGGGACGGACAGAGATGACGAAGCTAATAGTCGCTTTTCGCAATATTGCGAACGCGCCTACAAATTCGTCGGAAGAATAACGACGAATGGCTTGAATGCAGAAATATGATCGTCTAAAAACGTCGTGTACATCAGACATACACTTGACAGTGTACAATGAGTAATATAATATGGTATAAAACCGTGTCCTTTGGATACTGCCCGTTTGTCATAGTTACGGTCCGTATAGCAAGGTTCCTTTGCGAGACATCGTTTTACTGCAGAGCAGAAAGCGACGGTTTGTAAGGACTGATAACCTAGAATACTGACACTTGTGCCATTCAGATCACAGTCCGTCACAAACGAAGATCCTAAATGCAAAACATATACTTCGTATAACTGACAATATATAATAGCACATCATTCTTATTAAAATTTAACGTACGAGTGAGAAATTATTGGGCAAATGCAGTCTCTCGAGAAATTATTGGGCAAATGCAGTCTCTCAGTAATTGAGGAAGGCAGCATCGTGGCTGATACGTCTGCGTGCTATTATAATGAACAACAAGTCTAATGATGACTGCATGCGGAGCAAGGAATATTACTATGTTCCAGCGAACAGGCTCAAAATCCCTTAAAGCAGATGTTATTTTTCATTATGCTGGCAAAAGATGTACACAGTGAGGTAACCCCCAGAAACAGACCACTTATCCATATGCACAGTCGTATTTGTTATTCTATTAATGAGATTAATAAAATTTAATAAATATAAATTATTATTTTTATTATTGATTTTATCCATAAAACTTGTACCCTTCAATTAGGCAAAGTTAATTTGAGCATACAATATTAAACGTCAAAGATAAGGTTAACTGTATTGTAGAAAGTAAATAAAAAGAAGGCGAATTGAGGAAGAAGCGTCCATTTCGTCAATCCGAATATTTGCCTCCGTAATTCCAGGAATCATTTTTATTAAATTTGGAGTCATGGGTCAAGCCTGAAAATAATTCAGACAAATTATGTGTTAATTTACTTGGATTCGAAACAACTTGTATGGTGTCTTCCTGTTTGGTGTAGAGATACAATTTACCTGAGTATATTTTTTTAAAAAGGATCGTCCCAGAAAACGTTTTACGTTGTTTTATTTCCTCACGGCCGCCATGTTGTCACTTTACATTCCAGAAGAGCATTCATTAACAAACAGTTTTTACGACTCTTGTTTCCAAGCATAATTTAAGCATTTTAAGCAAAGTGACCAGGCTATGAACTGTACTATCCGGGCCTCGAATCCCAGCAGATGCAACAGATTTTTATCTTCTCCGAAACGCCCAACTGGAACCCACCTACCTTCTTACTCAACCGATAACAAAGTTATTTCCTGGGGTTAAAATCGCCGGGAAGTGAAGTTGACCACTACCCATCATGCAGTGCCGAGGATAACTGGTGGCGATACAATGCTAACCCTCTTGTGTGCTTTCATGGCATGGACTGGGACAACTTTACATTTTGTATTTACCCTACGTAAATAGCGCTAGGGTCACTAACGCCTCCGGTTACTCGTCCGCCATATTGATATTTTTCACTGCAGGAAAGTGGAGTATGGCGTCGGAGTGCAATCCAGCGGCACGATGTTAATGTCAAATTCCGAAAAGCTCGGACAGCTCGATACAAAAGTGGAGCTGAAGACCCACAGACACAGGCAGCGTGGTCATCTCTTAAGCCTGTCTTAGCCACTTTCCTTCCTGATCTTATACCTGCTATGAATTCGAAGAGGGGCACCAGTTTGGTACATTAAGTGAAAAAAAGAAAGACACGATTGCAGTGGGCATTACATACTGATGTCAGACAATCTAATATTTGTAACTATATGGAAGAGACTTTTAAAAAACTAAAACCCGCTCAGCTAGATTAATATACGGAACCATAAATTTAATTACTGTTTACTATCGGCCAGATAAAAGCAGTCTACATCCTCACACCTAATTGTTGCATTTTAATGTTATCATCATACTACGTCTAGAACTACTAAATATAATTTCTATATATTTTATATATTTTTTAATTTTAATGCTTGCTACATGTCCAGTTCTTCTCATCCTCCTTCATTTGATCACACTAACTATATTAAGATATCAGCACAAATAACGAAGTTTCTCATTACTTACTTACTTACTCACTCCATGGTGCAGAGTCCTTCTTGAGAAGTTAATTGGTTTGCAGCTAGTCGAGAAATTCCCCGCATTTTATGGAGCCCGAATGTTCATTACCGCACTCACAAGCCTCCGCCACCCGTCCCTATCCTGAGCCAGCCCAATCCAGACCATATACCCACATCCCACCTCCTGGAGATCCATCCTAATATTATCCACCCATCTACGCCTAGGTCTCCCCATTGGTCTCTTTCCCTCCGATTTCCCTACCAAGACCCCATACGCCCCCCTCTACTTCTCATTTCGGAAACTTTTTTTTCCACCAGTCATGTTCTCCCTTTCAAGTCAAAATATATTACTCAGCACCCTGTTCCCTGTTCTCGCAACTGCGCAGCTCGTATCCTTCCGTCACAAATGTTACCTTCATTTTGTGACTACGGAGGCAACAAGCAATGTCAGCCATCAGCGTTAGGTTTTTAACTTTGTGAACCGCCTCCCTGCACCTTATGCAATTAATTCACAACTAACGACACTGAATACACTTTATTTTGTCTGCCAAATCTCCTTTGCCACTTCCCGGCGCGCTTGCAATTTTTGGCTACTATAACATCATATGCTAATAGATGGGAAATGGAAAGTAGAATGTGCCAGTTAAAATAAGGACCCTGTACGTTGTAGGTGTAAGATTAGCCAAGCATGGAGGGTAGATGTGCATACATCTGGGAATGCTATTGCAGAATGTAAAGAATTTCAAGTAACTGCGCAGCCAGTCAACCACTTTACTATCCAACTAATGCACAATATATAATATGTAGGTACGACACGCATATCATAGGATGGATAAGATTTATCAAACCTCATTTCTACGAACAAGCTTGCTTGTGGGCTAGTTGTTCTAAGAAATGTGGGGAAGTAAACATTCGTGAACATTCCATGAACTTTACATGGCTGTCACTGACCCCACATTACCCCTACGCACACATGATTGCTGTAACAAACTTCTTCGTCTTGCATATTAAGCCTATCATAACGCATTAATTTTCACCGATAAATGACTCTTCAGTGTTCGTAATTAATTCGTGGGCGTACTTTAAGCAACTGCCAAGACTTTACTGTACGCTTTCAGCTGTGGCCATCGAAGTTGGCTTGACATTCTCCGATGAATACTCCCTGAGACAAGTCTCCTGCAAACAGGCGAGATGAGTGAGTACAAGGCAGTAACAGAAGCTGGGCACTTCCAAGTGTACGGTTACACGTGCTGCTTGGTATCTGGTTCCAGACTAAACAACCGAGTCACTTGTACTAGGAACGCAATCCTTATACAATACTGAAAGGCCCTCAGGGCTTTCGGAGGTAGAGGCTCACAGAATTTCTTGACAGCACATTAAGGTGGCACGGCTGCCAGCACTACGCACAGGCCGCGTTTACCCCCCCCCCCCTCCCGACGTAGTAGTTAATTCCGGCATTAGTTATTAATTTCCGTTACAGGTTGAGTGGACCCCACGGCCATCCTTATTGGATTACTCCCGAACAGTAGGTTGCCTTATAGAAATGAGGTTTATCATTTTAGTTAACTTCCTCCAAAATTTGGTTGGGTGAAAGCTTATGTTTATATTTAAGCCAAATTTCCATTTTTTTTTTTTTTTTTGGTTTTATGATACGGAATTTCTACACTGTATTCAACGTGTTTGCCGTTCTGAACTCGACAAACTACGGACACAGTGTCTTCCACGTGACCGGACAAATGGCTTTTACTTGAGAAGTGTTCTGCAAAATTTGACTGTCTAGTGTAAAACCTAAATTTCAGATCTGGTGCCGAATGAACTATCAGACGGATAACAGAAACAAAAGAGCAAGTGGGGCATACTAATTGATAGAGTACGCTTTACTGATATGGACTGTAAGTTTATTCGTCTTGAGAAATTTTTCTACAGTACATCTCGTAGCATATGCTACATTTGTGTCTACACTTTTGAGTAACTTAATGAATTATATAGCGTCCTTACTGACCAAGTGACTTCTGAAGATTTACCATTCGCAAGCCCACCTTTATTTTCCTCTGTTAGCGTTGATATCTAATATGCATTTCAAAAAGACAGATCAAAATTTTTTACAGTGTATAAAATTTTGAGAAATTAGCTCTTCTTTTCCTACACTGTCTTGAAGGCATTATCGAACTAGGCTGTTCACAATATTCCCTAGCACCTGCTACTCTATTTCGGACTGTTGAGCAACAATAAGCTGATATGAAAGTGTCAGTGGTACTGTATTTTCGAAAGAGTGAAACATTTAATAACGCTGCGTTACTTTGATATGATGCCCGAGAGTTAATTTTAGATAATTACTCGGACTGTACTGTTAATTTAAATTTTCATAAATACGATTAAATTGACTGGAAACATAATATTAGTTAATGCATTACCATAGATCAGAAACAAACCGTACGCGTATCGCAAACAACTAATAATATTGTACCAGTTTTCCCAACTGCATTACGTCACACCTCAGGCTATCGCTATGTTCAGTAGTAAAAATTTCAGAAAATGCGCTACGTTTGGAAAAAAGGATCGAAAAATATAAAACATACTCAAGGCTAGAAACCAATATAAATTGTTGTAATGTGTAAGATCTAAGGGTCTCAAGGTAGCAGCTAGTAAGATTACCTACTTACGATATATGACGCCGCGCAGCACAGTTTTCTGAGGCGCAAATTCTTACTGTGATAGTTATAGGCTAATACAGTATATTTGTGTTAGAACTGTAGGAGAAGCAGCATCGGCAAAGGACCGTTCTATCTACTAAGTCCACTGAGATGCAAATACTTTTCAACCGCTCAGAAGATCTACTCACCGCACATAAAAATGAAGAAATATCATCACCGTTTGTTACGGACGAGATATGACTTCTGTCGCAGCTCATCCCAGCAGGTATAGACTGACGCACTGATATTCAAAAGCCTAAAGAATGACGTAACAAACACAGCCTCGAACTTACCAACAGAACCTCCGCCACTGTGTATGTCGTCGTATAAATTAGGTGATGTGGCAGCACGTCGTTGATCGATACGCCGCCACATCACCTAATTTATATAACGACGTAATTTTACCGAGTGTTTTAACAAAGATATAACTTTAGTTATGTGCAGATAGAGCTCCCTGATGATTGTCATTAAAGACCGAAACATGTAGGAGCGATATTATTGTTCATTTAAATGCAAATTTAAAACTTTTAACCAAGTTAATAGATAGTGCATTTGTTGATGAGTGAACTATGTGGATTTCAAAATGCACGGTGCAAGGTAAAAATGAAATCATTTGACTTCATCGCGAACCCACTTAATCAAATGCACATTAAATACGATTAAGTTAAACCGTTAACTATTCCTTTATCCACACCTACCCGTTTTCAAACACGTGCATTAATTTTCAGTCTATACAGATTGGAGTTCGGTATGCGACGTCAGTAGCCAGCCCCTCATAACGGACTTGACTGTACATATAGACGAACAGGCAAGGCCTCGTAATGTTGCTGCACGTGCAAAGAAGTTGTAAAAGTCTTTACCCGCAACATTTGCTGTCATAACAGTAAAGTAGGAGAGTATAAACGCTTAAATATTTGATTTTAATGCTTCAGTGTTTCTTACATTTCGGCGGAGAACCTGAGAATGGCAAAAAGAAGGCGTCGTAACTTAAGACGGTACATCCTGTGTTGAAATATTAGAAAACTTTGCACGCGGACCTAAGTTGCAGGTATTCCACTTGCCAACAACTCTGCGAAGCGGTATAGGAAATCCCTATGTGCCGCCAGCTCTCTCTTTAAAAATCAACAGTCATTCAAGCGTCTCCATACATCCGACAGTAGCGAGGAATAAAGTTTCCACAGACAAGACTTAGTGGAGAAATGCACAGACACACAAGAGATTCAACTTACCTTTTTCTTTTACTGTAACAGGAATTCTGACGAGAAAGTCCTTGTGTTAGTAACACTCTCGCTGTCGTATTCGGAATGTCGCTTAACTAAGGCTGCTGGCACACTAACAGGATACGAATCCAGTCAACTCGAATCGAGTCTCTCACACACTGTCTGCAAAGGCAGATACCCAGCTACGTTCGACTGGACTCCGCAGTGTCACAGAGGTATAGAGGAATTCTACGCAAAACGAATTAGTTGACCAGTGCGACACCTGAATGAGTTAGGCTCAGTTATATTGGAATCGACTCGGCTAGGTTAGTGAGCGAGTAGCCTAAATGATTAACTGATTTTTCCTGACTGAGACATTTTAATGGTTGTCTGCAGCGTTTCCAGTCAAATTCCCGTTTGTATTTGAAAGCTGTACACGATGGCTCCTTGTAAGGCTTCACGCACTCAGTATTCATAAGCACCTTTGCCTGTCATACAAAGTTATACAGATATGCGTCGCTTAACGACGGGGATACATTCTGAGAAATGCGTCGTTAAGCGATCTCGTCATTGTGGGAAGGTCATAGAGTGTATTTACACAAACCTAGATTAGTATAGGCTACTACACACCTAGTCTATATATAGCCTATCGCTCCTAGGCTACAAACCTATACAGTATGTTATTGTACTGAATACTGTTGGCAATTGTAACACAAGGGTAAATATTATTATATTATAATATCATAATCTTATGGGACCACTGTCATATATGCGGTCCTTCGTTGGCCGAAATGTCCTTATGCGGCACATACATGTACAAATTGCAAGTTAAAAATCGGCCGTAAAATAATATTGGAATAAACACATATAAACTCTTTATTTTTTTTTAACTTTCAGCGAATTTATGACGTCAGTTTAGTAAAGTAATAACGAAGCCAGTTAAATTCAATAAATTGTAATTTACATCAAATGTGTAAACTCAACGACCACGAAGTGACGTCTTACAGGAAACGTAAAGCATCTGGGAACCTTCCCACCAGGGCAACGATCCCCTTGTACTATTTCCATAGTGCTGCTGTTTCTACACGGCCTCAATGTTGCTGCTTAAATCCATTAGCAACATAACCTCATCTTTCTTCCATGCTCAACCTTTTCTAATCACCACGCTATACAACGTAAAAGCATGCGGAAGTAAAGTTTTACTGATCAGCCTTGGCAATAGATGAAGGGGAATTATAAGCTTCACGCTCCGGCGTCTTTAATACTCTGTACGGAGAACCTCAGCCTAAGAGAGTGACCTCAGACTCAGTCCGGACTTTGTAGTTAGAAGAAAAATCCTTGCTCTCCCGGGAATGGACCCTGTTATTTTACGGATTAAGCTATCCTGCCTTATAACAGGGTAAAGTTTTATTGTTCAGATATGAAGGCATGATGTGTAGAACGTGTGAAAGTACAGCTATTCTTGACCTGGGCACTAGATGGAAGTAAGCGGTTAGCTTCACTGCTCGGCCGCTGTATTCCCGGGAGAGATCCCCACAGTGCCCATCGTGGGGTGGGTCACAGAGAGTGCCTGGATATTTTCGGCAAAAGAAATTCTTGCCGCTGCGGAGAATTGAAACAATTCCTTGTTAGCTCATAGCACAGTCACTATAGCAACGGAGCTATAATTTTGCAATTGAAATGCTTGTGTCAGATAATATAAAATATCCTGTAATAACATCCTGTTGCTCTGAAAGTTTAGCAGATCATGCTGCATATGTAATGGATATAAAGAATTAAAGTACCCTGTAGAGAGTACGCCCGCTCGAAATGGTGAACCTTCTTTGCTGGCACCCTTTATTACTTCTGCCACATTTATATTATTTCTGAAGCTACGCCTCAGTATCCTCGTGAAGCGAACTTTCCATGTACCCTATCCACTTTATTTGAGCACAGCATAAAAGGAAAATTCCCGCGTGTCCTCGAACGGAAATACTTTCAGAAACAATTCTTTTGTAAACTTCTGCTTGAAATCTTTTTCAAATATGTCTTTGCACGAACTTCTCTCTTAATATTTTGAGGAGCTGTACTGTGGACGATTTGTACAGTGTGTTGCGAACTCAAGTTTCAAAATTGAAGATTACAAAGTGTTTGCAATGTGCTGAGGAAGATCCTTCAACAACAGTCACGTTCAAACCGCTGGAGGAAACTTCTAATTAACGGAGAACACTTGCTATGTGCAATATATTGTGTTCATGTTATATCGTTTGGAGGAAGCAAGCAAAAAGCCAGAAACTGCGGAAGCAAAAAATTCCAAATAAAACCACAGGTTTCCTTTTCTTACTTTAAACAAAGAATATAAACTAGAGATGATTCGAAACAAACTGCTGAGTAAAACACATGGACTTTAAGCAGGATAATTTAGGCAAGGATCGAGACACTAGCGTAAGGAGAATCGAATGATTCATACACATCACTTTGCGTTGTCACGAAAGACAGCAATCACCGGAAAATGTTATGGGATGAGAAAGATAAGTAAAGTGTAGGGAATGTAGGGAATTATGGTCGGGTATCGCTTGCAAAGCAGTATCTGGAGGAGACGGAATATCGCATCTAAATCGAACCTTAGGGAAGTTGATGTTAAGGTGGGAAGCGGACGAAAATATTTCAGAATTTTCTAAAAAATACATAATTAGTGTTCAAAACTCTGGTTCTGATACAAGATCGTTAGTTAATAAATTACGTCGAATATCACATATAGTCTACGTACATGTATAGTCCCTGCTTTTGTTTACTGTATATGAGTGAGTTAGTGATACCGTGGATATGAGCGTCATAACGACATTTACTGGTGCACAATTAATGTTAACGCCTTCGCAAATGATTAACGTTCAGTCCAACAGCTTTCCATAAGAGCGCCATCTCTATAAAAGTTTCCATGAAATGTTCTCGGGCAGACGGCCACGTCACATCTTGACGTGGCCGTCCGCCCGAGAACATTTAATTGAGTTCTGTCGCCGCGAAAACTTCAAGACTTATATAAAAGGTTCTTCTTTTTCTAAGTACAATGACTCTTTGAGTTTGCCCTTGGCTTTCCCCACGACAGATGCCCATTGTTCTGTCCAAATCTCCTGTTCCATATTCCTCAGGTACAATTCATCGACATCCGTCCATCGTATTCTAGGTCGTCCTTTTTTTACTCCTCCTCCTGGTTTGTCATCCAAAAACTACTTTTCTGTTCCTGTACCAATTCTTACAACATTCGCAAGGCATTCCATTAAATCTACTTTAATTACAGTTTCAATATCTGCATACATAAATTTATTATTATGTCCTAGATCCTTCTGTATTGTCCAGTAACCATTTTAACATGATGGTCCAATATTTTCCTTTCCCACGTCAATTTCCATCTTATTTATCAGGGTCAAAGATTCAATACCACAGTTCTCAATCGGTCTTAGAGACAAAGTCTTAATGACTGTTATATATCTTGTCTTCAGTAAAGGGCCCAGTACATGGTAACATTTATTACCAGCAATAACCCCCGCGCTTACACCTGTTTCACACTCATTGGAATTTGTTACCAAGGATCCTAGATACTCCTACATTTCTACATTTTCACCCCTGTCCGTTCGTCCCACTTTCTTGTGGTTCATTTCTCTTTTCCTTTCTGTCAATCACATATTTGGTTCTGGATTACATTTATGGTCTCAAGCCAATCCGTAATGTTAAATTTGTCATGTAGTATCTCCTGCTGTTTCCGCAACGTTTTTCACTGCATGTCCCTGAAGTGCCACACGATCTGCACATAACAGGCATTGCCTTGCTCTATCGAGTGTTGTTACTGGTTTTGTTTTAACGCTCCTGATAACCTTCCCCAAACACAAATTAAAAAAGAATGTGGATAATGCATCGCCTTGCCTCAGTCCTACAACCGTTTCAAAGCTACACGATATCTTTCCATATATGTTCACCTAGTTATTATTACTGGCTAGTCTAACTTACTTGGTATTCCAAATTCTTTCATAATTGCTATGCACAGATCTGAACTAATACTACCATATGTTTATTTTAAATCTATATATATATATATATATATATATATCTCATGAATATCCATATTATATTCACAGCCTTTAACTAAGATAACTGTCAGACTGAAAACCTGACCAGTTGTCGATACACCTCTATGAAAATGGCATTTAAAATCACCCAGTATCTCTTCTACATACATTCAAGATATTTAGCCCCTAACTGTGCAAGAATTACATACGGTACATTCAGGAGTGAAATTATTACACTCAGTTTTATTACCCTTATTGCTATAAGAACATACGTAACATAATTAGGTTTTATAAAACCTAACATTTAGCGGTTCAGACATCAGTCCAGATAACAGTGTAATTTTATGTACTGCGACGTGAACAACACACCTGTCAGGCATAGCCAGTTCAAATAATTCTGACACATTCAAATTCGACCATTACATAGAACAGACGTGGGTGCGTGCGTTTATCTATATTCTTGCTGGCTGAAGATTTACTTGGATAGAAACAATAGAATATGTCATAGGCACTGCTTAAATTCTCTGGCTGCTTGACGAAATAAACCCTAGATGAATTGAAGGTAGTAAACCCGGTTTCTCAAATTTGACAGACAAGAAAGGAACTGCTTACTGGGGCACTAACCTGTAACAGCTGAGGCAGGGTTTCTTGATGATACTGGTCTAGCATGCCGTTGGTCGCCTGCAGCTGCTGGACATAAGCGTTGTGGGCATCGAAATAGCTCGATAAAGAAGTGGTTGTGGGGGCCAGCAGATACGACATGTAGGCGTTCTTGTAGTCCTGTCGGCACTAGAAGTAACAACCCCAGAGAATTATTAAAATGTCACCTATCGTAATTCGCTTCGTTTGCTATAAACGAAAGTCGATAACTTCCCACGCTTGAACAGCTCTCCGCGAATGCTCTTACCTTGGCCAGCTTGTCCTCTGTCTTCGTCAGGATTGTTTCATAACTCTCCCGATGTGTAAACACTTTCCTGGATTGAATTTTGCGATGGAACGACCGTTCCAGCAGCGGGCGAGACACCTGTCGGCCAAGGATGGAAGCTATATCGCTGTGTGCCTGAGAATCGATCTCAACTTCCTGCAGAAGGGTCTCCCACGTGTGGAACAGCGAACTGGGGCAAGCCGGCCTGAAAGTAAGTAAACACGTAATAGATGAAGTTCATAGACAGAAAAATAGTTTTTAGGGGCATAGTTTATTTATTATCTAGTATCAGGAACGGGAAAGTTAAACCTTCTAGATGGCATAGAGGAAAGATACACAGTTACGAATGTACTGCCACCAAAACTAAAGACAGTATCTTGATCTGGATAATCTCATCGTGTGGTATACAGTAATTAAAGAAAGGCACATCACAGTGAAAGCAACTGATCTATTATATAATGTGTCGCTGCATGTTTCGGATCATCCACACAGCCATCATCAGGTTAGCTTATGAATAAAGAATATTCAACCAAGAACATAAATATTTTGGTTGGATGGCCCTTGCGGTGCTGCAGTTAGCCTTATTATGTCTTTGTGATCAGCTGAAACATGCAGCCAAGAATTATACAAAAAATAAGTACCTTCACTGCTATAAACCTTTATTTTACAGACTTCAGACTATGTTATATCATGTAGTCCCCTACCTGAAAATTATATCAGGGGTGAATTTAAAATTTACTTTTTTCATATTGTACTACGAACACATTGAAATTAAAAAAAAATAAAAAATAATTAGAACTTATATATTCATTATAACGAAAATATTAAAACTATTCCTGTTACAAGACACCTATAGTACACGTAAAGGTAAAGTTTTCCCTGCCCATTCCATGACGGCAGGCAGAGGAAGTGGAGGCGTATCTCCACTCATTCTTCACCTCGGCACTTAATGGAAGTGAGTGGTTAACATCAGGCCCCTGCCGCTTGAAATGCTGTCGGATAAATGAACTTTACTACACGCACTATACTACAGTAATTTTACCACATACATGCAAAGAATAAATGAATAAATAAACATTATATACGGAAAATAAATCGGTGCCAGACCTTTTAAATCCAAAATTTCTTTTTTATGATTGTCCAACAAGATGCGACTGTATTCAGTTTATTATATTTCTGTAGACAGCTCTACATGTTTCGGGTGTTGACACCCATCATCAGGAGCTGGTACAGCTGTACGACATCCTGATGATGGGTGTCAACACCCGAAACATGTAGAGCTGTCTACAGAAATATAATAAACTGAATACAGTCGCATCTTGTTGGATAGTTATTCAATATGATTCACGATTCACGGACCCATGAATATAAAATTCTAAAATTTCTTCTTCCAGCACCACTCCGAATTATTATGTAGGCTTGTAAACTTCGTGTTGATTTCTGGGCAGTGCAACCACGAATCAAACTCACGTCTTCCTAAGTCCGACCGATTGGACGTCAGGAGCTTCCGTCTCTCCCACAAGACCGCGCTCTAAACAAAGTATTCACTGCCATGTGGCATGCACTGTTACTCTCTTCTATAACAGTGCGACGCAGTACGCAAAACTAAACATATGCCCCAACACCTATCCTACACAAACCAATCTTATCGTTGCGGATTTTCTATTCATTCATTTTCATTCTTTTGAAATTCTTCACGTCATTCCGTGTGTCCAGGAGTCATCGGGGGGGGGGGGGGTTTAGAAAAAAAAAAACGGGATTTTCCAAAGGGGGAAAAAACAAACCCCAGCCTTTACCATAATTAGCTTGCGTTTTTCCACCCTTTCAATTTCCCCCCTTTTTACTTTTT
>Ga0131853_10015998_pt1:0-12500 | contig 13700 bp, 11 predicted proteins | sample TergutLab28metaG_FD_92764 | JGI IMG/M metagenome (GOLD analysis project Ga0131853, IMG submission 92764) | Labiotermes labralis P1 segment gut microbial communities from Petit-Saut dam, French Guiana - Lab288 P1 (version 2) (version 2) | ecosystem: Host-associated > Arthropoda: Insects... | reverse complement strand
AAAAATTAATGGTAGTTTTCAAATGGAGTAACTTTGCATAGAGATTAGTGGTGTCTGTGTGTGTGTTGGGGGGGGGGGGGGGGGGGTTTGTTGATGTGTGTGGACACATATAAGAGGGGAAAACTTGTCCTATGTCGTTCTGTCTGTCTGTCCAGCTATCTGTACATCCCACAGTGATACAACATACATCAATAAAACATTGAGTTAAATTTAAGGCATATAGAAAAATGTACTGAACTTGCAAACAATTTAAAATTCTGCTGACAATGGCTGTTTGCAGCTAAAACATGTAGCATTTACAAAGAAAATAAAATATATATTTGTGTGAAATAGACAGTTACTTGTTACAGGTATGTATATTTTTACAAATTCTGTTTGTAAGTTCACATAAGAAATTTTAAAAAACAAGTAAACCAATGAATGGACTCTATTACTGGCATTTACAAGTCTTTTGTCTGGCAAAAATATTGAAACTGAAGTTTCTATATAATATAATGTATAACTTTCAATATAAAGTGTCTTTTTTAAATTAGGTTACTATATAAGTATTTATTTAAAAACTATTATATTATTGTCGTTATATTTTGTCAAATAATTAAGGTGCATGACCCATTATTTGAAAAACAAAATAATTTTTTCATTAAATTGTAACAATAAAGTTGTCACTGTGCACACCATGAACGCATACATGGGAGTGGAAATATAGCTTCACCCATCCTTAATCTTGGCAGTAAATGGGGGTGTATGATCAACTATTGTATCTCACGACTTTTGCCCCCAGAGAAAACACCCCCATTATCCACTGAATAGGAGGATTGGATAAGGCCCAGAGCCAGCTGTAAACTTTGGACAAGTGTAAAATCTCTTACCACTGCCAGGAATCAAACCACAATTCTTTGTTTGTGCAGCCTGTAGCTCAGTCACCATAGTGAGTACGAGTATGCTGTGCTTGGCAAAAGTGCCACACATTGATTGCAACTACATTCATAAAGGTGGCCATGTCGAATATGTAACTTCAGGGGCCTGGATTTATTTTTCTGACTAATCAAACAAATATGTGACATTCTTTACAGCTGCACTTTGTGTTACAACCAGGAATGGAGAAAGGATGCCTGCCAAAGATTTCAGTGTGCATCTGGGAAGATATGATCTAGGAAATCAAAGGGAACAAAACACCCAGCAAATAGATGTATGTTGGTTCTTACTGCTGCAAAATTTACTGTCAATTAATTCCTAATTATTGTGTCACCAAATGAATTTATTGCTCTAAATAACACAATTTAAGGGACACTTTAAGGGGCATAATTAATACCATGTTCCAGTACAGTAATGCAATAATTGAAACGCCAATAAGATTCCCTTTCTTGACCACCAGCATCCCTACATACACATACAGGGGTATGTAAAAAACATACAAATAATTTATATCACTTATCGCCAATATTATTCAATTTAGCATTTCAAAAATTGATACAAAGTATAAAAATGATTCTAGTGAGATAAAGGTTGGTAAAGAAAAATTGAATGTATTAGCATATGCAGATGACATTGTATTAATTGTAAAAATGAAATACGATAAGACAATTTTTTGTAGAGATAGAAAACTTTGCCAGAAAGTTAGGACTAGACATAAAAGAAGGAAACACAAATTATAACATAGTGGAATGGAAAAACAGCTCAAAACAAAATAAAATACGACAATTAAAAATAAAAAATTATATATTTGATAGAGTTGAAATTTTATCTAGGTGTTATTCTGAATGAAGATAACAAACACCAAACAGATTTACAAGAAAATATAAAATTCAAACTAAACATATTTGATGCTACCTAAAAATTTTAGAAATTACAAAACATATCTAAAAAACTAAAATTAAGACGAAAGAACAAAATAATGGACATAACTTGAATCTATACATCAGAAACCTGGATACTAACAAAGAAACATAAGAAAGAAAATAACAAATTTGAAAAGAAAGTGTACAGAAGAATTTTAGGCATAGTATATGAAAACGAAAAAGAAAATTGCACAATATTATCCAATAAAGAAATATATGCATTTGTTAAAAATCCCATTATATCATATAAAATAAGATTAAATAAATTATTATGGTTTGGGCATTTACAGCGAATGGAAGAAAATAGAATTCTCAAAAAAGTTTTATATATACGAATTTGGATGCAACAAGGCTGAGAGGTCGACCAACAAATAGTTGGCAAAATGAGGTGAGGGAGGATGGAAGACTGTTTGGTGGAAAAGGGTGGCAGGAGAGGGTATATAACAGGGAGGAATGGAAGAAGCTCCTGAGAGTGACAAGGAATTGTCACATTCTGCACATGTCAATGGAATGAATAAATGAATAAATGAAATACAGACTGAGGTACAGAACTAAGAAAGTGTCATATTCATCATCATTATGATAATTAAAAAATGAATATTTTTAACTTTATTTCAGGTAATTCATATATTTGTTCATGAAGAATACAATTCCAGCTTCCTTGAAAATGATATAGCCATGTTAGTCCTAAATAGCAGTGTACAAATCACAGCAGAAGTAAGACCTGTGTGTCTCTGGAATTCAGGAGATACAAGTCTCAATAATATAATTGGGAAGAATGGTGTGGTAAGATCCAATCTCCAATTAAAATATATTATTTGAAATATACAAAGTTTTAATTACCTGATCCTGAATGGAATTGGTAATAATGACCTTATCCTAGATAGCATTGGTACTAACGTCCTGATCCTGGGTAGTATTGTTACTAATGTACTGATCTTGGAAATTACGGGTACTAATGCCCTGATCTTGGAAATTACGGGTACTAATGCCCTGATTTGGATAGAATTGGTACTAATGGCCTGATTCTGGATAATATTGGCATTAATGTGCTGATCCTGGATTGTATTGGTTCTAATGACATGATCCTAGAGAGTATTGGTACTAATGCCCTGATACTGGATATTATTGGTACTAATGCCCTCATCTTGTATAGTATTGTTACTAATGTCATGATCTGGGAGAGTAATGATACTAATGACCTGATCTAAATAGAATTGGTACTAATGCCCTGATTCTGGCTAATATTGGTATTAATGTCCTGATCCTGGGTTGTGTTGATTCTAATGAACTAATCCTAGCTATTACTGGTCCTAATGTCCTGATCCTGGATAGAACTGGTACTAATGTCCTGATCCTGTGTATAAATGGTACTAATGCCCTGATCATGGGTAATATTGGTATTACGGTCCTGATCCTAGATTGTATTGGTTGTAATTTCCTGTTCCTAAATAGTATTAGCACTAAAATCCTGATCATGGATATTATTGGTACTAGTGACCTGATCTTGGAGAGTAGTGGTAAAAATGCCCTGATCTTAGTAGAATTGAGAGTAATGCCCTGATCCTGGATAATATTGGTATTAATGTGCAGATCCTGGATTGTGTGGTCCTAATTACTTGATCCTAGTTAGTATTGGTAATAATGTTGTAATCCTGGATATTATTGGTAATAATGCCGTGATCCTAGATAATACTGGTACTACTCTCCTAACCCTGGATAGTATTCTACTAATGCCCTGATCTTGTATAATATTGGTACTAATGTCCCGATCTTGCATAGTACTGGTACTAATGCCCTGATCTGGATAGAATTAGTATTAATGCCCTGATCCTGGATAATATTGGTATGAATGCCCTGATCCTGGATGGTATTGGTTCTAATGACCTGATCCTAGATAATATTGGCACTAATGTCCAGGTTCTGTATATTATTGGTACTAATGTCCTGATCCTGGATGGAATTGTTACTAATGCTCTGATCCTGGATAATATTGGTATTAATGTCCTGATCCTGGATTTTATTCGTTCTAATGACCTGATCCTATATAGTATTGTTACTAATGTCCTTATCCCGGGTAGTATTGGTACTAATATCCGTATTTGGATAGTATTGGTACTAATGTCCTGATCTTGGATAATACTGTTACTGATGCCCTGATGTGGATAGAATTCGTACTAATGACCTGATCCTGGATAATATGGTTATTAATGTCCTGATCCTGAATTTTATTGCTTCTAATGACCTGATCCTAGATAGTATTGGCACTAATGTCCTGACCCTAGTTATTATTGATACTAATGACCTGAACCTGGATAGAGTTGGTTCTAATGCCCTGATCCTGGATAATGTTGCTATTTATGTCCTGATCCTGGATTTTATTGGTTCTAATGACCTGATCCTGGATAGTATTGGTACTAATTTCCTGATCCTGTATTTTATTGGTACTGGACATTAATAGTACTAAAGAACTGATCCTGGATAGTATTGGCAGAAATAATTTGATCCTAGATATTGTTGGTACTAATGATGTGATCCTGGATATTGTTTGTTGTAAAGACCAGATGCTCAATACTATTTGTACTAATGATGTGATCCTGGATGGTATTGGTACTATTGACCTGAATCTGGATACTATTGTTACTAATGAACTGATCCAGACTAGGATTGGTACTAATGTCCTTATTCTGGATCTATTGATCTCATCTTGCATAGTGTTTGCACTAATGACCTGATCCTGGATATTATTTCTATTAATGACTTGATGCTCAAAATTATTTGTACTAATGATCTGATCCTGGATACTATTGGTACTAATGACCTGATCCTTGAGTGTATTGGTACTAATGACCTGATTCTGGGTGCTTAAGAACCAGTAGTGTCTGGGAAGTTTTTCCGAGCCTTTACAATGTTTCTGGTGTGTCAAGGTCATAGACGTGTATTCTAAGTAGGTTTTGTTATGCCATATTGTTATTCTTTTTTCAGTGTTTTGATATTTCATTTTGTTGTGGTAGAGGATCATATTAGGTAAGAGGTCAAGTAAGTTAACCCATGTCCCATGTAATTTGATATGTGGTAGGTATTTATCTTATTGTGAAAGTTTTTTTTAATGATTTAATTTGACTACTGTGGATGTCATTCACCTCCGTATTTCCTACACCAACCTTGTGTTTCGGTAGTAGAAGCCTTTCAGAACTAGAATTTTAATGGCACATGCAGGAATTGTTCAACTTTTTAGTTCTTAAAATTCAACATTTAGTCTCCAAGTCTGTCTGAGTTCATGATGCAATACCACATGAATACGTTAGTAATGCAATAATGTATGCATTGATTGCCATCCCATGGTTTATTTGATTTAAGTGAGGTTTTAGAGGTTTCCCCAAATTGCAAAATGCATCTACAGCTTCATCATGTCCATCCACATGGAAAAATTCGGCTCCAGTTGGACGGATTTTAATGAAATTTGATATGTGCGCTTTTTTATAAAAATCTGTAGAGAAAATACAAGTTCCATTGAGGTCTGAAAAGAATAACATCTACATTACATGAAGAACTGTATACATTTATGACAATTTCTTGCTGAATTGTGCTTAGAATCATATATTTTGTAGACAAATTTGCAGAGCAAATCAAAACTCAAAATTCTTGCTAAGTAAATTTTTTGTGCCTTTATAAGACAATGCGAAAATATATGGTAGTGACGGACAGGCCACATGTAACAATATACTATGTAGAATGTTCTTTGCATGTTGGATGACAAAGGCTACAGACACAAGCTTTCTAAATATGGAGTATTTATTGCTTTCCAACTGCAACAATTGACAAGCACAAATACCTAAATGTTACATTACAGGTTCATGGCCTGTTTTATTAATAATTTTATGTTGCTGATGCTGTTGCTGATTGTTGCTTCAGCTGGCTGCCATTGCTGACAGCTGCTACTGTATCCTGGTGCTTGGTGCTGTTCCTGCCCCCTTCTGCTGGCTGCTGCTTGCTGCTGCAGGCTGTTGTAAGTGGTGCTACTGCTGACTGCTGTTACTGGCTTTTGCTAGCAACTGGCTGCTGCTACTGCTGCTGGCTGTTGGTTGTTGCATCTAGAGGCTCCTGCTAATCGTTCCTGCTGGTTGCTGCTGCTTCTGTGCTGTTGCTGCATCTGCTACTGCTGCTAATGTTTCTGCTGCTCACTGCTGGTGCTGCTGCTGCTCCTGCATTTGCTACTGCTGCTGCTGCTTCTGCTGCTGCTGCCACTGCTGCTTCTGCTGCTGCTGCTTCTGCTGCTGGCTGCTGCTGCATCTGCTACAGCTGCTGCTTCTCCATCTGCTACTTCTGATGTTGCTATATGTTGCTACAGGCTGCTGTTGCTGGCTCCAGGCTGTTGCTGGCTTTTGTTTGCTTCTGGTTCCTGGTTGCTCTCTGCTTTTCCTTGCTGGCTGGTGGCTGCTGGATCCTGGCTGCTGGCTTCAGCTTGCTGCCACTGCTAAAGGCTGCTGACACTGCTCCTGCTACCTCTGTTCCCACTGCTGCCACTGCTGCTTCTTCTTCTCCTTCTTCTTCTCTGTCTTCTAATTTTTCTTGCTTATTACAAATTTATTTTTTAACTACTATATAAGAATATGGAGTCATACTGTTATAATTTTACCCAGTGGTGCAAATTACTTGTTTTTGTTTCCCTACACACAAGAATTACATTAAATCTGCTGAAAAGGACATAATGATACTCAGTAATAAACCATTTAGTAAATGTTTGTTTTCTGAACAACAGGTGGTTGGCTGGGGCCTGGATGAGTTTGGCAAGGTAACAAATAAGCTGAAGATGGTGATGATGCCAGTTGTATCCCAGGATACTTGCTTTGAAAGTGATATCAACTTCTTCCCAATATACACTCACAAAACAGCTTTCTGTGCAGGATTTAGAAATGGTATGTTTATGTTTAGGCACTAGTCATTGTAATGGCTACATGATGTTTTCAGCTGTAATGCAGATCACAAAAATACTGGCCCAAATATAATTTACATATAAAGTCATCACTGGCCAAAGATTGCTTTATCAATCATGGATTTCAAATAATCTGATTTTTTCTGTTTCTGTCCACCTTCTGTTCACTTTCTGTCCCTTGATAATGACATTAAAGGAAAATAATCATTTTGGGAAAATTGAAACAAAATAGGCTATTTAAAATGTAAAAGTTCTTGAATGGGTAATCCTGAAAATACTCTATTTAATTTGACATAGAATTTGACATTCCCTTTAGTGCAATAGTATTGTGAACAAATTGTGCATTACACGATTCATTTTCATTATCATGCCACATTCCAAGTCGTGCTTTCTTTAATGATTTTGACACGTTCCTGAAAACAGGACAGAATTAATCTTTACAAGCAAAATTGCAGCTTAAGGGCCAGTTTGTGCTAGAACTATTCCATAATACTGATCATACCTTACAATATTCTGCTGCATTCACCTTTTCTGCAGCTTAGCTGTTCATTTACAGACTAGGTAATAATTAACTGCTTGAAGCAAATTACTTCCTGTGAAGCCAAAAGGTCCTCAGCTAGTCAAGAAGTACCCATATCTCATGGAAATCAAAGGTTCCTTATCAATTTCACAACAGCCTATGAACTGTCCCTATCCTGAGCCAGAGAAATCTAGTCCATGCCTCCCCATCTCACATACTGAAGATCCATTTTAATATTATCCTTCCATCTATATCTATATATTCCAAGTGGTCTCCTTCCCTCAGATCTCCCACCCAAAATCCTGTATGCACCTCTCCTGGCACCCATACCTACCAGAGGACTAGCCCATTTCTTTCTTCTTGATTTGATCACCCCAATGATTTTGGTCAGGATTACAGATCATAAAGTTCCTTGTTATATAGACAGACAGAATAAAGGACCTTGTATTTTAAGTTGACACAGAACTGGAAAGCTCTAAATCATTTTATTATGGGAGATAAATATTAAGTTTCATCTATCCTCTTCATAGTATCCATCTTTGCTAATCAAGTCTTCAGTACTTAAAACTTCAGTGCCAGTTTCATTGAATCGTGCTGGCTTTTAATTCTTCACGTGCTGATTTTCAAGAATGTATTCATCACAGTTGGTGAAGAACTTCTGTACGTATTACACTGATGAAATTAGGAGCTCATTTATGCAGAGTGAAAAATACTCCAACACAAAATTGAAATTAATTACATGACAGGCCAGTGTTAAGTGAAATTTGACTGCAGAACAGCCCATACCTTGTTGTCATAACAGAAATTCTGTGCATTATGCAGTATCGTGGGTAACTAAATTCACAGCGCATCAAAGTCTGGAAATGTCCACATCATCAGATGATAGAGGAAAAGGGGAGAACCTGCTTTGATGTCCACGTTTACATCAGTGTAATTTGGGGGAGGGGAAAATGCCTCTCCAAAAATTTTTTTACCCAAAAACAGTTCTTTCTTTTGGTTACTGAGATGAAGAGGGGGCAAATAAAAAAAAATAGGTTGAGAGTGGGGTACAGGGATTTATGTGTATTAAGAGTTGGTTCAAACCAATGTTCCCCCACTTTCTGACTTGACTGTTTTGTAATTTAAAATTCCTAATACCCATTGTTGCTCCCATTATTATAAACCAAGTTATGCCACTGCTCATGATGCTAGACTGTATCCTATGACTTCCACTCCATCTGAAAATGGAGACAAATTCTGCCTCCACAATTTGTGGGGTTTTAAGCTAAGATGATGGGCAATGTCAAAAAATTTCAGTTATAACTCTGAACATATACTGTCATCAGGATCCTTTAAAGTTCAGTCGCAAGCTGAGATTAATGTTCTTTTAATCATAAATTCAGTTATTACTGAATAATTTTGAACATTGTTTGTACAAATTTTTTGTACCAAATGCACAGTTGGGATGGTCATTTCTGACAATCCAGACACCGAAACAATCGCTCATTGACCCACCTCAACAATACATATGATGCATCTGTAAAACTAATGATATTTTTTGTTGAAATATTACGCAGGTAGTCTGCACCACAATTTGCCAGGTAAATGTTGTTTTGGTCCCATATAGCCATGTTTTCAATCAACTGCAGTCAAAAACTAAGTAATCTTTAATGCCTATTGCAGCAGTTTAACGGCAGTTTGAAGGGCACATAATTTTAAATGCACTCTTTCTCAATTTATTCCCTTATTTGGTCCTGATATGCATTTCCTGTCAATACAAATCTAAGTAGTAGGAATAATTTGTTTCACAGAGACATCAATGAATTCTATCTATATTTTATTAAATGTATGTACATATACCAGGCAAGTTTCAGATAACACTATATTTAGGTATTCCAAATACTGTGTGGTGTAACAAGTTTTTGTATGTCTCTTAAGTTTATAAAGGAAAATTTGAATTTAATTTAATTTAAAACACAAACTCAATAAACAGTGATATGGGCTAAAACAAAACTTATCCACCCATAATAACAGATCCTATTTTAATGCAAGCTTTATGGTGTATCTGTAATGGGAACTTGCCTCTATCCCACATTAACATGTAAGATTTTTGTATGGATTTTGCAAGCCTTTTTTTGACATTATGTAAGCCTGACGATGGACTAGCTAATGTTCTGAAACTAGTAGCCTAAAGGCGTGTGCAGTAAAACTCCACTTATCTGGACGCTGGTCATCTGGTTCGCCAGTTATCCAGATCAGTTTGATTCTTCGGCTAAATTTGTTGAGAATTCTATGGAACTAACTTTCCTTGTTTCAGATCAAGTACAGTACAGTGTTATGGCTTTTAGAATTTGAAATCAACTGTGTTTGAAAAGTTTAGACGCAGGTACATGCTGTAAATAGTAACAGCCACACTTCAAACTGCCAATATAACCTATTATTCGGATTTTCTGTGTATCTGAATGGCTCACCATCCCAATTAATCTTATAAGTGCAGTTGTACTCTAATTTTGTTGTGCAAGACTGTGTGAAATTAATATATAATGACACAGTCTATCTAAATGGATTCAACAGTTTGACTGCCAGACTGACATGCCATGACTCAGGCTGTTAATCACCCACCTTTCACCATGGAGACCCGAGTTCGATGCCAGATGATTCCAAGTGCGTTTTGTGGTAGACAGATATCAGTGGGTCAGATCCCCCAGTAGCACATTTAAAGAATGAAGACTGACAATTCTTGTGCATGGAAGAAGTTTATAAAATTGGCATCCTGCTTGGCATTTTTAACATCACCATTTTATTTGCTGTTGTTTCAGATATTAGGTACAGACGAAAATCTACAAACACATAGCACTGAAGTACAACTAATGTTTAAAATTTCTTACAGGCAGCAGTGTTTGTAATGGGGACAGTGGTGGTGGGATGGTGTTCCCAGAGAGGCAGAGAGATGGCAGTCAAATCTGGAATCTTCGTGGCATTGTGTCGAACAGCAAGCCAGATGATAATGACAACCGGCTTTGTAATGTGAACAATTATATCATCTTCACAGACATAGCGCAATATCTGGATTGGATCAAACTTCATCTCTATTAATGTCAGTACCTTAAAGATATGTTGGTTAAGTAAAATTTTCTGTTGTGCCCATAAATGTCTTTGTTAGGAATTAAAGTGTCGTAACTGCATGACACTTTATCCATTGATTGCAGTGTCACTGTCAGCCCAGAAATGCTATACCTGTACCATAAAGTGCCATGCATTCCTGGTGTTGTGAGTGTATATCAAATACAAAGACCCTTCAAGACTTAGAACAGGGTTCCATTCCAACAAACAACTAACATTTGGAAATACCTTGTGCACATAAAATGACTGCTGACTACCGTTGTTCATCATAGCAATATACAGTAGAATTCATTTCATACAAAAGCTAATACTCCAGCAATAAACCCAGAAGTTACAGAATTTGTAAACTGTATTCTTTAACATTCAATATGAACAGTGATTGCATGACTTTATCCTGCAATTGAGCCCATCAGGTTATTATTATGGCTTCCAAAAACTGCAAAATATTGTGGAATCTGCTGATCCTTGCCCACTACTCAATCAGCTTTTCAGCTGTGAAGACTCTTGATCCACAATCTCCTGGTCTTTCACCATCCCTCGTGGAAACTGAAGGACTCCAGAAAACATAAAAGCATATCTTGACAATCTTGTACCAGCAGATTCAACAGTCCTCTAATTAGTTGTGCAGCCCTGATATGGAGTTGGTAAAGAGAAATTAACTGTAAGAACATAGGTCAATATAATTACTATCTGACAATCTGGTATCATTCTAATCCCATTGGTGCTAGGTTACAGGAACTTTACTGTATATAATTGCTTGTACAAACTTACTTTGTGAAAACAAGAACAAAACTGACCATGAACAATGTGGCTCACATTCATCCATGCTTTGTTGATCAATTACAAGGCAACTGAGTGCATCATGGCTAAATTTCATTGGTCACATAAGGTGGGCATTGTCTCTAACACTCAACAAATATTAGAAACAATCAGAATAGTTAAGGTCAATATTAATGTTTGTAACCACTAAAAATTGTAACATCACTTATAAACGTAATACATGTGTTTGCAGTGTGATAATATACAAATGTAATATGTAAACGCTATGATTCATCAGTGACAAATATCAAACCTAAATACTTTGTAACTTTTTCCTTCTGTTAATTGGGTCTTCTGAGAGTTGCATATTTTAAACATTTGTCGATATATTGTTCAGGACTGCTGATGGAATGGTGATATTGTTGTTCCCACAACACAAGTGTGCATGGTTGTCATATCTGTGCTGCAGAAAACAGAATCTACGAGTGGTTGCATAACTGAGTCAGAGATTAGCTGCATGCATCTCAATACTAGAGTTTCAAAGAAGAAACACTGTTTATTTGGAAAATGTAGAGGCATAAGACATTTATTATTTGTTTCTGCACTTAAAATTCCAAAATTAAGTGTGCTCTTTGTGGACACTATGAGGTGTGGTTGGCACTACTGGTGGTTGGGCCTGACTGCGGTTGTAGTCTGGTGTACATTATTATATATAAGTGAGGATGCTTACTGTGTGAGACAGACAGGGTGCAAATAATGTATTGAAGATATTGCTAATAATACCATAAGCTGGTTACTAAGCTTAGCGAATGCTTCCAATTTAAACTGAATAACATGGTTTGAGATAATCACATTTGACTCTTCTTACCACAGTGTTTAATGAGGGCCATCATAACTTAATGGTACACCCACAGGAACTGGGGACCTCACAAGCATGTCATTCAGCATCAGTTTATATAAAAACTAACATTTTTCATCTCTTTCTACCAATTTATTGTGTTAACAAAACCCATATATACACTGTAACAATATTTTAAATAACAATTTGTTTTTGGTATTTTGTCTTCTTGTTAGACATGCAAGTTATAGGAACGGGGTCACGTTTTTTCAAATCTGCTAGAGACTCAAATATTTATGAAATGTCACTGTTTGGATTAGACGAGACATTGCAAATGTTGACACCCCTGTAATGTTTGGCACGCTATAAAATTTGTCAGATAACATAATGTATTATTTCCCAGAAATATCTGAATACAAATAATAACTGTATTAATAATGAAATGTCCATTTACATGTGATAAATATGGACAAGTGTAAATTTATATTCAAGGAAGCATAAATTGCA
>Ga0131853_10015997_pt1 | contig 13700 bp, 15 predicted proteins | sample TergutLab28metaG_FD_92764 | JGI IMG/M metagenome (GOLD analysis project Ga0131853, IMG submission 92764) | Labiotermes labralis P1 segment gut microbial communities from Petit-Saut dam, French Guiana - Lab288 P1 (version 2) (version 2) | ecosystem: Host-associated > Arthropoda: Insects >... | reverse complement strand
TGGCTTTAATCTGCTTATGGCAGGGCGCGTGAGTACCTATTTTATCCCTGCAATAGAGTACGAATTATTTAAGCAAATTAAAGAACCTTATATTTCTAATGAAACTATTGCAGAGCTTGTTTTGATAAAAGCGTTCTTTACCTATCTTCGCAACGATGATTTTGAGTCTGTGTTACAGATATTTGAATCATTTTGCTCATCACATGCGCTTATGCCGGTTATTGATGAACTTGAGAGTTTGTTGAAAAAATCATAACCATTTGTTAAAGCTATTATAACGAAAGAATAAGAGTGTAAAAAATGGGTAAATTTTTATGTTATTTTTTGATAGTACTATTAATTTTTTCTATAATTCCTGCCTCTACAGTTGTATATGGTTTTACAGGAGATACAGCAGATAGTGAGATAGCAATATTGAAAATGTCTTGAGGCTGGATTTTCAAGAGATGCCTATTGAGAAGCTTATGAAAATTTGACTTTTTGATGTTGTCAAGAAAAGAAAAACAAAATGCGGCTGAAAAACTCAATTATCTATTCAAGTGATATTTAAGGCTATTATTTTCCCAAAGTTATAAAAATGTGATAATCATAAAAAAGCCCTTCGGCAAAACGCCGAAAAGCCTTGAGTTAAGTAGCGGAAGAGGGATTTGAACCCCCGACACTGCGGGTATGAACCGCATGCTCTAGCCAACTGAGCTATTCCGCCAAATTAAGTTATGTACAATCTGTAAAGATGTACATTATGGGCATTGAGGGACTTGAACCCCCGACATCCTGCTTGTAAGGCAGGCGCTCTCCCAGCTGAGCTAAACGCCCTAATGTAAGCCGCAACTTTTGCCCGCTGCGGCTATCTGGGTGACAAGATTCGAACTTGCGACCTCTAGACCCCCAGTCTAGCGCGCTACCAAGCTACGCCACACCCAGTTGAAAATATCTCCCCTGCGCTTACACGCAAAATACATTATAATAAACATACTATAAAATGTCAATAGCTAATTGTCATCATTCACTTTAAATATTTAAACAGGCACCAGATTACTCCATATTTTCATATATTTATACTATACTAAAAATAGCAAAGAGGTATAGTATGCAATATTATTATGGAGCACAAAATATTTTGAGAGCCCTTGATGAAGCTGATTTTTGGAAGCATCAAGAGATGGAGCATACAGCTCTTATCGGTGTTGTAACTCCTAATCTTGAGCCCTATTACGTTCAAAAGCTTTCACAGTTAGGTAACGAGATTGCTCATCTATACAGTGAAGCTGTCAAATACGTAGAATCTGTCACGCGCTCAAGAGGTGTGCTAAGCAGAGAACTTAAGATACAAATGTATAACCTGATAAAAAAATGCGTTGAACAGAGCCAATATTTTACAGAACTTATGGAGGAAATGCTTACAGAGAGTCAAGCGGTAAAAGAAAACCCAACAACTCCCACCTTGCTTCATCATATGATTAAAGAATCAAAGTATTTTATTGGCGTTGCTCAGCTAATATTGACCTGAGATGATACAAATTTTTACTTGTATACTAAATTGAAATTCATGAAAAAATAGTTTTATGTTGATACGATTTATATTATACGGCGCCTTAGGGTGCCTTATGGAAGTTTTTTGGACAGGTCTCTGTGCTCTTCGCCATAGAGATTTTAAACTCAGTGCAAACACATCTATTTGGATGTTTTTTATTTATGGTATGATAGTATTTTTAGAACCTGTATATATTTTTCTGCAACCCTATCCTTTGGTGGCCAGAGGTGCAATTTATGCAATTTGCATATTTGCAGGAGAATTTATTACAGGCGGCTTTTTAAAAAAGGTCAATCTCTGCCCCTGGGATTATACCCATTGCCGTTACAGCATACAGGGAATTATAAGGTTGGACTATGCCCCGGTATGGTTTATGGCGGGGCTGATTTTTGAGCAAGTGTTCTCTTATTTAGAGGTGATATGAAGTTATATAATTGCTCATAACGACTATAAGCACTAAAGGGCTTTACTTTTGAAGATACAAATAAAGCCTTTTAGTAAGTAGCTAATCGGAGCTGTTGACAAAGCCCTATGCTTAAGCGTCGCAGACTTAATATCCGCAATCCGGGCTTTGCTCGGATGAGGAGAATCCGCTCACTACCCAAACGAACTTTGTTCGTGCGGGTTCCCGTTTGGCCATGCGCTTTAGCGCATAAGCGGATTTTTCCTTTGCAAGCTCAAAAAAGTGACAAAGTCACTTTTTTGAAGGTCTGTTGACAAAGTCAACAGACCTTAATCAGTATATTCACAAACCGTGCCCTTGCATATACAGTTTTTGCATTTTACAAAGCTGGCGGCCGGGTTAGCTTCACCATGTTTTAGCATATCTCTCATTTCATGTAAAACACTTTTTAACATTCTCCTTAGCCTTGCTGTATTTTTGACTTTAAACATATAGTCCTTATAAATTATTAGCCCTTCTCTTGGTTTTTCGCCAAAGTGCTCTTCGGCAATTGCAAAATAGCTGGCAAGCTGCATTAAATCGCCGTTGTAAGGTTCAATCCCCTCACCTATCTCACCACTCTTAAGCTCTACTATCAGAATTTCGCCGTTTTTATGGCGGTACACATAGTCAGGCTTACCGCTTATGCCCATACTTTCACAGGTTAAAATCAGGCCGTACACTGCCGAATCCTGCTCTTTATTCACTGACTTTTGATCACTATAAATAAGCCTGTAACCTGATGAGGGTGATTTAGGCTTAAGTTTAACACATTTATGCTTCCTGCTTAAAACAAAAGAGATAATGCGCGCTATAAAATAAACAATAAATGTCAAAGCGGCAATATAAAGAACTATCTCCACCTTAGCACTCCTTTAGAGAAAGTACCCATAAAACAAATATCCGCATATAAGACCAGCGATTATTGCAATAAATATTGCTATCCGCCTTAAAATTTTAAGCCCTTTTCCGGCAGGATGGTCTTCAAGGCCATAAGAAGCATGATACTCCTGTCCCTTCTTAAAATTGCTGTAAGTTGTATCATTAAGCCCTAATTTTTGATTTCTCTCTTTATGAAGGGCACGTAAATGAATAGAGCCATACATTCTTTCATAGTACCATTGATAGGGGCAGTACATAAATTTATTTATCTCACTGGCGCTTACCGCGCGCGAATCATTATTCACTGGTATCTCCCCAAACTCCGCAATATACTACTTTAATTCGTGCTGCCATAGCCTGACTTTCGTAAGTTACGGGCAAACATCTTATGATAGCCTACCCACATGCCTGAAGTATTATCCTTAGTCAGCACCTCTTCAAACATGTTGGTTTTAGCGTCCAAATCATCGGCGCAGTGCAGTAAAAACGCCTCAACTGTCTTGGGTAGTTTTGGTGAACCAAACTCATATACCCCGTGATGAGAAAGAAGCATGTGCTTTACAAGCAGTTCTAACTGATGGGGAAAGCCCTCTATTTTTGCTGCATATTTACCCACCAGCTCCGACCCCATTACTATATGCCCTAAAAGCTGCCCTTCATCAGTATAATCGTTTACCGGGAAGGGAGACAGTTCAATAATCTTACATACATCATGCAAAAGGGCACCGCTTATTAATAAATCTCTGTCAACAAAATCATATTTACCAGCCAAAAACTCACAAATCTCTGCGACAGAAACAGTATGTTCCAAAAGGCCGCCCATGTAACTGTGGTGCATTTGTTTCGCCGCCGAGTGAGTTTTGATACCGGCTGCTATGGCTGCATCTTCTAAGTAAATACTTTCTAAGAGTTTTTTTAGATATTGATTTTTTATAGATTTAATATAGTCCAGCAGACTGTTATAAAGCTGGCTAACATCTTTATCTGTACGAGGCACATAGTCAGCAGGGTCATACTCACCCTCTTCACTTCTGCGTATTTTCGCTACCTTCATTTGTAAATCATTTTGATATGATACTATGATACCATCGACTTTTATATAGTCATTTTCCTCAAAGCTCTGTATGTCATTATTAAGCTCCCAAACCTTTGCATCAATAATCCCTGTTTTATCTTGCAGCCTAAGTGACAGATATGTCTTACCATTGCGGGATTTAAGGCTGTTTTTTTGCTTGCAGAGATAATGTGATACTATACGGTCATCTTCTTTAAAATCTTCTATAAATCTCATTATTGCCTCCAATTTGCACCCGTCTGTAGAAACTCTGAGCAACGCGAAGAGTTTCTTACTTATTGTTATTACATCATAGCCACATTTCTTCCTCGATTTTTCTATGAAAAATCTCGTTGCACAATCAATGTAGAAACGCTTCGCGTTTCTTGTTATGTGCATATTATAACAGATAGAACGGCCCTAAACAATACAAAATTAGAAAGTATCATTGAACACACGCTCTAATTCAAAGGCGGCGGAGGTATGATTATGCTATCCGGAGGTGAGCCTAAAAAAACATTGGGAATATCTGCATTAATTACAGCATTTACAAGAGGAACTCTTCTTTCTAAAGTCACATCATTGCTTTGCAAGGGGTTTATGATGCTCATCCTAGTATTTATATTAAGCCAGACTTGAAAATTAACCTGATTAATACCCACCGATGAGAAGGACGATGAGTAATCGACTACTACATCTCCCATGGGTTGCAGATAAACCGCATAGCGCGGCCCAAAATTTGCTAAAACTCTTATACCTGTAAGTGCACCGTAAGGTATTTCAATCCTTTCGATATCTTTTTGTGCAAGCTCACGAGACATAGCAACGGCTATTTCATTACTTAAATAATTTATTAGCACTGTATTTAGCGAAAGTGTATTCAGCCTGCCGTCATCATCTATAGAGATATTGTAAAAGTCTTCGCTTACCAAATTACGGCCTTCTATGGCTGATATTGTTGCTTCGTTAATTACTTCATTAATCCTTGCCCTTGCCAATACTTCCGCAGCTTGTAAAGCGATGGGAAAAAGAGCCATATCAAGCCTTACCAAAAATACAGAAGTGCTGATGATAATGAATAAAGCGGCAAAGGGCAACGTAAACATACGTTTAGTATTTTTGCTGCTTGCTGCCTTTTTCTTATATGGAAACCTAAAACGCATAAAATACCCCCCATATTTTATCTATATGTGAGGGTATTTTAATTAGACTTTTTATTCTGGTATTAAGCATGTATGAAATTTTAACCTTTTTCACCTATTTTAAGATTAGACACTGCATTCAAAGAAAGTTTGTGGCGTTTTCCACTAAGAAAGCTGTAATAAGCTCTCGAGGCTATCATAGCTGCATTGTCTGTGCACAGTATTTTTGAGGGTACAAAAAAATCAATATTGTTCGCTTTAGCGGCAGATTCAAAATTACTCCGCAAAAATCCATTACAGGCTACCCCGCCGCAAAGAGCTAAGGTATTTACCGAGTGCAGCTTACATGCTTTAAGGGCTTTTTCAACAAGTACGTCTGAAACAGCCTGTTGAAAAGATGCAGCAACATCAGCATTATTTACGGTTTGCTTTGTCATACTCATCTTGTTCAAATAATTGAGCACAGCGGATTTGAGTCCGGAAAAAGAAAAATCCAAGCTATCTTCCGACATCTTAGCGCGGGGAAAGTTAAGAGCTTTACCATCTCCCTCTCTTGCTAAAATCTCTAATTTCGGCCCGCCGGGATAAGATAAGCCTAAACACCTTGCAACTTTGTCATAAGCTTCACCGGCCGCATCATCTTTTGTAGCGCCCAAAATCTGAAAACTCTCATAATCTTTCATGTATACAAGATGGGTATGACCCCCTGAAACCACTAAAGATATAAGCGGCGGCGCCAAATTATGGTGCTCAATAAAATTGGCAAAAATATGCCCTTCAATATGATTAACCCCAATAAGAGGTTTATTTATGGCAAAGCTCAAGGCTTTTGCGTAAGATAAACCCACAAGAAGAGCACCGACAAGACCGGGGCCATAAGTAACAGCTACAGCATCTATATCCTTTAGGGTAAGCCCGGCTTTATCTAAGCTCTCATCAACGACCCCTGAAATGTCATAAATATGATTTCTTGAAGCAATCTCCGGCACTACTCCACCATATTTTTCATGAATACCGGCCTGAGATAAAATAACATTGGACAAGACTGCCCGACCGTTTTTAACTACGGAAGCGGCAGTCTCGTCGCAAGAACTTTCTATACCCAAAACAAAAATATCTTTATTCAAAAGCTTATCACCTTACTCCGCCAACAATTCGCTCTTTTCTCCATAGAGCCAATTGTAAAATAACTAAAAATGCGACTACAAACAAAAGCAGATAGCTAAATCTATCAAAGAATACATAGGTCGCCGCTCCAAAACTGCTAAGCAAAATACCTGCATTTAATATAAAAACAAGCGCGTGGTCCGCAGCTGTGCCTAAAAGCTCTGTATAGATTTGAAGCTGAGAATTTTCAAATACCACAATAATCCGGTCAATCCCAATTAAATAAAAGGAGCTGAGCGTCGCAAGTACGGCAAAGGCAACACCGGTAGCAATCAGTTTACGCTTAGTAATTTTGCCGGCTATTTTATCAGCAGAGGCCATTTCATTTATCTGTGCCATTACCCGCTCTTCTAAATCATCAGGTGCTTCAATAACACTGTCATCTTCCAAGGCGTTTAAAACAGCCTCGTAAGCCATAAAGTCTTCTCTACATTTTTCACAAATGCTTACATGCCGCTCCAACCACTCCGATTCCATAATGCTCAGACTATTGTCCATAAGATTCATAAAATATTCATATGCTTTAGAACAGCTCATAAACCTCACCATCCTTCGTCATACTAAGAAGTCCATCTTTAAGCATTTTTCTGCCCCGAAAAATTCTGTTTTTTACTTTAGACAAGGGCTCCTCAATAATAGCGGCTATCTCCTGATAGCTAAGCCCTTGCTGGTGATATAAAACTATGGGTACCTTGTACATATCGGGCAAGCTCTCAACAACTTTACGGAGAGCCTGCGCCGATTCCATCTCAATGTAGCGCTCTTCAGGTGAAGAGTCATCCGAGATAGCATGTTCCATATCCTCGATAGGTACGGTTTGCTGCTTTTTCTTGCGTCTGTAATCTATAACATGATTTGTGGTTATGCGCATTATCCAAGTTGAAAACTTAAAGTCACTATGATATTTGCTCAAGTTATTGTAGACTTTAATAAATACTTCTTGAGCCAGATCATTAGCTTCCTCTTTATCTGTCACCATACGTAATATTATGGAGTAAACCAGGTTTTTATATCTGGATACAAGCTCGCCAAAATAATTCGGGCTACCGCTAAGACAAGCCTGTATTAATTCTATGTCTGTCATTTTTTTAAGTTCACTCAAACCGCAACCTCTTTCATCTAATACTGAGTATCAATTGTAACATCAATTGCTGTATTGTACAAGTGCCATTCAAATTATGTTACTCAAATTTAATCGTAGTATTTTTCCTGTCAAATCCCAATTTTGTTTTTTCAAAAATGCCGGTGGCATTATGCAAAAACTCTTCCGGATTTGTCATTGAAGGGCTGTAATGGGTCAGCCACATTTCAGAAACCGCGGCTCTTTTTGCTATTTCTGCTGCCTCAGAAAAGAGCATATGCTTATATTCTTTGGCCTTATCAATTTTTTCGTTGTCGCCGTATATACCTTCACATATAAAAAGATCAGCCGCTCTTACAAAATCAGGCAGTGCCTTTACAGGTCTTGTGTCTGTGCAGTAAGCAATTTTAATACCCCTGCGCTCATCGCCCATAACCATTTGGGGAGTATATATTTTGCCCTCATACTCAACTTCGCGGCCGTGCTGCAAGTGTGACCAAAACTGCTTTGGTATCCCCAGCGCCTGAGCATTTTCCAAATTAAATTTTGGCAAGCGCTGTATGTCAAGTGTATAAGCATAACATCTGGTTCTATGTTCAAGGGGCAGTGATTTTATATGAAAATCGCTTACGCTAAACTCAGAAAAGCCATCCATTTCAATAAGCTTAAGCTCAAAAGGTAAATCTTTTGAAACCACAGTTAAGCCGCTGACAACAGCGCTAAGGCCCTTTGGGCCTATGAGGGTAAGCGGTTCAACACGGCCTGAGTTACCGATAGTTAAAAGCAGGCCCGGCAAACCTGTTATATGGTCTGCATGAAAATGGGTGAACATAATAACATCAATATTTTTAAAGCCCCAGCCAAGTATCCGGAGGCTTACCTGAGTACCTTCACCGCAATCAATCATGGCAAAGCGCCCGTTAAAACGCAAAAAGAGTGACGTTAAAAAACGCCCGGGCATCGGCATCATACCGCCGCAGCCTAATAAAGCAACATCTAACATATAAACCTCACTAAAGATTAGTTCTGTTAAAAAACTTATACATAAGCAAATAATCATTGAATTTAAAATCAAATTTTTTATATAAATCTATCGCTTTTTCATTGTCTTTTTTAACTTCTACTTCTACATATACAACGTCATCAATGTATTTTGAAATAACAGACTTAATAGAATCGTAAGCTATACCCCTGCCCCTATGTTCTTCCAAAATAAATATTTCATCAATGATCATTATTTTACCGCCATACTCATTAGAGTATGAAAAAGTAATAAGAAGATAGCCGCAAATCTCATTATCACAGCATACAAAAAAACCGCTGATATAAGGGCTGTTATTTGTACAATCATAAAAGGTATTGCTAAGCGCCTGGGGATTAATCTCGCCGTAAGCCACTGCGTCTGAGCCATGAAATAACGCTGCCATTCTGTAAAAGATCTCAGCTTCACCGGTTTCAAAAGCTTTTACTTTAATATCAGTCATTAATAAGTCTCCGAATTAGATAGGATAGTGTTTTCTAATGCCTAAAATGCCTAACTCCGGTAAATAACATGGATATACCGTATTTATTGCACAGTTCAATACTCTCATTATCTTTTACCGAACCACCGGGCTGAATAATGGCGCTTATGCCTGCCTTATAAGCAAGCTCTACACTGTCAGTATATGGAAAATACGCATCGCTGGCCAAAACAGCGCCGCGGCAAATGTCATCCCCAAAAATCTCATTACCCTGGTCTATGGCCTGCTGCAAAGCCCAGCTGCGCCTTACCTGCCCACCGCCTATGCCGATTGTTTGCTTGTCTTTGCATATTGTTACAGCATTAGATTTAGCGTGTTTTACTACTTTAAAGGCAAAAATCAAATCTTCCATTTCTTTCCCTGTCGGTTTTTTGTCAGTAACACAGATTAAATCATCTTCATTAAATAAAGTATTATCAGTTTCTTGAACCAGCACACCACCGAGGACTTTTTTTATGTCTACATGTTTTTCGCTTATTTTCATCCCCACATCTGGATTTTTAATAATGCGAAGATTTTTTTTCTTTGTAAGAACAGCCAAAGCTGCTTCCGAATAATCGGGAGCAATTATTATTTCTAAAAACACCTTGGCCATTTCCTCTGCGGTTTTTACGTCCACAAGCCTGTTCAGCGCAACTATGCCGCCAAATATGGAAACCGGGTCAGATTCAAGGGCCTTTGCGAAGGCGCTGTGCAAATCAAGCGACTGCGCCACGCCACAGGGCACCGAGTGCTTGACACAAACACAGGCAGGATTTTCAAATTCTTTAAGCAGCGCCACCGCTCCGCTTAAATCATTGATGTTATTAAAAGAAATTTGCTTACCGTGAAGCTGTTCGAAAGGAAGCAATGAACCCTGGACCGGCCTTATTTCAGAATAAAAAGCAGCGTTTTGATGAGGGTTTTCACCATAGCGCAGGTCAAGGTCACGCTTATAAGTCACAGTCAGCTTTTCCTGATTAAATAAAGAAAGCCCGGCAGCATCTCTCATATATTCGGCAATAAGCGCATCATATGCCCCTGTATGGGCGAAAACCTTAGCGCTTAAATACATTTTTGTTTCGTAACTGACTTCGCCTGTATTTCCAATTTCTTCCAATATTCTGCCATAATCTGAGGGGTCGGTAACTACAGCGACCGATTTATAATTTTTTGCGGCGCTCCTTAACATGGCCGGGCCGCCGATGTCGATATTCTCTATAGCTTCATCCAATGTAACATTTTCTTTTAATATGGTTTCTTTAAAGGGGTATAAGTTGACCACAACCATATCAATGGGTTTTATGCCCAGGTCATCTATGTGCTTCATATGGGCCGCTTTGCTTCTGTCCGCTAAAATACCCCCATGAATAGCGGGATGCAGGGTTTTTACCCTGCCGTCTAAACACTCGGCAAAACCTGTAACTGACTCAACTGCTATAGGCGAAACACCGGCTTGTTCTAATGTGTCAAAAGTACCGCCGCCTGTTGAAATTACCTCAAAACCATAAGAAACAAGCCCCTTTGCAAATTCAGCAAGCCCTGTTTTGTCGCTTACACTTATTAATGCTCTTTTCATGAAATCCTCCGTGTGTAGTGCTAAATATAAATATTAAGCCTTTCAAACTTTCTTACATTTTTTGTGTCCATGTAATACTTCACAAAAGCCTCACATCACACATCTGATGATATGAGGCTCTGCAGCAACGTTCATGAACCTAAATCACAATTCCAAATTATCATAATGCGGCACTTTTTCTTTAAACTCTTTATTAATCTCATCTCTGAAATTCACATCGCTCAGTATATCATAACCTGTAGCCGCCAAAGCCTTAGCCGCTTTCATTGTGGCTTCATGAGCCTGGTCGGTGTCAGTCACCTTAGTGAAAGCCGCATTATGGGCCACAACTTTTTCATCGGTAATTTTCATATATGCGTGAATAGCAGGCATTTTGAGGGTTACATTACCGATGTCTGATGAGCCGTATTTGGCCGCAGGATTGGGATAATGTACTACTTCGCCCTGCTCTTCCATATATTTTTTCCATCTTTCGTCCATAGGCAGATTACAGTAGCGCTCAGAGTAAACCAGAGATGTTTCAAACTCAGCCCTAACCCCCAGCAAACCCTCTATGTTTTTAACAATGCTCCTAATCATACCAACGACTATTTTTAAATCACCCACCGTATCGGCTCTTACCGAAAATTTGCACCGGGCATAATCAGGTATAATATTGGTTGCGGTACCGCCATCTGTAATTATGCCGTTAACGTTGGATTTATTGGGCATACGCGCTCTTACCGAGTCAATTAAGTTAAATGTCTGTATAACCGCCTGAAGTGCATTAACGCCGTTTTCCGCCGCCGCTGAGTGAGCTGCAACACCATGATATGTAATAGTTACCCCTGTGGTAGCCAGACCGCCTCTGTTAATAAGATTAGTTGTTGATGGGTGAATCATTAGGGAATACTCTACCCCTTCAAACTCACCTTCCTTAAGGAGAAGTATTTTACCGCCGCCGCCTTCTTCGGCCGGCGTGCCTATAAGCTGAACCTCACCGGGTATATTTTCTTCTTTCATAACTTTACTTAAAGCAATGGCCGCGCCTACAGATGTTGCGGCAATTAAATTATGGCCGCAGGCATGGCCAATTTCAGGCAGTGCGTCATACTCCGCTAAATAGGCTATGACAGGGCCGCCCTCGCCTACTTTAAAACGGCCTTTAAAGGCTGTATCCATTTTGCCTATTTTTTCTTCTACATCAAAATTGTGCGCTCTAAGCAGCGCGCTAATGAAAGCCGCCGCCTTATGCTCTTTAAAAGACGTTTCCGGGTTAGAATGGATGTTTTTACTCAAACCTACAATTTCATCACGCAGTAAATCCGCTTCTTTAAATACTTTTTCTTGCAAAGTCAGCGCCCCCTTTAATATATAACAATTATCATTGATTTTATTGTGTACTGAAACTACTACAAAACAGTAACAAAAATGTTACGGTTTTGTAGTAGTACGCTACGCAGCTTGCGCAGCGCAGCTCCACTTTGTAAGAGTATGAGATATGCTTTTTTGCTTATGGCAAAAAAGCATATCTCATACTCTTACAAAGTAATTTCAGTATATAATGGATGTTCCCAATAGTCAAGGAACTACTTGACTGTAAACCGCCGCTTTTTGTTCAATTTTCACATAAATATCCCTCAAATTCTTTTAATATTTTGTGTCCTTTTTAGGGCAGATTGATATATACTTGTATTAGAACCTGTCTAATATCTCCATTTTTCCGTATATTTGGCTGGATTCACGCCATGCTTCAGCGGCGCTCACTTGCAGTCTACAGTAGGCTCTTCGAGCCTACAAGACCAACGGAATATCTTCGATTATGCGGCGTTCGCGCCTTCTCGCCTAACGAAAATCCAACTCAAAAATCCGTCAAAAGCGAGATATTAAACAGACTCTTAAATACAGTGAAATAAAACAAGTCTAAACAACAATTACTTGGAGGTAGCTATGGATAAGTTTAAATTGCTGGAAGATTTTGTAAATGAAAAAAAAGAAGAGACAATTGAACTGCTCAAAAGAGTTACAGAAGTGCCTGCACCTTCTAATGACGAGATAAGGCGTGCAGAATTTGTCAAGGGGTGGCTTGAAAACATTGGCGCTAAAGGTGTCTTTATCGACGATGCTCTAAATGTTGTCTACCCTCTCGGTGACACGGGCAGTAACGAAGTAGTTATATTTATGGCTCACTCTGACACGGTTTTTCCCGATACCGACACCATACCTATAGTGGAAAAAGATGGCCTGCTTTATGCCCCCGGTATTGGTGATAATTCTGCAAATTTAACAAATATGCTCATGGGTATAAAATTCATGCTTGAAAACAATATTACTCCGAAAGACGGTTTAGGCTTAATATTTGCCGCCTCTTCAGGAGAAGAAGGTTTGGGCAACTTAAAAGGCAGCGTAGCCCTGTGCGAGAGGTATAAAGGAAGAATAAGAGAGGTAATAGGTCTTGACGGTAATATGGACGGGCTGGTTGATAATGCTGTGGGTTCACACAGATACAGAGTCTCAGTTTTTACAGAGGGCGGCCACTCTTACGGCGATTTTGGTAACAGAAATGCAATACATTACCTGTCATCTATGATACAGTCGCTTTATTTAATACAGGTACCTAAAAAAGCCGTGACCACTTACAATGTAGGGAAAATTGAAGGTGGTACTTCTGTTAACACAATCGCTGAAAACGCTTCCATGTTCTACGAGTTCCGTTCAGAAGATATGGAGTGTCTAAAGTTTATGGAGAATTATTTTAACGCCGTTGTTGATTCTTACATAAAATCGGGCATAAGAGTTGAAGTGGAAACCCTTGGTATACGGCCTTGTAAACAAGGGGTTGATGAGGCTAAACTTGCTGAGCTTAGAGAGCGCTCTACCGCCATTATTAAAAAATATAATGATTGTGAGGTTCACTACGGCGCCGGTTCCACAGATTCAAACATACCTCTTTCAATGGGTATACATTCAGTAACTTACGGAACGAAAACCAGTGGCGGCACTCATACAAGAGCTGAATATATGGACCCTAAAAGCCTTGTGCCGGGCCAAAAGATAGCTATTGCTACCTTTCTTCATTATTGCTAGAAAATATGCGGCTTTAGCCGCAAAAGGGGCTGAAGATATAATCTTCAGCCCCTTTTTATATCTGTAACACAGAGAACTAATCGCTATTTTTTGAAAAATCAAACAACTGATCAAACCTGCCTAAAAGTACAAAATTACCCCTTACTTTAATCTGCCCAATCATAAAAGCTTTTTGTGCGGATATTTTCCCCTTCACAATATCGCTCCATTTATCCGATTCAGCGATTATTGTCACATCCGGATTATCTATG
>Ga0131853_10015996_pt1 | contig 13701 bp, 6 predicted proteins | sample TergutLab28metaG_FD_92764 | JGI IMG/M metagenome (GOLD analysis project Ga0131853, IMG submission 92764) | Labiotermes labralis P1 segment gut microbial communities from Petit-Saut dam, French Guiana - Lab288 P1 (version 2) (version 2) | ecosystem: Host-associated > Arthropoda: Insects >... | reverse complement strand
TTCCCAGATTACATGACAACGGCACAGGATGGTGGCAAGGTTGTCAGCCTTACGCACCGGCCGCCTTTACCCCCAGGAAATACTCCTGGTACTCATTTCTGTTAGAGGCTGAGTCGACCCCAGGGCCATAGTGCGATCGGAAGGATTATGTCAATGAAGAATTCCAATGACACCATTTGGAATCGAACCAGCGACCTTCAGATTTGTAGCACAGCACCTTAGCCACTGTGCTACCGCGGCCCCCTTTTGCTCGTCTTGAAATGAAAAGTGTAAGGTTGTATTTACAGAGTGGAACAGGCTTGACCCTGTTGTGTGCATGTGTTAATAGCCTGTTGATTTCGTTACATGACGTAGGTCATGTTACGCCTGTAGGATTTTAGGCCACTTAGGCCTGTGTTAATTGCGTTCATATCAAAGTTTATGGTCCAGTGGGCAGTACTCCTGATTCAGGTTCAGATGATCCCGAGTCTGAATCTCGGCTTGGAGTTCGCCTATCCCGAAGGACCATGGGTTTTGTCGGTGGCTACTCGACCTCTAATTTGTCCACGACCACTTCCACATATTTTCCTAGTCATTATTCATTAATACAACTACGTTTAGACTTTGAACATAAATATATTAACGTCTGAGCCACTGGCAGCTTTGATAAATGATCCATATTCATTTATTACAAAACTTTGAAGACAAATTCGGTTCGGAACGTCGATCTATCCTTCCATCCATCTATGGCGCTACAGCTCTTTCTGGGCCCTGGCCTCCCTCAGAACAAGCCTCTATTCTTCTCTGTCTTCTGCTTGTCTCCTCCATCCTCGTTTTCCTAGGATCTGTGATGTGTCCCTCCGGATGACGTCCTCCCACCTTGTTCTTTGGTTTTGCCACTCGTCTTGTATTATGAAATTTCCCATTGAGATCCTTTTTTTGGGATCCTTTCGCCTTGCATTCTTATAATGTGACCCGCTCGGAGCATTGATACCTTACCCATTAACAAAATTACACGGCGTCACAACCCAGAATTTCATAATATTTATGTGCACTGCCATGAGAATCTCTAATACTACGTAACGCGATTAGCGGGCAAAGCGGTACTCCACTGGAGTGCGGTAGTTCTGCCTTATTGTTGTCAACATAAGAATTGCCGGTGTATGATAGGGTCATAGCGCCAAGCGCTCTTACTCTGTCGGACGGACAGTTGGACCAGATAATGACTTGTCCGGCGGACAGAAGCAAACGGCTACATTGCCATTATGGTTAAGTAAAATGTATCGGTGTAGTTTAGATCAGTTCGCGTCACAGCTGATGGCTTGTTCAATGTTTCACTGTACATGGACCGACCAGTTAGCCTAGTTGGTTGTCTTGACGCAGCGCGACCTGCCTGCATGCTTGCCCTTTATCTTTGAAATTAACGTGATTTGGCTACAGTCAACACCAAAACCGATGTCAGCGTACTGATTGTATTCAACACAAGTAGTCGGCTTATCTCTGTCGATATAGTGACAACGCTGCTGGCCGCACTGTGTTACATTCCCAACAGAGTCAGAGATTTTGCTCTTCTTCGCCGAGTATGCTCTCTCTATGTCCTATCCAGGCTCCTTCCTAATGAGCACCGGGGGTAAAGTAGTCGAAGAATGAAGCTGGCTACTGACCTCCGTCTGGTGTCCAGGTTAATATTGTGTGGCGGCTTGCCTCCACGCCTCCACATATATTCGAGGAGTACCACTTAGTTAAACTCAGGGACGGTTTTGCCTTTTAAGTTACCGTGTCAATGCTGATGTATGCTCTTCCATTGTTACGGGCGAGGTACGTGGCACAACGACGGCGATTATTTTACCCCGAGTGTAGGTCATTCTGGCGTTGAACCCCTGCCATGTCAGCGCAATAGAGTACACACATTTCCGAAGCGCATACTTGCGATGTGACCTGTGGACGTCATCGACCCTGAAGTTAAGTTCATTTCAGATAGGGCTATAAATGCGTCGGGAAAGTAAAACATCAAGGAAAGTACTTTACCCAGTAAAGGAAAATGGCGTGTGGAGGATCCGTAATAATGAAGACGTGATGGATCTGAATAGAGCACCAGATACTGTCCTAGAAGTTACGAAAGGAAGGTTAGGGTTGGTTAGGATACGTGAGAGAGCGCCAGATGAAAGAAATTTGAAGGAAATGTTTAAGAATATTCCAGAAGGAAAAGATCCGTTGGAAAGTAAAAAAAGAGATGGTTGGACGATGTTAAAAATGATCTGAAGAAGTGAAGAAAAACAGCTAGGATCAGAGACTCCTGTATAGTGATCATGAAGGAGGCCAAGGTCCTGCATGGGCCGTAGAACCAGTGTACAAGACACAAGTATAAATGCGTTTTCGTAAAGCTACTGTTCCATGTGAGATCTGAGGTTCTTGCATCGATGTTTCTGAAGATTCGGGTCTTCTGGAATGTGACACCGTGTCGCTGGGCGAGTGTTTCATGAGGCTGAAAGGATCGAAGTCCCTTAAGTTTCAGAGTCAAGTAATCCGTGGACCGCAACCCTGTTTTGTTCCTACCTTAACATATCATTGTTTGCTCTTGTTTTTTACGAGGGCGGACCCCCTAAAAAAAAGGACTGGCTTCGGAGAGCTCTTCCTAATCGTAGTTGAGTGTTCCCCCGCTAGGTGAGTGTAGTTGAACCCTTCACGAGTCAGTAACCAGGCGGACGTCGCCGTAGAAGGTTGTACGGTCTTGTGTTGTCAATTCTCCCAAGTGTTGTCAAGCTCGTCTCGCGAAATCGCGATGTCTGACCGTACCGAACAGCGAATCCGCTTGAGATTTTGTTTCCGTCTCGGGGAAACGGCCACAGAAGCACACGAAATGCTTCAAAAGGCCTTTAAGGAGGAAGCACTGATCCGTACACACGTTTTCGAGTGGTTTGCGCCGTTCAAAAGAGGAGAAATGAACGTTGAAGATCATCCTCATTCTGGGCGCCCGTCAACAAGTCTTACCGACGAGAATGTCCAAAAAAATTCGAGAACAAATCAACTAGGATCGTCGGTACACAATTGACGAGATCTCAGAAGCTACAGGTGTGATTTGGAGTTCCTGTCAGCGGATTTTGACCATGGATTTGAACATGAGACGCGTTGCCACGAAGTTTGTTCCCCGCCTGCTCACACAGGACAAAACAAAAAAACACTCCTTTGACTTTTTGCCAGGAGTTGCAAAATCAGATTGAAAGTGACCCAAACTTTCTTTCTAAGGTCATCACGGGCGACGAAATTTTGTGCTATAGGTACGACCCTGAGACCAAACAAGCTTCGAGCCAATGGAAGACGCCCACTTCACCGAGACCGAAAAAAGCAAGACAAGTGAGGTCAAATGTGAAAACGATGCTCATTAGGTTTTTCGATGTTCGAGGAATCGTTCACCGGGAATTTGTTCCTCCTGGACAGACTGTCTATTAGGAATTTTGCTTGGAGTTTTTGAGGCGATTGAGAGAGAATGTGCGAAGAAAACGCCCAAAATTGTGGAGATCGGGTGATTGGTTTCTCCATCATGACAACGCCCCAGCACATACAGCTTTGTCTGTGACCCGGTATTTGGCCTCTCTGGGATGGACCGTCTTTCCCCACCCACCCTATTCACCCGACCTAGCCCCCTGTGATTTCTTTTTATTCCCGACAATGAAAAAACATCGAAAGGAAAGAGATTTGCCAACGTGGAGGAGGTGAAAACAGCTTCGCAGGAGGCACTCAACAACATCAAGCTTCAGCAGTTCCAGAGATGCTTCACACAGTGGGAAAAAAGATTGGACAAGTGTATTGCCTCCAATGGAGAGTGTTTTGAAGGGGATTAAGTGTTTTTTGCGAAATGTAAATAAATCTTCTTTTTTAAAGAAAATCCGGTTTTTTGAACCCCTCCTCCCTCTTACATTCAAGCCAGCGCCGACGTCATTTCTGCTTGTATGTGGTGAGTGCTATTGGAACAAGTAAGGATGTAATAATTTTTCACATTTTTATGTCTGATATTATTATTAGTATTACGATAGATATTGATAGCAGTATTGCAGTTTGTACATCGCAAGGTATGAGCGTCACTGGGGTTAAGACGAACCCTGACCGATCCCTCAGCGACGTGGCGTCATGAACTAGAAGACCTGAATTTTTTACATTATGGGTCTCCAACCCGCGGCCCTCGTGCCGAATGCAGGCCGCTCTATTGAGTTATGCGGCCCGCAGTCACATTTGCAAAGTATGTATGTATGTCTGTACTATAAAACTTACATAATAATTTATGACTTTGTCTTCAGTTGTAGTTTTAAAAAGATAAACTGGTTAACCCTTTGGGAGGTAAAGAGTCGAGGAGGAGAATGAGAAAATAGGCAGAACAATGGAAGGAGAGGGATAGGAGAAAGAAAATCGCAAACTTTACTTTCTCTGTACAGAAATAACCGCCTGATGATGAACTTGTTTAATAGCATAAACAACCAACTAGATGCAACAATAACAATTTATTAGTAATTTCAATCAGCTCAACATGTTTCGGGCGATAATTTTGCCCATCCTCAGGAGCACTAGACTGTGTTTACAGCTTGTGGTATAATGCACCGAAGACGTTGCCTGCTGGTGACCTTGTCACTAGCGTCATATGAAAACCATATATATATGTATATATGGTGTGGGCGGAATACAGAGCACCTGAACGCTTAAGACACATGGTGGTTCTACATAAAGTTACCACTGTGCTTCTAAGGGTTTAAGTGAAGTCAGACGACCCGTAAGCTGATAACTCTAGGCCAGAACTTCCTAGACCCACCGTACCTAGCAATATGGCCCACAAAACGGTGGATGGCGGCTGTACTAACAATAATGTCGCTCAAGGCAGCTTCAGAGGAAGGGGTTGTATTTTGTGGGGTGGGGTTGTATGAAGTGCATAACAGGGGTTGGATTTATTTGCTTTGGGGTGAATATTAACGTGAACTGCTTTTATGGGAAGAAAAAAGGGGGAGAAATACAATGTCAACCTCACGGGATCATGACGTCACCAACAACATGACATTGTTTGCCAATTGCTCTGAGTAAGTTTCGTTTTCGAAAGAGGAGATAACTCGTTCGGCAATACAGGCGTCTGCACTGCCTGCTATTGACTCGTGCTTCATTTCGTAGCTATGTCTGTGACGCCTGCAAGGTGTTGGATGGTTGGTCCGTTATTTTTTAATTTTTTTTGTGTATATTTCTGATAGTATATTACCTATTATCCCTAAAGTCATAACTATTTTTGCAGTACGTGCAAACAGGATCGAACATTTCAACATTTGTTGTACTATGTGTGTATTGTTGTTTTTACTTTAGGTGCCGGACTGCTGGCTAGAAGTCAGTACTCGGAAGGTCCTGCGACCGGCCACCTCGACACAGGTTTTTCTTGGTTTCCCTGTGTCTAAAAGCAAATGCTGAGATGGTTCACAATATTCCAAGTTGCCACTACATGCTTCTCATGTAGCCCTCCCGACTTAAATTTATTAGTAACCAATTTCGTATTTTGTATACATGTAAAATAACCACTGCCACCGGGCGACAACCCAATTGCAGTTAATAATAATAATAATAATTATTATTATTATTAATAAACAAAATGAATACTTACGGGTTTAATTTTAAGCTTAGCCCTAACTTGCAATCAAGGACGTGTAATTGATCTACATAAATGAAATAACACAGTCATGTTGCGCCCGATAATACGTGATCAGTTCGTAGCGTTGAACACGTGTATTTATAGCCTATGTGTCTTTTTCAGCCTAGCCATGCAGCTAAATGCGCCCGAATCCTTATGGGACGTCTTCAGATTCATCCACGAAAATCAGCGATGTTAAAAGTGTGAGGAATTCTGGTTAACAAGGTAGGACTAAAAACTTATATTTCCGTTGAATCATAGCGCTTGGGGCCTAACTGACAGTGCGTCGTCATTATCTGGGTGGAGTATTAAAACAGCGTTACAAAGGTGTATGAATTGTGAGCTTCGTCCAAAAACCCAGGACGTCTTGCATACTGGTCAGCCATCAGCAAACGGAAGCCATCGTGTCTTTGTGATGATTTAACCTGCTGTCCGGTACGCCGTGTTCTGTAAGCTGAGTAGGCAAGAAATTCCTCCCTAGAAGATGCTGGAATGTTGAACCCTGTTTTCACACAAACCCTTTCATGAATTATTAAACACAGGTCACATCCTGAAGTTCTCTTTTCCTAAGGTCAATTTTAATATTAGACAACCAAAAAAGTGTAGAGCCTACGTCTTCTGTTTGCAAAGTTTTACATACAAGAAATTAAGCACACTTATTATTGCTTGTGCCTGCAACATATTATGTCATTTTATCCGTTTAGGTTTAATTAAGCTAAGAGTATTAACCGAAAAATGCGTAATGCGAATCGCATTATTTACTTGAGCCAGTTTCCTTTCATCTGCACCCGCAACCATATCAGATCAGAATGCTTGGTGGGTTGCATATTTAAACTTTTCGACTACCTGCGTAGGAAAACACCCCTAGAGATTAATGCTTATTATTATGCCAACATATACACAAATAAGTAGTGTAAAATTAATAATAAAATTACTCCGCCATGTTTCGGTGTTACTGCACCATCTACAGGGAGTTGACAGGTGTAAACTATAAAAATTACACACAGTTGACACACTTATAAACTCCCTGAAGATGCTGTATTAACACCGAAACGTGGCGGAGTAATTTTAATATTAATTTCACACTATTTATTTGTGCATAATTGGGTATAATAATGAACATTATTTAATCAATATGCGCGGTATGATCTTAAACATAAAAATACCCATGGAGATTTATTTTATATATTTAGGCATGAAGGAATTTTACTGCACTCTCAATACATGCCGCATATCCTTCGTTCTATTTTCCACAAAATGACGTTTACGTAATAGTTTTATCTTTTCCTGTTCAAATAATTTTCCGGTCTTTCCTAATCCGTGCGCTAAAATTGAAACTCCTGACTGTAGGATAACTGCCAGCCCTTCAGCAATGTTATTACAATGTACTCACCTAATACGAATATAGGCCTATGTAAATAAACTGTTTTTCAATTCTTCCTTTTGCGGACCTAACAGAGAACGCCTGAAAATATTAGGCAACTTGCTACATAACCCTCGGCAATGTGTACGATGGCAACAGCTCTTAAAGCAATGTGCACTTATGACGTGGTGCAATTCCTGGAATGTGCTTCGAAATGTCATACCCTATTTGTTTTGTTACCCTGAGTATAGTTTAATTTAAATATAATTTGTGTGTATTTTCTCCCCTCGCTTGTTAATAACAAGGAGAACAACAGTAAGACACTCTGGACAAATAGCGGTAGCAACTTCCGCTTCTGTAGCTGAGACATATTCATCTGATTGTTTTTGGATATATTCTGGTTATTTGGAAAATTTAACTTAGAAACTTGTAGGGATTATCTCTGAGTTAAATTTTATTTATTATTAATAAATTCCATTACGATCCTTGGTGGTGCAGTGCATCTGGTTCAAGTGTACAAGTACTGTACAGTACTGTACTATACTGTACTGTACTTTACTGTTCTGCACACTATAAATTTTATAGTGTGCAGTATGTTGAGTTTATAAATATTGTTTAGGAAATAGTTTGCAAGGAAACGGTTGTAACATGTTTGAGGGTGTTGTACTGATGCTTTGTAGAAAGACTGAGGAAAAACATGGAGCATTTGAGTAGGAAAACATAGTGACCATATTTGAAACAGGTACCTACCGGAGGCAAATCTGGATTGTTTGCCTTCCATCAATTCTGATTACCTGGATTCACAAATAAACCGCTTTGCTGACCGACGTTTCTCATCCTGTATTTGATAGTTGCATTTATGGTGAATAACTTTATCACAGTAAACATTTTTATGTCGATCCGTATTTTGAAAGTTGATTGCTCTTGAGGCCTGTCATAGCACACCCTCGGTTTAAAGAGAACCTGTGGACGAAATTATTGAGGCTTCTGTACCCTCTCTATCAGTTATAAGTAATTTGTGACAATCATTGTTAGAAGGTTTGGTATTCTACATCGCTTCAGATGTCAGGTATTGAAAATTTGGGACGGATTACTTCGAATTCCATTGCAGTTCTTTTAGACTCTTTGGGCCTGTTGAGCTTAAGGGTCTGTTGTCTGTAGATTCTCGTTGGAAAAAACAATCTCGTTGGCCTAGAAAGTTCTGCTATAGACCTGTGTAAATTTGGTGCAACCTAAACGTCAGAGGCGTCAGGGTTCGCATCTTTGTACTGGCAGAAAAGTTTTGTTTTCCACAGCGTCTAAACGGGATGTGGATCCCGCCCAAGTCTGTTCCGTGCTACCGGGGCCCCTAACTCCTGGGATAAAGTAGTCTGGAGGTGAAGACGTACATTCATTGTTGTTTACTTACCGAGATTATGGAAAGAATTCCACAGTGCCCTTTGCTCTCCACTGTCTCTATATTGATGCACTTCTTCCAGCCACTTCTGTTCTTCATCAAACAGCCAAACCCTTCGTCGTTAGAGAAGGTCTTCACATGATTACAACTATCAACATGGGTGTGAACAAAATGGCAGAGCGACCGGAGGACAAACACAGAATTGGAACACTGGAGGGGGAGTATAAGATATACAGGGAGTTGTGGAGCGAGTCGAAACTTGTGACTTCTTCCCTTTTTCTCGTTACTGTGCTGCGGTTAAGAATGCGTGGAGCCATGCCTTTCCACTCCCACGCATCTTTACAGTGTCGCAAGCACGGGGCAATTTTACCCCTTATCTTTTTCAAGTAGTTTACCGGCTCATCACTGGCTAGTCTTTTAATATAAGTTGTTAACATTTTATTTTTCTTCTTTTTCTTAATATACGTTGTTTACTTCTTATTTTTCTTCTTTTTCTTTATATACGTTGTTTACATCTTCTTTTTCTTTGAAACTACATTCCTTTACGTTTGGCCTTGGCCTCTCTAATGCCCCTCCTGTTCTGTCCAAAGTTCCTGTTATTCACATTTTTACACCCATAATACTGAAGTTCGATTCAGTATCGTCCTTCCACCTTCATCTAGATCTCTCTTTTTTTCCCCCTGGTTTGCCGTCCAGTGACCGCTGCACTGTCCCTGTACTGTCAACTCACACAACAGTACAAGCCCCTTCAAACCAACACACTTTAATTAAATTTAAATTTATTTTGAATTTCTTGCTGTGTCTATTCTTTATGACAGGCAGACAGACAGACAGACAGACAGAGAGAGAGAGAGAGAGGCCACCCCGTTGTGTTTTATCAAATTTGTATAATATATTATGCACCGTCAATACACAACATACATCAAACAAGATGCAATAATTAAAATTTGGTTATATTTGGCTACATGTTTCGGCCGTGACCGGCCATTTTCAGGCCAACTAAGAATAACAAATAAGGTACAGTAAATATATTACTCAATGGGATCCCATTTCGTTCACATTAAACCTTGATAAAATATAAAATCCTTATATAAGATTAAAACAGTGGAATATTATAATAAAATGCTAAAACGAAGCCTTCATGTACTGTAGTCAGGCCTCACATTGTAGGGCCTGAATACAGTACATGAGGGTTTAGTTTTACCACATACCATTTACTGTATTCAGGCCTCACCATTTACCATTTACCATTTTCTCTATTCAGGCCTTACAATGTGAGTCCTGAATACAGTACATGAAGATTTAGTTTTACCATTTACCATTTACTGTACTATTCCACTTTTTTAATCTTATGTAAGGATTTTCATATTTTATCAAGGTTTAATGTTACTCAATGGAATCCCATTGAGTAACATTTTTACTGTACCTTAATTGTTGTTCTTAGTTGGCCTGAAGAAGGCCAGTCACGGCCGAAACATGTAGCCAAATATCACCGAATTGAAATTATTGCATCTTGTTTGATGTATGTTGTGTATTGACGGTGCATAATATATTATCCAGAGTATCTATTTTCACCCTCCTCTAGTCATTTTCTTCTGTTGGTCCATATTTTTTCTCATTATTTCCCTTTCCCATTGTTGTATAAATACAATTTATTAATCGATCGTTAATTTCTGCAAGCGCTACACGGATTTAATGTGGCTATTAACGCGTGCTTTATGGGATGGACAGAATGCAGTATTGGACTTGGAGTAATTAAGGCACCACACGGCCTATTGATCGTAATGCGAGGTGTGAAGAACACTGTGCATTCCTGTACGCGCCAAGTGGTTGAAGGGGCGGCGGTGGCAGTCAGACACTGCCTGTTGCAGTTCTGTCGCAAGTTGTGAACCTTCTGTACGGCAAAGAAATGGTAAATTATCGGGCTTCAGAAACTGACTGATAAATACCCCGTGGTACATCTAGATGGTAAAGCACGGGTTGAAATCAATAAACGCAAATATAAAAAAAACTAACTGATAGTGACGTGTCTTGCTGGGGTCAGGGTCTGGGTTTGTTACTAGAGGAGCTTTCATAAAACTGCAAAACACAAATGAAAATAGACTAATAGAAAAAAATAATTACTGGATTTTTGCTTTGAATTACATATAATGCTCATTACTCATAGAACTAGATTATTTATGACAATAATAGATTTTATAATAAATAAGGTATCCTCGTGAATAAATGCGCAGTCGCGGAAAATTGGAAAAAATCTGTAATTTCCCGAGTTGAAAGTAGCGCAACGGATTGTGTCAGGTTTTACGTTTGTCATTATTTTTTACTTTCTGAATAAATTTTAACAACATAGAATCGCGAATTAGACCTCCTTTTTTCAGAACATTTTGACAAAAAAATAAGTAACCTTATCGGGTCCTCAGATTTTGTGTTTGCCGTGATAAGCATTGAGTCGGAAAGGGAACTTGCAGAGTTCTACAACAAACAAAAATATTTTCTGCATGAGTTCATCCCGGAAATGTTAAAGGCCCGTTTGCCATAGGGTGCTCAAAAATAGATGTAGGTGAATTCTGTCTTTGAGTTAGAGAGACAGATAAGAAAGACAAAATTCGAAATGTCTTTTTTGTCTTCAATTTGTGAACAAGTGTCGAATAATTACATTTGCTCTGTCTACAAACGATCGCATTGCCCTCTTCCCACTGCTATTCCAACTATGAAGACGGGTTCCGGTACAACAGCGATTTTTCACCTCACTGTCCCTTCTTCCCTTTGGCACATTTTTAGCATATTTAGCTTATTTACCCATCACATCTAGCTGTCTCATTTTTTACAACACTGCCTTCCTCTCTCGTCACACGCCATCACATATAAACCAATCCCCACCCACCCCCGACCGGTACAGCTGTCCCAACATCACTTTTACTGTAACCCTGTAACCACCCACCCTCCACACAAACACGGAGTGGCGCTGAGGGTAGTTTTGTTCGGTTTAGACTTCCAGCCAAAGCTTAAAATTGATGTCATCTCATTACTAACTAATAAAATGCCTCTACGGTGGTTTTTGGATGCTATGTTGAATTTTTATCCATTATTTGGTCTATTCCAACCCCCCTCTGGAACCCCCCCTCCGCACGCACTTGTGTTACAGTTTCATCCGCTACTGCCCTCTGGTTTTGGAGTAATGCCTCCATACCATAGCAACCCGCATTTCTGTGGCCAATAAAAAAAAAAAGAGATTTAAAAGAGAGCTTGCTGCACTGTAGTTTTGATTGTACTTGTCAACTATGTATGGAATGTGGTTTGATCACTGGACCCAAAATGCTGGTAGCGTTTGGTTGTAGTGGCTGTAAAGTCAGATATTGCGGCGGGTTATTGCAGAAGAGGGTGAGAGGGGTTTAAGGGTGATTGATACACTGTTAGCTGGGATTGCAAGTGAATAGATGGGATGCAGTGGGTGGATATATTTATTTTTTTTTTTTGGTGCGCAGTGTTGGTAAAGTTTTTGGTTGTTTTGTGAATTACTAGCCCCTCCCCGTCCCCTTTCCCACTGCGCTTCTGACGCCACTATGAATATGCAGATATCATGTTGATGGCGTCCATCAGGATACTTTGCTGCCCTTCCACATTCAAAATGCAGGCATCCGTAATGCACATCAGATACAGGAAGAGAGAAGCGAGTTTATTGTGACGAATAAAAGCGAGGAAATGTGAACACTGGGACCAGCCGTTGGCCCGCAGTTCGTGCACAGCTCTTGCTACTGCTGTGGAGTTTGCCGTAAATATCTTTGAAGTTACTACATTATTAGGTGGTGATGTCCGCTGTTACTTCATCTTTATAAAGTTAATCAGTTCCTGTATTCAGCACATTTCTGGCAGTCATAGTTGGGTGGGTAATTTAAATTAGCTGGATTGATGCTTGGATACAGACCTGTAAAGATTTCTGTTGTTGTTATTGTAAACATTACACAACAGACACTAAAACTCTTCAGTGCTTGAAGCTAGGGACGTATTGCAGTTGCTGTTACGATCATATGGAATGACTTTGTGCAAGGGATGATGCGAAGTTCTGGGTTCTTGCTAAGGTGCAGCTGAGGATTCGGGTTTTCTGGGATATGACGTCGCTTCACTGCGTAACTGATTCCCGAATTTTCGAAACAACGTAGTGGTTTCAAGTTCAAGGATCCACACATCTAGAAAAAACTAACATTACTTTAATATTATTACATTTTTTAATATGAAAAAAATTTTGCTGTTAATTAGATGGATGAAAAGTTTCTGCGCTTTTTAAGTTCAGTGTTGACCCCCGTCATGTGAACAGCAACCAACAGGCCGTAATAGGCTTGTTACTGCCACAGGATTAGCAGGAAGGAAAAGCGTTGATCGTTATATAGGCCTGTTTAGCATATAAGGAAGTGACAGAAATTGTAGATAATTTCGCTGAATGGTTATTAGTTGTATACCAAGAAAAGTATTGAATTTAAAATTTTATGGAAGAAAACCTGTGGGAGGATTACTGCTAAGACTGGAAGGAAACATCAGGAGGTACTCTTCGTTTCTGCATAATACTCGCATAAGAGGACGCATGGGGTTGCAGGAGAGGGGGATTTCGGGAGACGAACTACTGGAGAGGCCAGAGCCGACGCGGGCTCTTGCGACTCTTGAAAAGGAGAAGAAGAAGAAGAAGATAGTACGAAATTAATGCCTTTTCTGTCGACACGGAAAACAGAAATCGCTTTTGTGCAATTTCGTTCGTTGTGACGTATTATGTGACATCATTCAGAGTCGTAAATAAGTTACTGACTTTTTCAAGTTTGATATTAATCCTTGTAACTGTGGGAACCAACTGGCCCTACTGGAGATTATGTTAAACACGCAGGACCTATTTGGAAAGTTTGCCTACACGTGGCGTGTAACGTGCTTTGGCAAGTGTTTGGTAGACAGTCTAACAGACTTAACAATTACTTGTATAAACGTTTTCAAGTTATTAGTTTAGTAAATTTCGCGTACGTAATAAAAGAGTCTTTTTTATGTTCTGTTGGCCGCGCATCTCTATATAATCGTGTAAAGAAAGACCAACTTGATGCACAACTTATTCTTAGTATATTTCTTCAACTTCTACATGTTTCGGGCGTATTGAGGCCCATCGTCAGGAGGTACAACCGTATGTACACAACGTTTGGTATTTATTATTCTTTTTAGATGAAGAATAAGTTGTGCATCAATTCGATTTTTCTTTACACGATAATAAAAGAGTCCTTAAAGATGATACATAAACGTCAAAACGTATAGCAGTGCTTGTTTATCTCAGTA
>Ga0131853_10015995_pt1 | contig 13702 bp, 5 predicted proteins | sample TergutLab28metaG_FD_92764 | JGI IMG/M metagenome (GOLD analysis project Ga0131853, IMG submission 92764) | Labiotermes labralis P1 segment gut microbial communities from Petit-Saut dam, French Guiana - Lab288 P1 (version 2) (version 2) | ecosystem: Host-associated > Arthropoda: Insects >... | reverse complement strand
TGCCATGCAAATGAAAATGTGCCTCATCACTCATCAGAAGTTTGTTCGGCAGGTCTGGATTTTCAGTCAATATTTCCACAAACTGACGACAAAATTGCAAGCGCATCTCTCTGTCCCGATTACGTAAAGCATGCACTACTTGCAATTTGTATAAGTGAAGACTCAGGTTCATACGCGGGATGCGCCGTACACTCCTGTCAGACATGCGTAAGGCTTGAGCGTGCTCACGTGCAGATCGCCTCGGACTGCGGCTGAAGGACGCCAGCACTCGGGCAATGTTGTAAGGTGCGCGAACTGGGGACGGCCGACCAGGTGGCTTTTTACACGTGACAGAGCCTTCTTCACGCTACTGCCTTACCCATCGACGGATTGCATTTGGAGATGGGGCTTCCTGTTGATTCCGTTCACGGCGAAATCCGCGCTGAGTCTCTGTAATTGACCTCGTCTGAATAAACAGTTCCACAGCACACACACGTTCTCTTACTCCCCAGCGCTCCATGCTGACTAAATCTGAAGGTCACTGCTTATGTTCAAATACCTGCACTCCGCGATAACCTAGCGGAGAAGCACGTAACTAAAATTTTAAAATTCTTCACTATTACTGCCGCACCCTGTAGAAAGATATTTATATGGATGACTGACAGCTTAATATTTATTGTTGTTCTAGGTAATATAGCTTATAAAGTAAAATTAATGAACAATAACTCATTTCGAATTTTTGGCCTTGTTAGTAAAATTTTAAGCATAATTAAAAATACAGATATAAAAAGATAAATTATTTATTGCCTGAATATAATAGTGTAGTGATTAATCTTCAGTTTTCTGAAGTTAATGTTTTCCAACATGATCCTGACGTTTCCTCTCCTTGTGGAATTATGTCTTGTGCCATTCACTGCGGAAAAATGCTGGAAAGTAGGCTAAGACGGAATATAACCGCCTTCGTCATCTGATTTCCTAGTTTTAATTCGACAGTATCATCATTTGATGCTACAAAATTGTGTGCATTTGACGCATTATCTTTAAATAGAAACAAATGGTGTATTGGTAAAAGTAATGTTATTCTGCGATCGAAGTTTGGTTTAAGTTGTTATTTTGAAATAGCTATTTTAAACATTTTACTTGTATCTTATCCTGGCCTCTTACCTGGGGTCGTGAAGGACAGTGTCCAGAGCTCTTGATAAACTCTCCTTAGTGACAGAGTCATAAGGCACAATGACAGCGATACCTTTGAATACATAGTTCATTATGTTATATTCCTGATCAGCAAATAAAGGAATTCCGACAATTGGCACCCCTGCGTGGACTGCTTCCGTTGTTCCCATTAGTCCTCCGTGACTGATGAAGACGCGGACATTCGGATGACCTGACACGAGAAAGCAATAAGAGTAACACAATTCTATGCAGGACACCTGACATGAATAGTGTTAACATTACCAGCTGCAGTCGCTTTGGATACGTTCAAGTCATGTACCAGGGCTCATATCGATTTAGAAGGTAACTGTTCAACGGTGCGATGGCTTCCATGTTCATTTACATAGTGGATTTCCTTCTTCGTCTTGTGTTAGAATAAAATAAATAAATAAATCTGCCGTATGTCAAGAATACCAAGATGTATTCGTGAAATTTATAACTTCAGAAGAGATCTTGATCTTAGCTGTTCTTTCTTACGGTTCACTGAGTCTTTACTGAACAAATGCATGGAAGATATCTCCTGCAGAACCAAGAAAAATCATTATTATTACATATTTTTATAACATGAAGGACGATTCTAAGAACCTTAACATATCTCAAATCGGTATATCAGATCGGCCTTCCCTCTTGAGTACCAGAAGAAAGCTAGATCCGAAAACAGACTGCAGATTGGACGTAAAGTATTCCATGCAAATGTGGCAGAAGCCAATTTTTCGAAACTGTCAGACCACTAGGTGTTTGTCTTCATGAACATACACGCCATTTCAAAGACGGTCTTCGATACAAATGTAAACTGGCCCGCATGCTTTCCGAAGCGAAACAAATGGTGGAAATTTGAAACGTAGCTAATGAATTTTACGTTCAGGTGACCCGCATCATGAAAAAGTCTTATAATAAAATCAACTAGATGCACAAATTTCTGAAATTTATTTTTGGAATAAAACTACATGTATCGGACAGTTCCTCTGTCCATCATCAGGAGTTTTTCACCGTATACACAGCTATGGTATATGTCAACAAACTTGTATGACATATACCATTGCTGTGTGTAAAGTGAAAAACTCCTGATGGTAGACAGAGGAACTGTCCTAAACATATAGGCTATTATTCCAATAATAAATTTGAGAAATTAGTGCATCCAGTTGGTTTTATTATCAGAATGCAGCTAATGAGGTTACATGACGTGCTGGACGAGTTCCATCAACGAACCTAGTTAGGGCGCAAGTTTATCTTTTTTATAATTTATTTTCTTCACTATTGTGTCAGTCAATAGCTATATGCAATTCCCTGTGCAAAAACCAGCCTCCGAATCTAAAGTCAGACATATTTACCTCCAGTAAATTCAGATAACGCACTCCCTTGAAAAGTCTCTAAAATTTACCCAAATAATATAACTTCGATTTGTTTTGAATAATTGTCACTGTCATTTCTAACGTTAGCAAAATTACAGGAATGATTTAGTTAAAATTTGGCATCCAGAGACTGTACCAAATATTGTGGGCCTTTAATTTTGCTCTTCGGCTCATTCTAATTTTCTTTTTACAAGGACCTGAAGAAACTTTAAACGTCGGTAGCAACTTTATGTTTATTTCAAAGATGCTGATGAATGCCCGCCTTAGCGGGAAGAAATTATTTGCAGAGAGCAAGGTATAGGATGTATTATAATAAGAGTGTGTGAGTTTGTTCGTTACTGATTGTCAACTTCGCTTTCATTCATTAAAAGTCCAACTTCACTGAAAAGCCTTACAAACAATTTTCGGATCGCCGCGTTAATAGTGTTAAATATTACGTGTTAAAATCTTCCTTACTTTCAAATTTCGGTTGCCATTTTATTTTCAAAATAGTTCATATACCTCAACAGCAGACGAAGTTTGTTTGTTGTTAGTCTTAAAAATTTCGCGGAGACAGAATTCAGTGAAATGTTATCGGCCGACAGCCGCGTCGAAATTGGAATGTTTTGCGACGTTTCGGGAGTTAACTCCATCCCATTCTTTTTACACCCTGAAGATGGGGTCGGAGTCACTCCCTGACACGTCGGAGAACTTTCGCATCTTGACGCGGCTGTCTCATCGATAATATTTCATTGAAAATTTATTTGTTACTTAAACCTGTTTTCTTCGTCAGTTATAGATTTAAGCGTGTAGGACAAAATCACAATATAGATAACGAACCTTGTAAAAGTGAGGCAAAATTTCAGGTTTTCGTAATGACAAGAACAAGACACACATTGCTTGCAAGAAGAAATAACGGCAGTTTAATTCTGGAATTTTGTCTACCATTCAGTTCAGGATCCTCTCTCTCTTTCTAATTTTTAGGGTCGTGGGGATTAAAATACGAAGATACAGAAATGTGATGTTCCTGTTATTTTTTGTGGCTGTGAAACTTGGTCTCTCATATTGAGAGAAGGAGATATGCTGACGGTGTTTCAGGACTGAGTGCTGAGGAAAACATTTTCGGCTAAGACTGGGAGGAAGTAACTGATGACAATGAATCCTAAACAAGAAACTTCACAATTATTACTCCACACGTAATAATTTTGTTTTGAACTGTCATTACTTATATATATATATATATATATATATATATATATATATATACATACATATATGGTAGGGTTTATCTTATAGCATGCCATGGAAGCACAGAGGGGAGTGGAGTTATAAAACTTCTTTCCGTAACCTTTGTTTTAGATGGGGTTGGTAGTTGGCGTCACGCCTCGGCCGCTTTACCCCCGGGAATGACCCAGTACCTATTTTATACGAGGCTGGGTGGGCCCCAGGGCCGGTCTGGTGGGGTGCGGAAAATCTCGCCCTCAAGGGGATTAGATCATTGAAAAGTATATGTATATAGATATGAAACACTTTGATAATTTTATGTGCAGACTGTACCAGTCCTGTCTAGGCTGGATTAACGATTTTTACAATTGAAATATTTCTCACGTTCCGTCTACGTATCCATAAAAATTCATAGCCAGTGCCTTCAAATAGGCTACGGCCGCTGCCTTCCAGCCCCTTAATGTTCTACAATTGACACTGGTTCTCCCATCTCACGGGGTGTGCGATGGCGCAGCTATTTGAGGCACTACCCTGCAAACCGGAAGTTCGCGGGGTCGATTGTCTATATGGTCATTGGGATTTTTCACTGACGTAATCCTTCCGGCCGCACTATGGCTCTGTGGTCGCCTCATCTTCTAATAGAAAGGAGTACCACGGTTATTTCTGGAGGGGTAAAGGCAGCCGGTGCCTAGTGCTGACAACCTTACCACCTTCATGTGCCGAGTGTATAAAAATCAAGGGAGCCTCAATTTCCCGAAGTCCTAAGGACTTGTCCAAGCCTGCAATGGGATAGCTTTAGATAGTTTTAGATAGCTTTAACTATCTTTAGATAGCTCTCCCTTCTCATTTGATGCTACATAAGCAACGAAGTTAGAAAAACCTCTTTAAAACTCTTGTAATTGTTCGAACACTGTTTGTTGACATGCACCATATTCTCTAAGTTTCTGAAATCACTCACTGAGTATCTCGAATTGTGGATACCAATTGTTGGCCATGACGTTATCTGGCAGGTCTACAATAGGGTCAATCTTCCATACTACGCGATGTGGGATTCCAGAGAATAAGCTAGTAAACGCTTCCAATTTGTCCTTGGAGAGCGTTTCAGCTCGAACCAAAGACCCGAGACTACAGTAGACCACTCCATCTTTAGCCTCATTCATAAACGTTTCCAAGTCCTGTTGAAGAAGAAACGAGATAATTTACTGTACATACTTCGAAGCATCATTTCGAGTTAGGTTAAGGCCTGTTACCAGAGCCCACTATGAGCCTTGGCTGACTTGTGGCTGTATAATCCACTGTTTTGTACCAGGTGGAAGTAAGTGGTTGGCTTCCTGCTACGGTATTTTCGTTATCAAAGGACTTGCCGATTACACTTTGAATAGGAATTCCCTACACCCAGAGCTACTCAGTAGCGCTGGCGAAGAGAGAAGTCTCTAGTCGCAGTGGCAAGGTAACCCCGATTGTTTGGAAGTCCTGTGTGCATTCCAGTCACTAATAACCAAACGATGAAGCAACCCGTCCCGCAAGGTGTCATTTACTTCAGTTCGGTACATTTACTTCTCAAATTATTTTTCATGAACACTTGACTGAACAGGATAAAAAAAAGTCTGATAAGAGTAGAGAAAAGCAATTTTATATGTGCTTAAAGGTTTGTACTGAGAAAGGAATGAATATTTAGTCAGCGAAAATTCGTCGCCGAAGAAAATGATGGGTAAAATAAAAGTGCAGTGTAAATGAATGTTAATTAGCATTTTAACACGCGAGATTAAAGAGACAAGTAAAGTCCCATTGCTTAACTAAGCAGGTATATTCCCCAGCAATTTTAAACATCGGTACAGATTAAGGTAAATAGTTGTGCACCAGGACGCTTGCATGCTTAGTTAAAAATAAAGAAATGGTATCAATTTCGTAGACGGTTTGTGGGCCCCAGATCGTAGGCTAAGCGGTGGGAAAGAAAATAAAACATGTGTTTGCGTGTACTGAACGATGAACTCCAAGTACATAGTCATATACTTTACAAACTAATAGCTACTCGGGGTGAACTATGCAAGCGTTACGGCGTACAGGTGTGAGATGCATAGTGACTAAGAAATTGTAGTCGTAGATCAGGAATAAATAAAGAGGATCATTTGGAAGCTCTAGACATAAATAGTATGACAGTTTTAACCAAAATGGATAGTATTATGTAATTTCAAGCAATTTCTTTGTACCATTGTAACAACGTTTCCTAGAAACGGCCTGTCGTCTTACTCGCTTTATAAATTTCTCTCCTGAAGAATGAGGCAGCAGAATCCTCCGAAACATTCGCATATATCTACCAAGTTATATGATATCACGTCTCAACTAACCGCGAGCTTTATGTTTGTGTTTGTGTGTTTATTATAACCACTGCTGTAAATAGCAGTGGCTTCCTTCACCACAGGCACTTTCCTTTGTAATGTCGAAGCACCATAATTCTATGAGGCAGAAAAAGTAGTATTTAATGCAACTCAAGCTACGCATTTCGGAGATAAAACCAGTTCTGTTCTAGATTCTGGAGATGTCAGTTTTTTTTTTTTTTTGGTAAGGTGTTTTGGTTGTTTGCTCGGCAAATGACGTAGCCTACTGGCCTTCTTCGAATAGGTCTGTATCCTGAGGTGCTTAGTTTCTTATTATCAAAGAAAAAATGTAAATTGGGTAGGAAATGCACATAATAAACAATTTCAGAATAGCTAAAAATAGCAAGAATCTTATCGAAAAAGAAACTTACTTCTGCAGAGTTTGAAGCGGGAAAATTTCAAAGTTTTAAACTTGTAGTTCATTCGAATAATGCAATAAATTTCAGTTATTGCGGACCCAAAACACAAGACCTCTCGATTAAAATTATTTATCTTTAAGGAAGCTATCAGTGTATGTTTTAGCATTATAGGAAACATATCAGTACAAATATTGCGATCTAGGGACATGTGATTTCTTGTCATTTGGTAAAAACTAATAAAATTTCATAAGAAAAGGAAAATACTTTCCTCCGAAAGTTTGGAACATGATATATATGATGTTACATTTCTGAAAGTTACGATTCTTGTACTGAGAGCTGTATGGACGCAGCTTTCGAGCATAAACATTATATTCAGTGAGCGAAATGTATTTTTTTTAAAAATATAATCCATGTAGCACCATAACCACTAGGGATAACTTACTTCTGGTAACTTTCCCTTTTCGTTTATATGTAAGCCACCCACTTCTATTAATGCCGGTACTGTGGGCCTTGGAACATGCAGGCTGAAATGTGTATTTACTAAGATGAGGCTCGTCTTTTTCTTCAATTCTGCAATAGGAGGAACGTCTGGTCCAAAATGCTCTTTTGATAATCGGTCCATAGGTAACTCTGAAAAGTAATAATTTCCCAATTTTAAGACTTCTGTTAGAACGGTGTTTACAAGTCTCTGACCAAACGTCATGTGATGTGTATATGGGAGGAAGTAATTTGGCATGTATGCTGGATGGTTAGGGTTCCCGATACGATCATTTGCCCACGGTAAAATGACACTGGAGATCATGCTTATGATCGGAGCGTTGAAACGATGTGATAGACCCAGAAAACAGTCGGGACCAAAGATTTCAGTAATAATGAGATCAAATTTGTCATCGCCATTAATGAGTCGTCGTACTTTGGGTTGCTCCAACACAGTCCGGCATATTTCTAGATTTGTGTTCCATATATAGTCTAATAGACCAGTATAATATGATAATTCTAGGGCAAAATCCATCGTGTAGTTATTCACGACTCCCGGGTATGAGCCTTCCACGCTGATGTCTGTGTAATTCGGTATCGGCTTCTTTTGTGGCAAATGTCCGACCACGTAAACTTGATGTCCTCTTGCTGCAAGTCCTTTGAGCAGAGCTTCAAACATCATAAAGTGACTTTTGCCATTGAAATGAAAGACTCCTAAAATCCTCGCTCCTTCAGATTCTTCAACAGACATACTGACTGCAAGGGCACTCAGCATCAAGACAGGCCAGCGCGTCATCTGTCAAAACAAATAAAACATTTACTAACGTCTCGTTATTTACTGGGTGAACATTTAATGTTATTAATTTTAAGTGCAATATACATATAAAAGCAATTGCCAACCTTTGCTCTAGTTGAAATATTGCCAAAGGTTGGCAATAAACTTCTGTGGGTGCAAGTTATTTCCCTTGCATTTCTGCCTAAGCTAAATATTAAAACTTAATGCTAGGAAAATAAATGAATAAAGGGAAGAGTTTGTCGGTAATTAATTGGTAAAAATAATTGGATTATTCGGTAATAAAATGAACAACTTTTTACATACCCGTTTAAAACATATTCGGATGCGTTTTTTTTGTTTTGTTGACCGTGCATCCCTGTATAATCTTCTTCAAATGAAGTAGACCAGTCAGCCACCCATACAGAACGAAAAATAACAGTGACGCATAGATACAGTAAATTCTCCTGATGATGGGCACATAGTTGCCCGAAACATGTAGAGAAGTTGAAATAAATATGCTAAGAAGTAGTGTGCACCTAGTTGGCTTCATTTGAAAAAGATTATACAGGAATGCATTTATATAAAATATGGTTCACAGGTAAAAACAAAGTAAGTCCAGCTGAAGTTGAGGTCACGAGACGTAGAAGGATAGAAGAGAGAAGCATGAGAGAGGCAAGTGGTAATGATATCAGTAGCAGTATGGTATTACAATCAGATAACGCAGACGTAAGGTGTCGGAGGTGAACTGAACAAGAACCCGCGGTTGTGAGGGCACAGTCCTATAAAGATGGACACAACTCGACACTGCAAACACACATCCGTAAAAACAACAAAAAAGTGAGACTTATAATTTTATCTATATTGAATTCGTTCTACTGATGCTAATATTCGCTAATCAGGTAAGAAATTTTCATTTTTACACAAATCAATTTTTTAGCTATGTGTCCGCTAGAAACAGCCACTGGGATTCGTATCAGTAATATTCTCTTTCCGTGGTCCGAGTAGCTCAGTCGGTGTAGCGACTGACTACGGGCCGGACCGTCCGGGGATCGAATCCCGATAGGGACGAGATTTTTCGCCTGTCCAGACCGGCCCTGGGGCCCACCCAACCTCCTGTACAATGGGTACCGGGTCTTTCCCGGGGGTAAAGTGCGGCCGGGGTGTGCTGTTGACCACTCACCCCCTTCTAGTGCCGCGGTCATGGAAGAGTAGAGCTATACCTCTACCCAACCTCTGGGCCACACCGGGCCTGTAACGGGATCACTTTAATTTATTATTCTCTTTCCATCTACGTCTAGGTCATACAAGCAATCCACTCCTTTAGGGAGATAACTTACACGTATTTTTTATAGTCTATATAATAATTTGCACACTTACAAGATTAACGTTTTTGTAAAAATTAAAATAGCAACACAATAACTCAAAATTTAATGAAAATATTTGGCAAGTGTATTTAACTATATTCTCTAAGTTGACACTGAGGTAGATTCTAAAGTGTTCACGTAGATCTGTTTTGCACATATCATTTGCTTTCTGGGATCTCCAAATTTGGCGACCGTATGAAAGGTTATGGTTATTTCTATGGGCATTCTGGTGGTGAAAATTAAAATGATTTTCGCAAGCCAGTAGCCGGGAAAACACGCACATTCTTCTACAGATAGTTTTAGATCAGTGAAGTATTTGTAATAGATATTAATTGACCCTGAGTAAATTTTAGATCATTATGCTCTGTTGTAGTTTTTATATTTCGCAAAGCGCAGCTCAGCATTTTGTTCCAAATGAAATGTAAACAATTACTAACGTAATAGAACTGCATGAAATGCAAAAACATTGGACTTACGACGGGAGTGCAAATATATAATACCTTGTGCCACATTTAAGGAATATGCGTACCCGAAAAATGTATGTGTTTAAACTTATAAGTTAAGAACTGAGTGGATAATCAGGAAGAGTCGACCAGACCAAACAGGAGTATAAAAATATTTTTACCTCCAGTTTTTATAGTCGCAGGAAAATAAACAAGAATTTCTGAGCAGAACCTGAAAGTTTGTTTTAGTTTCGACAGGGATTATATTATCATAAAACCATTACTATAAACCTTTTCATGTTTTGTGGAAAAGAAAATGGAAGTTCTGTGTGAAATTTGTCGAATATAACCTCAAAGTTCCGCATTGTTACCACGTTTAAATTATTTGATCTACAAACAATATTTGTGCATAATATATAAGTTGTTTATTCTCCGACTTTTCGCCAAATTTCGTAAGTCTCGCTGCTTCATTTGGAGAAAGAAAACTTGCGTACAACCTCCATATATTGAGAAGTGTGCCTTAATTAATCTTGCAAAGCTTTCGCAGAGCAATTTTCATGTACTAAACGCGGTGTCGGCTAGGAACCACACCTGAACTCAAAATTGCAGGTACTAAACGTGGAGAATGACGAGGTGTTTCATTCTCGCCCCTTCTGACTTTAAGAAGCCCAAATTTAAATTCAAATACCGTTAATTTTATTTTTATTTACTTTTCATTTTACTCTTTCTGACACTTTTAAGTAAAACTTGGTTACCTGTTTCTGTAAGAGTCATATGCGACCTCCTAAAAGTATTGGTAAAATTCTCAATTTTGCCAACCAAATTTTATAAAGTAAATAATACGCATTTTTGAAATGTGAAGAATTCATAGATGCTGTATGAGCACTTTTTGTGTTTTCATGAAATAGCTCGGACTAAATCTAGTTTGTTTACAGCTGTGTACAGGGGTAAACACAAGACATGTAGTGGAAACTCATACTTACTTTAGAATGATATTAAACAAATATTACGCCTGTAATTACTAAGACACTTGCCATACAGTCTCTACCCCCCAGATGGAGTGTTGAATGTTGCTGTCTTTCTGTCGTCCACGCCTTGCTCTATCACATATAGGTCCTTCCAGGCACAAACACTTTTATCTGTAACCTGTAGTGTTATTGCGCCGTATTTATGTAGCGTTTTGCGTGTAGCAGATAATGAAAATGTGGAACGAAGTGTAGGTTATTATTAACAGAGCAAAACGAAGCGAATAATTACACGTGTTGTTGCCTTTGACATTCAGTTTTTTTGTTTCACTTTTGGCTTCGAAAACAAAAGAAATAGATTACGAATTATGTAACACAGGAGAAAATACGCGCATTTAAAATAGACTTCCTTTGTTTTCTACTATCACAAGGTTTCAAGGTACCAGAAAAATTGCCTACAGCAATTACCACTTAAGTTAGTAACGCACTATTACGTTTAGTTTCATACCCACATCGGTGTGTCGTCACAAAGTGCAGAGTCTCGTCCAATGCTGTGGTTTTCACGAAAATGAAATTACTTTTAAAAAAACTTTCATGGACATGTGCTGCACTGCATTCTATACGAATCGAAATACAAATTTCGAAAGCACGTGCAAAATTTCATTTACGTCCTTAAATAAAGCTTGCCTTTCTCTGCTCCGATTTACACTAAACCTATATATGTATGTGTGTATGTGTGTATATGTATGTATGTATGTGTGTATGTGTGTGTATATGTATGTATGTATGTACGTATTTATGCATATATGTATGTATTAATGTATGTATGTATGCATGTATGTATATACGTATTTATGTATGTATGTATATATGTATGTATGTTTGTATTTATGTATGTATATATATGTATGTAGTTTTTTTATATATTTATTGGCGTGCTCCATTACATTTTGTTTGTAATACTACATGCTTTTTACATTGAATACTGCAGTGATTATCTATCTTCAGTGATATTTACAATTAGTTATGTATGTATGCATATATGTATGTATTAAGTATGTATGTATGTATGTACGTATTTATGTATGTATGTATGTATTTATGTATGTATGTATGTATATATATGTATGTATGTATGTATGTAATAATGTGTAAATATGTCAAGAAGTACGGGATGTACAGATATAAATTCGTTTCCTCGCTCAGGTAAAGTGTAACGGATGTTGAGTCGATTTTCATGAATCTCGTGCGTTCAGTAAAACAGTTTCTTTACAGTTAGAGAAATTCGTTGCACGCGCATTCGCAAAGTCTCGAAAAACACGTATTGGCATTGTCATGTATGTTTGTCCGTCCGTCCGTCCTACCGTCGTCTTCCAATGGACGGATTTGCATAAAATTGAATATTGGAGAAATTTATTAGAATGTGTCCAGCAAATTCAAATTTGTTAAAATCGGACACATTGACCGAGACCTTTACCTGAAGATAGACTTAGATTTTACTATTTTGATAACGACATGGTAGGTTAACAATAATGCGAAAGTTAAAGCATTGCTGCCTTTCCATGGCAACACTTTCAATATTGTGTATTTTTGAAAGCCACATTAAAATTTCAACAAAATAGTGAAATCTCTATTTCATGTCCATGGCAAAATGCTGACGGGAATGTGCCATAATACTACCTTATACACACATTACCTGCCTTGTTAGGCGCGTTCGCACAAGGTGCGAAAAGCGCCTATTGGTTTGTCATTTCCTTCCGTCCATCCGTCCATATGTATTAATTCGTTTCCCACAGGACCGATTTTCGTTAAATTCGATATTAGAGACTTTTATAAAATATCCGTTAAGAAAAATCAAATTCGGTTTAATCTGACAACGACATATATGATTCAACAGGCCTAAAGAGACCGAATTTTAAAGCTGATGGACACCTAGCCGGTTAATAATTCACCGTGTTTTATGGAATCCATAGTTCCACTAGCATGTTTATAAGATCCCACAAATGGCACCAACCCCGAGTTATTTTAACCTAATCCACATTCTTATACCCGATATCAGTAAGACGTGGTGGTGAAATACTATGAAATACTGTGAAATAATATCTACAGTGAAATACTGTGAAATATTGTGAAATACTGTTTCCCTACGCTACCCTAAATTTTACACATATATTTTCTCAAAAACCTTTTCATCGCCCTACTCTGATTTTCCCTTATTTTGTCATTCTCACAATAAGCTGTTTGGTTGTAAGAATCGGTTGCAATTGCGAGAGGTTTTCTCGAAAATGAAAAGACACATATGTTGTTTCTATCATCCATATTTTCTTTATCATTTAAGTGTCATTTATTTAACAAGACTGTCGGTTTCTCGGATTTTTCGGAATCTACTTCATAGTCTTATATTTATTTTCCCATTTTCTGATTATTTCTATACGTTTATTATAAAAGGAAATAAGCAAATATCTTTCGTTGCACATCAAGTTAAAACGTGTTCTCTAACTTGTAGATTAGTAAAGTAGATTTCCTCTCTGTTATGACACATGGAGATACTGAAGTTTGAAAATAGAAAATCTTGGAGATTCTAAAACCATGTGGCGAAATGAATGGAAAAGTGGTCCAGTGTAGAACGAGTAACATGCAGTTATAGTGCTACTTCTGTACACTTTTGTGTACCTGTTACCAAAATATTGTGTCTGCACTAGGACTGATATGTTTCTCTACAATTTCAGGTGTTTTCGCAAAATTGCGAAAAGTTCTTTAGCTTCGTCATGTACGCCCATTCTTCAGTCCGTCTATTCTCATGAAACAATTCAGCTCCCACTAGACAGATTTTCATAAAATTTTATATTAGAGGATCTCTCGAAAATCAGTCGTGAATATTTAAATTTTATTAAAATCGAACAAGAATAGTAAGTACTTTGTTTGACGTTCACAGGGCCGTGTATCGTAATATTACTTCTGTAGTAAAACCAAACAAATGCAACAGTGTATCAAATTTATTTCATTTCGGAATAACACACTATATGTTTCGGACGGTCTTTCCGTCCATCATCAGGAGTTAAAAACTGTACATACAGTAACAGGCATTTGTTAAACAGGTATTGCCCAATGCTTGCTATCAAGAAGACAGCAGTATCTGTCTGACAAATCGCTGCTGCTGTATGAAGTCTTGAATTCCAGATGAGGGATGGAAAG
>Ga0131853_10015994_pt1 | contig 13702 bp, 8 predicted proteins | sample TergutLab28metaG_FD_92764 | JGI IMG/M metagenome (GOLD analysis project Ga0131853, IMG submission 92764) | Labiotermes labralis P1 segment gut microbial communities from Petit-Saut dam, French Guiana - Lab288 P1 (version 2) (version 2) | ecosystem: Host-associated > Arthropoda: Insects >... | reverse complement strand
GTACTGTGCTAACGTGTAGCTCTGTCACTACATGATACACAGTTTCTGTTTATATTCTTGTGCTTGTATAATCGGCCTGATGATGACCGATATATACGAGGTCGAAACTAGTAGCCAGACAATGAACGATCGCAGCAGTGTGTTGAGTGTGACTGGAAATATCGATACACATTATGAAGTGCATGGCTGTTTCCCCTCTCGTCATGCACGAAATCTGGTCACCCCTTCACCACCACCACCACCACCACTACTACTACTACTACTACTACTACTACTACTACTACTACTACTACTACTACTACTACAACTACTACGCAACGTCGTGTTGTAGTGGGTAGCATAGCGTCGCTAAGTGAATAATATATAAATTCGAATGGTCAGAAGTCTTTCCAGGTGTTCTGTGTCCAGAGCATATAAAGTGTTTATGTGCACTAATTTCGGGTCCATCCTGTACCGGCCTGTTATGCCATCTGACCTTTAAAATGCTCTCTCTTGCGAATTTAGAGCTAATTGTGTGTTATATGCACGTTAATTGTAAATGCGTGTGCTGGGTAATAAACACGGTGTCAGAGAACGTTAACACCTGTATATTAACATGTTGTGTTGTGTTGGTAATGGCAGTCGAATTTGTGGTATGAATAAGCTGTAAAACAAAACGCAAACAGAAGTGGCCTGTGTCAACCTGTAGTGAGCACTGGGTGCTGGACTGTGCTGTTAATCCTAAATACACAAAAATTGAATAATGGCAGTAAATGTGTACTGTTGTTACTGATAGGATTGATGGTGTAACAGTTTGTTGTCTCATCACTCACTTTTTACGCTTCTGTATTTTATTTCTTGTAAACGTATCGTTGCCATTGTTTACGGTGTAGAGGTAAAGCAATTACTGTGCAGGCCTGAACAGGCCCTGAGGATTCCAGGATGTCGAGGCTCTCAGATTTCAATAAGTCGGCGCTTGAAGGTGCTAAGGTTGTCAGCCCTTTACCCCCCAGGAAATATTCCTGATACTCATTTCTATTAGAGGTTAAATGGACCCCAGAGCCACAGTGCGGCCGGAAGGATTATGTCAATGAAAAATTCCAGGCACACCATCGGGAATCGAACCCGCGACCATCCGGCACAACCGGGGGTTACGATGTACTCGTAATTACGGAGTGTCTCGAGAGGAACAATTTAAATTTTGTTTATCTACCATATTGGGTAGAGAAATGTTACAGACTACACTGTATCACAGAAGTATGCAGCATCGCTTCTAGTGCGTACTACGTTAACTGTGGCAACAGTTCTGTCTCGAGGCCTCCTCAAGATGCACGTGAGCGTCTGCGACCACCTTGTGACACAGATGTCATAAATTCTGCGGCATAGTGAGATGATTAATGTTGTAAGTTTAATTAATGTGCCGGGTTGTCATTTCGCGTTGAGGAAGCCCCACAGTAAAAATTCGCAGGGAATAATATGGTGGCCGAGAGGTGGCCAGGGGTGTCCACAGTCATGGTGCTGTGCTAGACAGTAAGACATTACCGTCTCTCGAGAAGTTTGATGAAGGAAATCAAGGACACTTTTAGCTGTTAATGGCCTTTCGACATCTTGCATAAACCATTGTGTTCGCATTGGTATTCCAGTAGCAGCAAGCTGTGTCATGCAGTCTTGCGGTGGGGAGATATAACGACAGGAGTTAACCTTATTATCGAAGAAACGTGGTCGTATTACGCAGTGACTTCATAGGGCAACAGGTCTTCTCAACAAAGGTTTCTTCTGTTTTCCTGTCGTCAAATTCTGAGGCTTTCTCCAAGTTCCAAGTAACTGCTGTGCGCTTCCCGTTTAAATTCGTCAAAATCAACCCACTTGCTTCAGAAGCGACCAAAGTAACTTTACAAAATGATCAGCTATTAGTAATTGTCAAAAACTTTACGGCCCCTATTTAAGTCACTGATTCTGCTAGTGAGGATTTTGCCTTTTACTAAAGTTCACTTAATTACACCCAAAGTGACGTAAGAGATAAACAGGAGGTTAATGACCATAGCATAGGCGCTGGTAACTACAGTTGTCGTCATCGATATTCCAGTAACCTGCCTGGTATTTCACCTCGATTTTTCTCCGTTCTGATTCGGAGTTGATACATGTACTGTGAATTATATTTCTTGTAACCCGTTAGCCAGCACACGCGGCTCGCGGTTTACACTTCGTATGTAGTAGAAGTGCTTCCTGTGAGAGGCCGATTTGTTTTTTGCCAGCCTGTTTTGGATAGAAGCGGCACGTTGGCTGGTCGGTTGCCAGGAAGCATGGCTTCCCTGCAGAGCTGTGACGGAAGTGGTGTGCCGCTGTATGAGTTGTAGAGGAGTGTGTGTTAAAACCTCACAGCTGGACCGAGACAAGTGACATGTAAACTGCAATACAGACAGTACACGGCGCTCTACGGGACCGTAGTTTTATGGGAAACTGAAGGTTAGGGAAACCGCGGCCATAATTACCTGTAATTTCAGGAAACACAAGACATGCGCAATGAAAAGTTAAATATTCATTAAAATACGTCAACAAGCGTTTAAAATAAATTATAAAAGTTATAAACAAGTTAGTAAATGGACCCATAACCTATATTCTGACGCGTTCTCTTCGTCTTGTTTAGTTCGTTTGGCAGCTATAACCACTGCACTGGCGTCGTTCTGTTATTCCGTATTGTAACAATACAGGAGATGTACGTGTAGCGTAACACAGAGGCGTGTTCTTGCAAACATTGTTGCAGTGGAAAAAGCAATAAGCATTACATATTCTGAGTGTGCGTTTGTAGTCTTAGGTATCCAGCATTCAGTGTGTGCGCTCAGTATTGTCAGCTGAGGCACATTCGGCTGTACAGTGTTTTTGCACATTATCTCGTAAACGGCACGATTTAAAAAAGAACAGTTATTGAACAAAAGTGTGTGTTTTGATTTCCTCTACAACGTTTGTCTGAAGCATTTTTCTTTCTGCGAAGAACTGAGGGAGGTCTGATCATAAATGTATGTCGGTCTTCATGTAAAGTACCCGTTATTCTTGTCACAGTTTAATGAAACTTGAATTTTCTCGACGGATATCCGAAAAATATTCAAATCAAATTTCATGAAAATCCGTCCATTGGGATCCTAGTTGTTCCGTGCGGACGGACAGACATGACGATACTAGTAACCGCTTTGTGCGGTTTTGTAAACGTTCCTGAAATCACCAAAAAATCGCTTTTTATGAACAACCTTTACGTTTCGTAAGGGGCCTTAAGTGTTGCTTGTGTCGCTTCCACTTCAGAAGTTTGCACGTATTCCGTTATAGTACGACTGAATGTGGGTGAGTGGAAAGTAGAAGGTTCAGAGGCTCTTAATGACCTAAGTCCATAAGGAATTACCCAAAAATCTGTCGGCCTGATTCAAGTTATGGAGAAAAGAAATAAAGCAGCATGTTGATGTTAGAAGGCTGCTTGATTGCTTCTTGTCCCTAACATTGTACTTTACACTAATAGTATTGCTATGACCTCTGGGAGTTGAAGTGGCGCTGGAGTTAACTGGCAAAAAGAACTCTTCGAAACTGCGCTTGAAGCCAGTGTGACGTCACTGTATGTCCTCACCGGAAACTCTTGAACCTGTCTGTGGGTGCCAGCAGGAGTGGGAGAAGGCTTGACGCGAAAATGGTGTCAGCGGGGTTTGAAGCGTAGATTGGATGTGTGTGTGTGTGTGTGTGCGTGCGCGCGCGAAGATTTGACGTGCGGCGACTAGGAACTCCAGCGAGTTTAAGTATAGCTTTTGTACACACGCCGAGAGAGTTGGCCAGGACGGTTCAGCTTACCTGTATCGTTAACCCTTAAAGCCCATTCGTCTCTGTATGTACCATCAGTTCAGCGCTCACATTTCTACGTTCTGCCCACACAGTGTATTAATGATTTTGTGTGGATCGCAGAACAAACAGCGATTTTTTCACTGTAGAGCATTGACTGACTGGTTTTCATAACCGAGAAAGAGAGTGTTTACTGCGCGGTACGAAAAGGGTCTTTAAATACATTGCATTTCAGTTTAATCTTAGCTTCCAAAATGCCAGGATAGCTCAGTCGGTATAGCAACTCGCTACGGGTGAACGGTACGGGGATTGAATTCCGGTGGCGACGAGATTTCCCACACCGGTCCAGACCGGCCCTGGGGCCAACCCAGCCTCCTGTACAATGGGTACCGGGTCATTCCCGGGGGTAAAGCGGCCGGGGCGTGGCGTTAACCACCCGCCCTGTCTAGCGCCGAGGTTAACGAGAGATTGGAGCTATTCCCGCTGTGTGCCTTCATAGCTGGTTGTAGATTGAGCTTCTCATTACTTAGCCTGCAAAGCGCTAATTAATGTCTTGTATGTAGCAGGCGATACCGCACAGAGTGTAGACTGTCCTGAGATTTTTTGACGTTTTGCTGGCCGTGCATCTCAGTATATTTATCTCAGTGATTAACCAACTTGATGCACAAAATTTTTGTTTCACAATAAGTTTTATTTCATGCCTCTGCATGTTTCGAGCACATGTGCTCATCATCAGGAGGTCAAAATTGCATTACACAGCCTCTGGTATCATCACACTGAAACAAGCGAGTGGTCTAAAATTACTAAAATACAATTCTTTAAATATGAGCAAATAATAGTAAGTAATCTTACTACTATTTGCTCATATTTATAGAACTGTGTTTTAGTAATTTTAGACCACTCACTTGTTTCAGTGTGATGATACCAGAGGTTGTGTAATGCAATTTTGACCTCCTGATGATGAGCACATGTTCTCGAAACATGTAGAGGCATGAGATAAACTTATTGTAAGACAAAAATATTGTGCATCAAGTTGGTTAATCACTGAGATAAATGTCCTGAGATGTTTCGTGGTTGTCTTCAGTCATCATAACCCAGATATGAGCCTTCGGGTTGGTTTTCCCTCTATACGCTTTTAAAGTCGAGATATTTTATTTCAGGAACGAAAATACAGATTAGATATGAGGTTTGTACTGCGATGGCTGTGAGGGTAAACGTCTGCTGTAATGTGACGCCGTTTGGTCTGGTAGGATCCGGCTGCCTTCATCTTCATGGTTAGCCTATAACTTCGACAGCAGCACAGGACAGTTATATTACGTATCGAAGCTACAAGCGTTCGGAAACAGAGTGCTTTGAGGGGGAAGTGTTGGATATTGCATAATGAGGAAGTTTAGGTTTGTTAGGATACTGAAATTTAGATAAGTACGACGGACTAGGCATGTGGCTGAAGGAATAAGGTAGGGAATGTCTGCGGGATTTTGAAAAATGCTACATGAAAATAGACAAGTTTGAAGGATCGTAAGGGGAAAACTGAAGGTAAGGGGCCACTTGTTAGACCTAGGCTTAAATGGATGGATAATATTAACGTGGATCTTTAAAAAAAAAGGATGGGAGACCGTGCACTTTATTCATCTGGCTTAAGATAGGGACAAGTGGTCTGTAGTGAACGCGGTAATAAAGGGGTCCTTAAAATACGGGAAACTCTTAAAGAGGGCCTGCTAGCTTGTGGGGCAGGACTCTGGTCCGTATAGCGACTTTGTGGGTGCAGATTATTTTGAGTAAGTAGCTTGTTTGAGTGGGAGGTTAGTGGATCTGGCTCAAGAGATCGTGTGTGTGTGTGTGTGTGTGTGTGTGTAGTACTGAATATGTGGGGTTTGCCATCACAGTTACTTTGTAACGAACTGCTGTGAATGGAGCTGACGTATGGATAATGGGTGTGTGGATGTCATTGTCCGACCGCCTTCAGCTTTTTCTTCCGTTCGGAGGCATATCAAACACCGCGGATCCACAGACCCACATGTTGCGGTTGGCAGAACTGAATACATGTGGGTAACCGCGGGTACATGAAGCTCGCGGATGGCAAGAGACTGCCGGGTTAACATTGACGACACTCATGTACGTCGTACCCGGTCTCTGATATATGAACAAGTGAATGAATGAAATAGCCAGCAGGCCTGTAGAACGACCGTACATTTTTTCCTCCTCGTGTTGTTTCGTGGTCATACCGTGCACCGGTTGAGCAACATTGTGCATGGTTAATACTGGCATTGGTTACGACCTGGGACCACCAGGCGGTAACCAAGACGGGATAGTGATTGGCGTGGGGCTGTATGATGTGTTTCGACCCCCGTAGGGGCGCAGATTGCTGTGTTCTCCACAGCAAGTAAACCGACTGTGGGGTCCACCGAGTCTCTTGTCCAAACCTACTATGAGGACCAGTGATTCTTTTGTCCAGACTTTCTGTGGGGGGCCACTGTCTTCTCCAAACCTACTGTGAGGACCACTGATTCTTTTGTCCAAACTTTCTATGAGGCCCACTGTCTTGTCCAAAACTACTGTGGGACCCGCTGAGTCTCTTATCCAGATCTACTGTTGGACCACTGAATCTTTTGTCCAAACTTTCTGTGAGGCGCACTGTCTTGTCCAAACGTACGGTGGGGCCCACTGACGCTCTAGTCCAAACGTAATGTGGGGCTCACTGACTTGTCCAAACCTGTTGTGGGCCCCACAGAGTCTCTTATCCAAACTTAATGTATGGCCCACTGACTCTCTTGTTCAAACTTTCTCTGGGCCCACTGTCTTGTCCAAACCTACTGTGGGGCCCACTGACTGTCCTGTCCAAACCTACTGTGCGGCTCACCGAGTCTCTTATCCAAACCTACTGTGCGGTCCGCAAAGTCTGTCGGCCACTCATCTCCAAGCAGTGCCAAAAGTTACGAAAGTGTAAGCATTGGGTCGTCTGTACTTTCTGCCACCATATGCTGCACGTCTGCCGGGTTGTGACGTCACCTTGTGGCTTAATGTAGATAGCGGCCTCGGAGCGTTGCTGCTGCGGAACCAGTTCTGCAAGCTCCCTTCATGAAACCACGTAGGCATAACGGGGTCTGGAGTGGCAGACCGCGGTCATCATATCACACCTGTGGGCAGAACTCATTCTGGTCAGATTTTATACTCGTTAAGCACCAGCTGCCGCTGGTTTGTTGAGTCACGGTTGTCTTACGTATTGTTGTATTGCGGGTTATGTCAACAGGCAGCGCGTGCTGCCACCATATTGAGGACAAGAGAAGTGGCCTGAACGGAAGAAGCATGTTCCTCCGGAACAATGATAACAATTTACGAGACAGCGTGATGACCACAGCGTGGTATCTCAGCACCAGAACTTCGTATGGGTCTTCTCTACGGGCTGGACGGTCCGGGTTTCGAATCCCAGCTTAGAAAAGGTGGTTGTCTTTTCTCCAAAACGTCCAAACCGATTTTGGGGCCTACCCTGTCTCCTGTTCTTTGGGTACCGGGGTACTTTCCAGAGATTAAAGCTGCCGGGGTTTGATGTTGACCATTTACCTCCATATAGCGCCGGGTTGAGAGTGAGTGGAGCCAGACCTCTGTTTCCCCAATATGGCTTCGTGGTGTGAAGAGGCACAACTTTACTTTGTTTCTGAATAACGTGCTGCCTCCATACTGAAGACAGAAGTACCCTGAGCAGGCACTGGCAATCGCTCACAGGACTGCAGGATCATCACCGTACGGTTTCTCATCGCGGAAACCCATTACGCATTCGTAGCCCGTACTGTTATCTGCAGCCCTCCTGTAACATCTGTTTTAGTTACAAATGTTTTCCCCAACGCCCTTTTCTTAAACACCCCCCAGTCGATTTTTTTCGTTCCGTACGGTGTGTAATCTGAGTAAAATGATACCATCGTGTTATACATTATGCTTACTGCCATATTAGCGTCTTTAATTGCCCCTCATTCCGTGCTCTTCCGTAAATGTGGTGGACCAAGTTCGCGGTCACACAAATAGGACAAAAGTTGTACTTGTGTATATTTCTGTTTTTAAATTCTCAGTTTGCGAAAGGCAAGGATTGTGTAGTGGCGGTACGCACAAATGTGTGGCTGTGTGCACGTAGAAACTTTGTGCTTTTAATGACAGTTTGAATGGCGTGGGCGACCCGAGCTGCATTGTGTCTGGACAGCATTTCACTAATGTCGCTGGATCATGAGGAACGTAAATTTGTCTGTGTTCACGCCATGAATGTGTATATAGGGAGAGGAGGTGTAGCTCCACACATTCGTAACTTCGGCACTATATGGAAGTGAATGGCTCGCATAACGCCCTGGCCGCTTAACCCCTGAGGAGAGAACCTTCGGTCCCCATTTAATGTGGACCTGAGAGCAGGTGTGGACGTTTTGGAAAAGACAAAAGTTGTGTTATTCATCCCGGGTTTGAAAGCCTGCATCGTCCAACCCGTTGACGGGCGATGCCCGGTCGGTGGAGAAGTGCCGCCCTGACGCGCGTATGACGGCCTATGATTGCGCAGTGCAGCTGTTCAGGTTATGCTGTAGTATTGCTGTTCTTGTTGCATCTGCACATGTTGCAGTACCCGGTAATATCTTGACAGCAGATGTATCTGGAGAGATGCTGCAGATTTAGTTTTGTGCCCGTTGTCCCTGTACTGTGGTCAGCCTGTCGTAACCGGGTTCTGATCGTCACTGCATGTACGAGTGACGTAGGGTTAAAGATAACAGCATGTGGTAAGATGCCAGAGAGATGCCGAACAGTACCAATGCTGTGGGTGACTACAGAGAGAGCTGTATTGTCTCTCTATTTTAATCACGCAGTGTTTGCTGTATATACTAACCCCCTGTTTTACTGTCTAGATGTGTTCCTGAAAAATGGGGTGTAAATCAAAAATATTTTCATAAGATGTAATGTAATAGGTAGGCGTTAGCGAAGTATGGCGCAGCTAGCTTTAAACCGAAAATGAGAGGTTGTAAATTAAGAAGTGTGTATTGGGAAGGGGTGTTAAAGGAAAAAGGCATAGTGAAACAAGGGCTACGTATACCAATACGCCGCCAGCGTGTAACATTAAAAGTCTGAATATTTTGTCCCAAGACTATGTTTTTGTGTTTCCATTTGGTTGTCATAAAAAACAAAAACTATTTCTCTGAACTAAGTTAACCATTTGTCTTTGTGATTGAGGCGCTGTGTTTTCTGCGGTGCAGTAATTAAAATCTTGAATTTCAGGCTTCACAGAGCCAATCCTATAGCGTTGCGTCAACCACAAAGCTCCAGAGCTGGTCAGACACGCCATATAAACAGGAAGTAAGTTCTTAGCACGCTACGTGGCCTGCAGTTACTGTCATCAGAGTACTCGTACAGCCTGTCCCTCATTCAACTGTTTTAGACTGGTTAAAATAATAGCCCTTGAAGTCATTACGCCATGTACAGAGTGGCCACAGAGTCCCTGTTAACGAGAGTGTGTTCTCTGTTGTTAATTACAGGTTTTATATTGTTGTTTAGACAGGACTTCAGTAGGACACCAGTGACAGTACGAAAGAAGAGAGGTTGATTATACCTCGAATAATTCCACAAAACCGCATTATTTTAAATGACAACTTTAAGCGCGGATCTCACAAACCATACGGTCCTCCTCTTGAGTCTTGTGATAGCAGCCACCATGTTTCAGTGGCCAGGTGTCCACCTTGACCCACCCACTTGCCGCTGCTACAGAGGGTAGGCAACACGGATAATCTGGTATCTCGGAAGTGACCTGACCACGTCCTACCCGTATTTTTGCTACAGATCTGTCATTCGAGCTCGAAAGGGCCCGCAAGTATACTGACATCTCCACCACTTCGACCGCAGAAACACACTGACCCACACGCACTCTCCCCACTTGTGACATGAGCCTAGGCTGGCTAACTGTAGCTATACCTGAAGCCGGAGACTTTGTGGAATTACTGGAGCCATACAAGCATCAGTGACACTGTTCGTCTGAACATGCTTCGGACGTAGTTTGTTCCGCAGGTGCGTGAGAGAGGTCTGGAGGCATCAGCTGTCCTGCAAGTTGTTGCACCAGCACCTTATGCTGTCCGCGGCAGAGAATAGTACCTGGACGACACATTTAGTGGGCAGTGGATTTGACGTGGGTGTGATGTGATGTGATGTGATGTGGCGTGATGTGATGTGATGTGGCGTCCTCAAGTCCAGCCGTAACAATATGTGACAATTCGCCTTGGGGCATTGTGAAAGAGGAAATTTCCAAACTGTGCCTCATAACAGTTGACCTGAAACAGCTATCGGTGAATGTGCTGACGACTTCAGTCAACATGGAAGATGTCCAGAGGAAGATGGGGAAAAATTACAATTTGTGCCTGAAATGGAGTGGGGCGTACAGATAACTTAGAACTAGCTTGTGCAGGGGATTGTGGCCGCGTTATAGGATAATGCGTTTTCAACTTTTATTCAGACGTTTGGGCGGAACGTGCTGCCTTCTTCAGGGAGACTGGATTAAATTAAATTGGCCGCTGAAGATGAATACGTTCCTCTCCAACGTCGGCAGAAAGCTGTTATAAATCCTACACGGTGTAATAACCCTTGAGACTATTGCTTGAGCAATACCCACCGAGAAGGTTCGAGAGCTTGCATAGTTTCACCAGCGTTCATTCTGGTACTTGAAGTAAGCAGAGAACTGTTGTGAAGTACCGTGCAGTATGTCCTGGTCAGACAGGTCCTTGGCACGTATCGCTATAGGTCCCCTCTGTTCAGTGCTGGGTGGCCTGGACGAACTGACAGTGCAGCAGGTTTTTCTTGGAGTTTCTTCGCTTTTTCTTTGCCAGTCGCCGTCCAGCCATTGATCCCCGCTCATCTATCATCGCACCCTAACGCATACGATAACCTTGACCAGTCAGCACGTTATTACATTCACTGCCTTTCAGCTGGACGCCTTTCTATTAGAAACGCCATTTGCAGCAGCGCTGACATAAGCGAAGATTTATTTCGCGTGTTAGTTAGCATTTATCGCTCAATTCGTGACTCGTCCTTTAACGTGTCGCAGCTATTTAGCTTCGGCTGTGTACATTTGTTAATGCGTTACTCATGCTGTTGCCAGTTGTTGCCGTGTGTTACTGTGCTGTTCGAATGATTTTTATCGATTTTCTTTAATTGGTTTACTGTAATCGACTAATTTGCTGTTGTAAAACGCTCGAGTAACTGACATTATTTTTATGTATATACTGTTCGTTTTTTATTATATATTGTTCATTGTTTGTACCAACAATTGCTCTCTGCAGGTGGCGCAGAAGCACCGAAACACGTAGGAGCGTTTGTAATACAATTTACTATTTTAATATATATATTTGCATTTGTCGGTACAAAAAATAAATAACTGACACTATTTATGACATGTGGGCCCGGTAGCTCAGTCGCTATAGCGACTGGCTACGGGCTGAACGTTCCGGAGATCGAATCCCGGTGGGGGCGAGATTTTCCGCACCTATCCAGACCGGCCCTGGGGCCCAGCCAGCCTCCTCTACAATGGAAACCGGGTCTTTCCCCGGGGGTAAAGAGCGGCCGGGGCGAGACGCTGACCCCTCACCCCCTTCCAGTGCCGCGGTCAAGAAAGAGTAGAGCTATACCTCTTCTCTCCTTCTGGGCCTTCGTGGCCTGTACAGAGCCTCAGTGCCTGTACAAGGGTGCACTTTACCTTACCCTGTTATTTATGACATAATAATATGTTAGGTAGATTTCTTGTAAAAACACAATGCAGTTACTGGCGGTGTACAGTAGACACTGATACATGTATGTGGGGAGAGTCTAAGGGACTCGGCCAACTGGGTAGTCACATATCGACATGTTCCGGCGATCTTCTAGAGCATGTTGACTCTTGAAGAAAGGGCCGACACGCTGCCCCGAAACGTCGGAAACAAGCTGCGCAATATCGCAGAGGACCGAAAACGTCAAGTGTACCGCGGCGAGAATATGAAATCTGCCGTAAGTACCCTTTAAGTTGGGCCCACTGTCCTTCCGGAGTGAGTCAGGTCACTGTCTGAAATTCTTCTGTTCCATGGGTCTCCAACCCGCCACCCGCGGGTCGCATGTAGTCCACGGCCGCATATGAATATTGTGCATGTAGTGTAAAAATGTTACAATGAATTAGGCAGGTATACCACTCACTGTTATTTGTCCACGTGCTGCCCGCGGACCAGCTCACATAAGGGGTGTGGCCCTTTGACATAAAAAGCTTAAGACCCATGATCCTATACCCTATTGAGAAACCCAATTAGAATTCCTTCACACTTGCCTACAGCCCTCGGCTCCTCAGTACACGCAAATAAAAGTGTCCGGAACCCTATGAAACCTGGACAACAAAGTGAGAAATGTCGGGGGAACGTACTGTCCAAGGTCCTCGCTCTTGGTAGGGCGTGGCAGTTACTCAGGGCTCGAGCAATGCACACTAACCTGGGTGGGTGTTGGGTGAAACCCGTGTAACTGATTAGCTAGTCAGTTTTGTGCGGAATATTGCATTTGTAATGTATAAAATATGGACATATTCCGTGCACAGACCTACGCGTTGCGTCTTCAGTACAAAGCCCAACCGGTTTGACGCTGCTCAGGGAAATGGTCGTTGTTTTTTGTGTTCATTAAACTAGCAAATACACCGTGTAGTCAGTGTGCAGAGTTTCTGACCGTTGGAGTACGTACAGTAACCAGGAGGCCTGTGCTTTCGTGTGTGTGTGTGTGTGTGTGTGTGTGTGTGTGTGTGTACCGTACAAGTTTTTTTTTTTATTTGAATTCCTTGTTTGTTACAATCTGTCCGGAGACATTTAGTAACCGTTGTGTAGATAGCGCTAGAAACATATTGGAGATACTTCCAGTGAAGTTCTCCCTTCTATTCTCAATCGCAAGGATTGATGTTGTCTCTGGTGAATGTTGCTGAGTTAGTTAACGACTAGTGACGAGGTCAGTAGGATACAGTCTCTTAAGTCTGCGAGTTCCGAATTGCTCTTGAAATAATGTATTTGCTAGGTTGATGGGGTGAGTGTCGAGTCGTTTTCGGTATTTTGCACTGAATTGTCGTGCTTCTTGTTTGACCGTTGGTATTTGTAGATCACTTTTGATTATAGTATTAGGAACATACCATGGAGCATCTGTTATTATGCGAAGCACTTTTGACTGGAATCGCTCTAGTATCTCTAGATTTGAGTTCGATGTAGTTCCCCATAGTTCGATTCCGTAGGTCCAGACTGGTTTTAGGATTACTTTATAGACTAGAAGTGTGTTTTCAAGTGGTAACTGAGATTTTCGACCGATTATCCAGTACAGGTTCCGTAGTTTGAGGTTCAGTTGTTTTCGTTTAGCGGTTATGTGTTTACGCCAGGTGAGTCTCCGGTCTAGATGGACACCTAGGTATTTTACCTCGTCCGCTTGGGGTAGGTGATCATTGTTTAATTTGACAGGAGGACATGTCATCTTATTGAGGGTGAAGATGACCTGTACTGATTTTGCTTCGTTCGCCTTCATTCTCCATGTTTTTAACCATGATTGGATTTTGTTTAGGTGCATCTGTAGTCTATGCGCAGCCATTGTAGTAGGGTCCTCATGGACTGTTAGGATAGCGGTATCATCAGCGAAGGTGGCAGTTGTTCTGTTTGCCAGGGTGGGTAGGTCAGCAATATAGATCAGGTATAGGAGGGGGCCAAGTACACTGCCCAGCGGAACTCCAGCGAGGATTTGCCTGAGGGACGAGTAAGCCTCCCTGTATTTTGTCCTGAAATATCTGTTCGTTAGGTAAGATTGTAAGATTCTGTACATATTGTCCGGGAGGAATGTGCTGAGTTTATAGAGCAGTCCTTCATGCCACACTTTGTCAAAGGCCTGACTGATATCTAGGAAGGCCGCAGTG
>Ga0131853_10015991_pt1 | contig 13704 bp, 11 predicted proteins | sample TergutLab28metaG_FD_92764 | JGI IMG/M metagenome (GOLD analysis project Ga0131853, IMG submission 92764) | Labiotermes labralis P1 segment gut microbial communities from Petit-Saut dam, French Guiana - Lab288 P1 (version 2) (version 2) | ecosystem: Host-associated > Arthropoda: Insects >... | reverse complement strand
TTATTTGTCTTATCATCTCTTCTCTTTGGTTACGCAGTTTCTTGCACTTGAATATTAAATGGTCTACAGTTTGTTCTTCTTCTTCACAAGGGCACATCCGGTTGTCTGTTAGTCCGAGTCTGCCTGGTGTGTGTGTGGTGTGGGTGTGTGTGTGGTGTGGGTGTGTGTGTGGTGTGTGTGTGTATGTGATGTGTGTGTGTGGTGTGTGTGTGTATGTGATGTGTGTGTGTGGTGTGTGTGTGTGTGTGTGTGCGTGTGGTGTTTGTGTATGTGTGTGGTGTGTCTGTGTGTTTGTGTATGTGTTTGAAACTGTTTCTGTATTCATTTTCCAGGACCTTCATACTTCAGAGATTTAGACCGGCTTATCGTACTGGTTACAGAATCGCTGTTGTATCGAATATAATTAAATTTTTTATGAAGCTCTTCAACTCTGACGGGAATAGATGTTCTAACTGCGGTGCTTGTGAAGTTTAAAGTCTTTTTGGATGTGACACCTTGCTGATTGTTAAATACTTTCCGACGTTTCGGAATATTCTATGCCTCCTTCTTCTGGGTCTAAGCAGGCCAAAAAAAATCTTGTCCAATCGACACCGCGTCGTACTTTAGAAGACTTGAAGTTCTTTCATTGATATTTAGAAATACGTTTCTGCGATGTATATGCGACGACATGTTAAGAGACACCTAAGTCTACCTGAGATGCCTTCAGCTTTGCAACAAAACCTTATATCTGCAATAATACATTTGTACAGGCTACTAATTAATATTAGTGGCAATGGAACAGGGTATATACAATGGCCGAGAGGTCATCAGTGAACGTTACGGACTTCCTGGGTGCGACACGCATAGGTTGGTAGACATATATACCGACGTTTCGAAGTACCTTGCTGCCTTCGTCTTCAAGGTTACTATTCTGCGTTGAACATGGAGAAGTTAGGTTTTTCCGATGCTTCGTTGAATGTCCACCGAAAAACACGGTTTCATATGCACGGAGACACCAGTAACATGCTTAGCACCCACTGTGACATCATCAAAATGCCGCACCTTGCCCATTTTGTACGGGGATTTTTATGCTATGAAAATTTCTATCTACACGCCCTTGTTAATTTGTATCAGTTAGTTCGTCCAAATGCCTGGCCGAGACTACGTAATAAGATATGCCACATTTTAAAGCATAGGTAGACAATCAAGATTTGAGGTTTGTGCTCTGTGGTCACGCGGTTTGAAGCGTGGCTCTGCGACCGCTTGCTTGCCGGCATTGCGGGTTCGAATCCCTTCTGTCTGTCTCTTGTGAATTTTGTGTGTTTTCCGGTAGTGGTCTGTGCGAGGGGCAGATCCCTCCTCCAGAGGGGTCCTACCGAATGTGTCAGTGTGTGATTGAATGTGCAACAATATCTTTCTACTCCTACAATGAGTAAGTAAACAGAGGCCAGGCTAAGAAAGAAAGTAAGAAAAATTCGTGTTCTGAACACTTGTTGTCATTGATGCTACAGGCCTGTATCTAGCTAGGCCAGATGACTGTGTCAGAACTAATGGTGCCATATTCACACTAAGATAAATCCTTAGTAGGTTACTATACAAACTTGCGTCACGTCCACTATTTTACGTGGTTAAAGGTCTTCCGATATCGCGTATCTACACAGATAACATGTGGAATGTTCAGCCATGACTGCCTGCTTGTCAGCGTATGGTCACGCGTTGAACACAAGGAAAAGGGACCCTAGATCAGGGATGGGTAATTATTCTCTCTACAAACAAACCGTTCATCAGGGATCAAAGGCCCACAGATATATGTGGTACGAAATTTTTTAAAAAGTTCATAGCGTAGAATATTTTGGCATGTGTTAGCTCACATTTGTCTGCATAACCACGTTCGTACCGCAACACATAGATTTTTATCCCCATGGTCTATATACAACATTATGGATGGTTTAAAGTGGTAGATAGTCACATATATTTGTGATAGTTGACACATGATCCTAATTAATGAATTACTCAAGATCATGATTGCAGATTTCGACCATGATTATAATGCCCTGTATTTTTATATTCTATATAATAATAATAATAATTGATACTGTTACACAGAGGAATTAATTTCACTTCAATTTTATGTATGTTATAAGAGACCTCGTAGATAACAATAACAATAGCATTGCTAATTTTATGGTTTACCTTGCTAAGAAAAAAAGTGGTCAACCTGAAGATGATTCATAACTAGAACCGAAACATGTAGTTGAAAGAAGCAATGTAAGAATACATCTTAACAGTAAAAGCATTAAATAAGTTGTGTTTGACTACATTTTTGGTATATAATTTATGACCTAATAGGTCAGCTACTGTTCATAAATTCTACTTTCCTTAGATACCGTTACGTGAGAAGAAATGTTACCGGTAATGCATTGCAGCACTACGGTCATTCCTCGCTTTTCGCGGGTTCGTACTTCGTGCTTTCGCAAATTTGCAGTGTTGCCCCAAGAATAAAAATGCATCATTCGGACCCTTCAATGGATAGAACCTTCAAAATTTGTCGACAGCTTGGATAGATCTTTGAACCGTTTTGCGTGACGTTCAAGGAGCTGAAGGGGAAAAAAGAAGTAGCCCCCGTCAGGTTTATGAAAAGAAAAGAAAAGATAAGATAAGATATGCGCTGAAATTAATAAAACGTTTTCTTCAGGGCTGTCAGTGTTTCGCGGTTTGTGAAAAGTGTTATTTAGGTCGTCGGACAAAGTGCCGTATTTTTGCCCATTTTTAGCCAAAATTATAACATGTCGACGAATTTGAGTGAAAATCCGAAATTTGATATTTTACCAAAGTTCGTTCCGGTAGTTTCTCGCAATGCAGACAGACAGACCGACAGACAAACGGGCAAAAATGACGAGGCTAATAGCGTTTTTCTCTCTTTTGCAAACGCGCCTAAAATTTGCCCAAAAATATTAGTTAACAATCGCATACTCGTTGTCATGTAATGACATTTCGCGCCAAATGCCTGTCTTGGAAACGTGTCTGGTCTAGCGAAATTTTCCATCCAGTTTTCGCCAGTTAAAACACGGCTTATATATGTTGCCATACTGTCTCGAATGGAATCTGTTTGTCAAACTTTCCACTCCCACGTAAGTTCTTGTCCTGTCTGGAACATGCGAATCATTTATGACACTGCTTGTAGCAAGCATTGTAGGCGTAACACGAAACCGCGTGACGACTGCGTGTGACTCACAAGGATTTCCAACTTCGCCGATAAGCGAAATGGAAATAAAGTCAGTCACTGGCATTATCGTATCACTTAAAGTGGCCAGAAGGGAAGTCCGTAGCAATTGTGCTCATGCAAGACAGTTCTAAGGTGTAACAGCCCCACTCGTTTCCAGGCCGCTCCATTGTTGAGGTAGGTCTTCTCTTGAACGATTGATCAGCTCGTCGCAGAGGCCGCTACCTACACAACACACAACAAACACAAGAGGGTAAAATTTGTTAAATACTATACAGATTTGCAATGAAGCTTTACTATAAAAGATAGATAGGTAGACAGGTAGATAGATCTCAGAGAATGTACGTAAATATTATTAATTATAAGACTAGACGTCAAAATATTATTATCGACGTTATAATGAACCTCACCTATAGTTTTGTTATCATTAAATGTGAAAGTTATTGTAAAACTAAACCTTAAGTTATGTGAAGCATGTAGTATTACTATGTAATGGGGCATGCTGTTAATATCAATAAAGAAAGAGGGGTTCGAATCAGCGATGCCAGCATCGAGCTACCACAGACCTACGCCTTACCACACGGTCGCTGTTATCGGCAATATAAAACAACGACTCAAAGTATTACAATTATCGTTCAGGTGTATGGATTTAGTATTAAATACAACGTTGTATGCCTGGAAACTGTTATTTTTTTCGCTATTTATTAGCCTTCCAATACAACATAATTGTACGTACAGCAAGACATACTTATCGAGACGTGCACCTTTAAGTTCAGTGTATAAAAATACGACACATTATATCTCAATGCGCTGTTATTTGTTTGTTGTTTATTAGCTCTTCGAAGGTGTACTACTGTTTGCATCTATATTACGTTAGATTTCTCGTTAAGACACAAATACATAATTTAGAAAATACGACCGTCATATAATGTAGTGTTATTTATGTGCTGTTTATTGGGTTTATAACAACATAAACACTTGGAATACAAGAATTTAACATCTGAGCCAGTGAGTTGTCCCTAATCGCGGAATTCATTTCGACAAATTCTGCCTTTTGGGTCGATACACAGCGTATGTTGGCAGTTGTTTATCGAAGCTGTGGGACGGCCTATCGGTCCCACCTTCAGGAGTTAAGCAGTGGGACCGATAGGCCGTCCCACAGCTTCGGTAAACGACCACAAACATACACTGGTCATCATCCCAGGAGAGTGGAGTCCTCGACTGCACCGCGTCAAAATAGTGAAATCTCGCTCTTCGGAGCGACGGATTGGGAAGGGGGGAGGTTGATGTAGTCGGTATAGCGACTAGGCTGTCGGCTGGACGGTCCTGAGCTAGAATCCCGGTAGGGACAAAAGATTTTCTTTACCCAAAAACGTCCAGTCCGGATCTGGGGCGAGTACGGGGTACCGGGTTCTCTCTCGGGGAAAGAAAACAGTCGGAGCTTGAACTTAGCCATCCACCTCCGTCCGGTACCGAGGTCAAGAATTAGTGGAGCTATGCTTTTACTGCCCTGTACGCCATCATGGCGTGGACAGAGACAGCTTTACTGTTTTTTCCTTACATTTGTTCACCGCGTGTTGACACTGACACTTGCTGATAAGAAACGGCATTTGTCAGCAAACGGTTTCCTTAGCAGTTTCATCCCTTTATGCGGAACTGGTTATTACATTCGTAATTTTTTGTGATAATGAACAGTTAGGTGGAGGCGCAATCCCGGATATGTCACATTACTTACAGGCCAATATCAAACATATAGGTATATTGGCAGTGTTGTCTGCTTGTTTATGTAACGACGATTTTTGAACCACAGAGCTCAGTCAGGCAGAACCGTTGTTCATGGAAGGAACAACCAAAATTTGAACACATATTTGTGGGATACTAATCGAAACTCACAATCATCTAGTGTCGAGAATAAAAATTCGTGGAATTCCACCACCACTTCTCCATACATCTTCAGTCCGTGATGCTTAATTAGACGGATAACGTAATATTATCCGCTAACCAGATCGAGAGTCAAACCTCGTACGTCCGATTACAGGGCTGGAATCTAACCACTACTTCTGCTTCCTGGAAGAGGGAAATGATAACTAATTTAGATTCACTTCTTTTGGGATAGGACGCCATGTGGATTGGTAAATGGTACAGATCTTTTCGAGGGGACAGGGCCCTGGGGCTTCCGACTTCAGTATACAAGGAGGTAACAGCTCGTCCGAGACGACGGTAACCAATAAACACGGCGTCATATCCCCCCCAAAAACATGAATCTTCTTCAACACCATTGCCAGAGCTTCACACCTTTACTTTTGAGCAAGTTTCTCATTTCTTTTTGTTACGTTTTGGTAACTTCTCTACCTTGCAAGAAATTCCAGTCTCTATTGGTTCCCTTTGTGTTACTACTGTCCTTGCTGGTCGGTTGAACTGGCAGCGTTCTGGTGTCTGTTGAGCAGAGACTTTTCCCGGGAAGGCAGAAGGCCAATCAATTTCTCAACTTCTACGAGTACAAACCAAGAAGTTAACTGCCGTGTTCACAACAGCCTATCATTGGACACTTTCCTGAACTAGACTAATTCATTTCATACCCGCTCATCTTATTTCTATAAAATTCGTTTTAATGCTGTCCTTCCCTGTGCTCCGCAATCTCCTAACTGGTCTTTCCCTTTCAGACTTACCGATTAAAATTGTCTCCCCACACATTACACGTTCTCAGTCCAGTCAATCTTCTTGATTTGGTCACCTCATTAGGCTAATATTGTTGGTTAGTCGCAATTAGGCCGAACCGGTGTTTACAAACAAAGATTACGCCAGAAATCATGAAATAAATACATAAAAAATTTGAAATGTCCTGCAAAATTTGAAGTGTACCTCGAAATATCGCGTAATTTTTTTTCCCCAGCTATTGACGATACTGGAATTATCACCGTGTGCTACCGACAGCCTTTTGTGTGTATGTGTTTGCTTGTGCTTGTGCGTGGCCTATAAACGTTTCCGTAGGTAATGTTTCCTCGGGATATGAAATCTTGTTTTAGGAATTCCTCCACGGTAGAAAGTATGAGAAACACTGGACTAAGTGTTTCACTTAGAATAATGAAATTCCATTTACATCCATGCATACCAACTGGCGGGCCGGGATGGCGTAGTCGGTATAGCGACTCGATACATGTTCGACGGTCCAGGGATCGAATGCCGGTGGAGGCGAGGTTTCCCACAACGGTCCTGGGGCCCGCCAGCCTCCTATACAACGGGGTACCATGTCTTTCCCGGGGGTAAAGCGACCAAGGCATGGGCTTGACCACCCCCCCCCCATCTAGCGCCGAGGTTAAAGAAAGAGTAAACCTATACTTCTACTCCCCCTTTGAGCCTTCGTGGCCTGTTCTAGGGTGAACTTTACCTTTACCGTACCAATTGGCAAAATTTTCACTAACTCGAAGGACCAGAATCCCTTTTAGGAAGCTAAGAGTTCGTCGGCTTATTAAACAGTTCGAAGGAAATTTTCGAACCCGAAGGTTCATTACTGTATTACAAGAACCGCCACTAGTCAAAATTACATGTTTGTGGGGCATTTTAAAATTTACGCTTTTAGGTGGATGGTGGTAAGATGTGGGATTATGAAGGGGCTTTTAACTGCAGTTTCAGAATAGAAACCTGTCTTTAGGAAAATGGAGGCACATATTTTCAAAACATTTAAGAGACTCTCAGATTTCTAGGCCCACACACATATTTGTTGTCAGCGTACAAAATTATTTGCCGTGTCAATCTGACGCCTGGGACTTGTGCACCCCTGCTTCGGAATGTAATCTACTTCTGACTTCATCCTGACATGAATTTATTACTGGCTTGAATTATACTTCCAAACTATATATGAACTTCAGCACAGTTGAAAATAATTTAGTAATGCTATGAATATGCTATAAGCTTATTGATTGATGAGACATTGACACGTGCTTAGCTCTCTCTACACTTTCTTTCAGACGAGTCTACAATCATCAACGAGAAATTTATGTTTTTATCTTCACAATGCTTATGTCTCCAGGAAAAAAAAAAGGATGAACAGCATTGGCGTAGTTCAGAAAGTGACTCTGCAAGTTTACTTCCTCGCCTTCGTAATGTCCTTTGACGCCCATAATGGTAAATTCTAATGGAATAACGAGGAATAATGACCTGCATCAGACTGCTATGAGTATTAGATATGTCAGAAAGATATTTATTGACTCTATACAGACTTTACTACATGTCCGTATGAAATATTTTGATTGGTTTCAACAGCTTTGTGGGTACACCAAATCTATAATATCGATAGACTAACGTAATTTTATGCACCACGTGGAACCCTCAACCAACGCAAAGTACGCACCTGCGAGTCCTCTGCCTTCTATTTTAGTTGCTCTTGGTTTGACAACAAATACCATAACTTTACTGTCACAAGACGCGTACTGTTCTTGCCAACATCTTACCCTGGTTTAAGAGGCATAAATGTAAATTATAAACAAATGCACGTAGTTGTGCAAAACGTTTCGCAGTATTCACGCTTATGAATAAAATTTCAAATCTGGTTGGACGACCGAGCGATCGCGGTTTGATTGCCGGCAGGGGCAGGATATGTAACTCCTCTTCGCAGCCTCCAAGGCCTGCGATGGGTACCAAGCCAACTCTTTAGTGGGTACCGGAAGCTCTTTGCCGGGGTTAAGCCGACGGGGTGTGATTTTTACTACTCACGCCAACCTAGTGCTGGGGTTATGAATGAGCAGAGCTGTAACTCCACTCCATGTACCTTGATGCCGTACACAGGGACAAATTTACATTTGAATTACACTGTGAATAAAATGCTTCGTGGCTTCATTTATCATTATAGTACCATTATTCACCATCACCTTCATCGTCAAGAAATATGCGGAGTTTCCTTAACAGACATTCTCTAAGAAATTCCTGTTTCCTCTATTCGATAGACACGGACAATACCATTGGCGTACCGAGGGGGAGGGTTTGGGGGTGTTCAACCCCCCCCCCCCGAAATTCCGAAGGCCCTCCAAAATCGTGCGTGCCAAACTCAACCCGATTGTGAAAACTGTTAAAAATTGCTGAATTTAGGACGCCAAAACTCCAAGATGTTTGGGAAAAAAGCAGTAAATTTCTAAAACTACCGCCAGTTCGCAATTGTTTTACATTAGCAATTACAAATAAATTCGTTGACATCATAAATAGTCTTAAAGTACCAAAAATTAAGAAACTTTTACTATATGAAATGAAATTTCTTGTACCAAATTACACCTGCCTCCAGAACCCTTGTCTAGGGTGTAGGGGGCTACCGCCCCCAGATCCCCGTTCTCTGTCATCTCTCCTCAACTGAATTTGTTGAACCCCCCCCCGAAAAAAACATTCCTGGGTACGTCACTGGACAATACTGCGTGCGCTGCATGATAGACACTCCGCCTTTAGTTAACACCTATTGTATCGTAATACAAAATGTTTTCCTTGACACATTATTTTCAAGTGGAATTTCGCCGAACATTATTAGGACGTTTCAAAAAATGGCTATGGAAAGGTGGAACGTGTAGCACGCACGTGAAAAATGAGATGCGCATACAGAATTTCAAACAAGACATGCAGCGAAGCTGACTGGCTTCTCTGAGTTGCAGGTGGGGGGCGCCCTTGAATTAACTATAAATAGATACGTTTGCTTTGTGTTGCATATCTTTGCGATATCATAGTTGAGAATGAGAAGAGATGGGAATGCATATGTTTGACGTGTATGATTCACAGTAAAAGGCAAAGTGATCCCGTTACAGGCCCGGTGTCGCCCAGAGGGTGGGTAGAGGTATAGCTCTACTCTTCCATGACCGCGGCACTAGAAGGGGGTGAGTGGTCAGCAGCACGCCCCGGCCGCACTTTACCCCCGAGAAAGACCTGGTACCCATTTTACAGGAGGCTGGGTGGGCCGCAGGGTCGATCTGGACGGGTGCAGAAAATCTCGTCCCCACCGGTATTCGATCCCGGACCGTACAGCCCGTAGCTCAGTCGATATACGGACTGAGCTACCCGGCCCACTGTATGAATCACAGTACCAAAGTTACATGTGAACGTAACCTAACATAACAAGACAGCAACTGTAGTTACCAGTTGCTGCAAGTGTAGTTATCGCTGCCCGCTGGCTGTTGCATTTTTACAAGTTCTGGCAAGCAAGTAGACAACGAAGGAGTCCACAATCACCTCCTCCCTACTGCTTACACTCCATTTCCCCGACTCATTGCTACTCAAGAGAAAACACATGTTGGCCGGCAGTCAGCGCGCTGTAGTGATGGCTTCGAGTTGCGTTTGTTTTTGTTGCTTGAAGTTTGTTACCATAGCTCACACAATGCACTGAAACTGCGAGTTGTTTGTGGGATTCTGTAACATGTTCACCATATTATTGTAGATTATTCCTGTGTTTGTGATCAATATTTTTCATTAGGCACAATTTTCAGAGTGTTTGCTGTTGGCAATAAAAGGACAGGGCTTGTGTGATTCTGACGTATCCAAATTGGATATCAAGAGAGAAGAAAGTACGAAAATAACAGAAGGTAAATATGATTCGATACAGTCTCGTGCTTCAACAGGATTATATTTGGGTAACTGCCGAATTTTTGCGCGTGGTTTCCATAGTGATTGTAATGTGGCTTGTGGTTAGTTGGGTTGCGTGATAGCGCTGGTTTTAACTAGCATTATGCGGAATTGTTATTAAATGATGCATCGTGAGTCCGGCGTGCTGAACTGGTCTAGGCCTGCTTTCTTTTGAAAGCGTCTTCGCAGCGTCGTAATTTCAAAACCCCTCATAAGGACCAATTTAATATAACGGGACGCATGGAGATGTTAACCTTTGTTTTTATACCTGAAGAAGTTGCCAGCTTTTTCTTACGTTCGTGAATGTTTTTGTTGGGTCTAGAGAAAACGAGCGGCTCTATGTAGCTGCCGCTGTGAAGTATGTACCTTTTCATCTCTTAGGCGGGCACAGAACTAGACACCGAAACGTCTTCACACTTGTATGAGCCCTGGTGTTAAACACTAAGTTTTACGTCTTCCGTCTACCTGAACAGTACTGCCGGTGCCGACTGTCTTGCATATGTTTTTATATTTTTACGCTAGTAACCTCCACTGGGGAGGTGAGCGGTTCAAATCTCAGCTGGGTACCGACTGTTACACTTCGGTAGTTATAGTTTCCTTAGTCCATCCAGGATGGTCCTACGTTGCTCAGTCGGAATAGCGACTCGTTACGGAACGGACGGTCCGTGGATCGAGTACCGGTGGGGACGTGGTTTTCTGCACCCGTCCAGACCGGGAATGGGAACCACGCCCTCCTGTAGAGTGGGTACCAGGTGGGGTAAAGCTGCAGGGGCGTGGCGTTGACCACACACCACCGTCTATCGCCGGGGTTAAAGAAAGAGTAGAACTTTACCTCCGTGCTTCCTCCGTTTTTTCATGGTAGGTAAATCCAGGAAAATTATGGGATTGCTCGCTAAATGTACCACGACAGCTTTCCTCCATATTTCCAATTCACCCAGTCATTAATGTTAAATAAACGACGTATACATACAATTATGGCAGAAGAATAAAAACCAACCAGATGCCACTTATTATTTTATTGTACTTCTTATAGGCTCAACATGTTTCGGGCATAGTAGTGCCCGAAACATGTCGAGCCTATAAGAAGTACAATAAAATAATAAGTGGCATTTAGTTGGTTTTATTCTTCAGTTATCCCAATGATGCAGGTCCAACAAACATCAAACACTTACAACAGTTAATAGGTTATAAATACAGAAGGCTATTCTGTGTCTAAGTACCACGCCTTCAAGCAATACGGGTGTGAGGATCAGACTCCACGAATTCTTAACTTCGGCATTGTATGGAAGCAAATATTCAGCTTCACACTTCGGCCGCTGCAGCTCTTTAAGGAGGCTAATCATCAGATAGGAAACGTCGCACCCTACGATCGATTAGGACTTCGCGAAGATACCAATTCTTAATTTGAATGCAGTCCTCAATCTTGAATCCCTTTGCTCATTAACGACGCTGTCTCTAGTGCCGAGATTATTGAGCATTGCGATTATGTTAAACACAATGAAGTAAATAGGAAGTGGGGGAGACGATTCTGACCTGTCTGGATTGCTTCCTGAGCGTGATTCTGAAAGAACAAAGAAAGACCACCGAAAGACCAAATGTTAGGTCAGGTCTAGAGGTGAACCGGATAGCTCGCAAGTGGGCCTATGTTAGGCTCATTATCACTCAAACAGCTGATATGTATACCCTATGCCACAGCGTGATATAATACAGGGATATCCACAACGCGACTTTTGCACGTCGTATGTGCACATCTCCACAAGGTGCTCGTTAAAAGTTAATATTCATGCAGCTTACATTCGAAGTTACTTTCACCATGACGGCATTTCAGAATTTTCTGAAGAACGGAGACGCATAACTAACTGAATAGATGACGTATATATGTGTTTATGTAACAGTATCAATTAGTACAAAGATCGACTTTTCTCGCAAAAGAACACTCGAGAACAGACCACTAGCGCATCTTGTGTATTCCCCAGACAGTAGCAGTTTCTTGCGCCGTTAACAGATATCGCTGATTGCTCTCTTTCAGACAGCAGTGTTGCTACCGTACGTTCCGCTGGATGAATAAACGCGTGGCTGTTACCTACACTAACTCCCAAAGTGCGACTTCCGTAGTTCGTGTACCTGGCGACACAAACATTTTGGTTTGATAGGAACCATCCCGTTGTATTGCGATAATATAATAATTTATTCCAGTCAATAATACAACAATATATATATAGTGATCAATATTAAAAATTCGGCTTCAAGCTCAATTCATCAACCTATGTAAGAACATAAGAACCAAGGTTATGAAGTGCTGTGCAAGCATTTACTTTAATCAACAATGACGCTGTATTTTTAATATTGCTCACTATATACTGCGTGTCCGGGCTAGGGGTATACAAAAATACATGCTTATGTTTTAGTACCTAAAAGCTTTGTGAAATTTATGTTTTCAACAGTGTACAGATTAACTCATAACGATTTTATGCACGTCCGTACACTTCAATGTGGACACCTGTTGTAGCTCGACAGATATCTAAACGATATTCAAGCTCTTGCCACGTGGCCAGGCGGTAGGACCTACAGCTTATAACACCTCACATGCCGATAAACACGTGGCAAGAGCTTGAATATCGCTTAAAGTGCAGTATCTGTCTAGCTACAACACGTGCCCACATTGAAGTGTACGGACGTATATAAAAATCTTTTTGAGTTACTCTGTACACTTTTGAGAACATAAATTTCATAAAGCTTTTAGGTACTAAAACATAAGAATGTATTTTTGTATACCTCTAGCCCGGACACGCAGTATATTGTTGTGTTACTGACTGGAATAAATTATTATATTCAAACATTTTGGACTAAACATAACTGTTAAGTAGATGACATTGTTACGTCGTATATTAAAGGTCCCGAGTTTCATTTTCCGCCAAGAAACTGGCTACAATAATGTTTGCAGTGTTTTCCTCAGTGTATATTCCAGGAAATTTCTCAAATTAGGTCACGACTGCTTCTTACCATATAGTTTCCCTCATGCTGTACAATCCTGGCATTTGAAATGGCTGCTAAATAAATGAACACAATGATAAATAAATAATATGTCGGAAACTGTTGGATACATTAGACTCATCGGGCTTGATTTAGAGCGTGGGCTTTCAAACATTTTATGGCAAAGGGCCACGCCCGTTATTGTGAGCCGATTCGCGGGCCGCACATGGAGAAATAACAATAAGTGGTATACCTGACTACATTATTGTGTAGTTTTTGTAGTATTTACATAATACACAAATATGGCCACGGGCCGCATAATACAAACTGGCGGGCCGAGGGTTTCAGATCCATGATTTAGAGTGTTTACGGAGTTTCCAGCGCCGTTTTTGTCTCCCATCTAGTGCATATTATTGTCTCGTATTACATAAACTGTCATGTATCAGTCAGCTTCCTCTGTACAGCATGATTATCGCCACCGCTGTCTAACACGTCAGATGATATATCAACACTCGCACAGACATAACACGTACGGGAGAGACGAGAAAAGCTTGCTAAGTGTTTGTCTGTAAACCAGATAAGTGATTGATTTGAAGCCCTAGGTGTAGACGATAGATTAACTCTTTGAACCCCAGTTATGACCGGTTTAAAATTAAAAAATAACTCCGGAAAATTCTGCCCATGTATTGTAACTTTGTGTTTAGCACTGATCTAGGAACAAACGTCGATGATTTCCCCACATAATACTTAGTGGTTGCGTAACTCGAGACGGAGTGCATTTACTGTGCGGTACGAACTGAATATGAATACATAACTACAACAACTCCGTGGCCTTAGTCCGCACGCGAACTATACCGACAGAGCGGCCGCCGCCGGTCGGCGAAGTTAGTGCCAACTTTTGCGGATAGAGGGGTGTCACGTGGTCAGCGCAACGG
>Ga0131853_10015990_pt1 | contig 13704 bp, 9 predicted proteins | sample TergutLab28metaG_FD_92764 | JGI IMG/M metagenome (GOLD analysis project Ga0131853, IMG submission 92764) | Labiotermes labralis P1 segment gut microbial communities from Petit-Saut dam, French Guiana - Lab288 P1 (version 2) (version 2) | ecosystem: Host-associated > Arthropoda: Insects >... | reverse complement strand
CCCCCTCCTCCCCCTCCTCCTCCTCCTCCTCCTCCGTGTGTGTGTGTGCAACTTACACAGAACAGGTTTGTGTGATGAATATCTGTGTATATTTTAAACGGCCAAAAACTGAACATGTGAGTCACAGAAACAGTGTTGGATTTTTCTGAACACACAGTAGGACCTTAACTTCGGGTTGTGAGTGAAGGTCATGCAGTAAAAGTTACATTGTTTGTTTCAGATAGCAGACTGGTGGCTTAACGTTGCATACTTGCAATACCGACTGCCTGTGGTTGTTCATTCAAACCCTGCACTTATATTTCCACACCAGAGTTTCCAAACACAAGAAGAGTTCCTTAAATATGCTGCTGACCTCGCTGTTGCGGCCCTTCACTACAAATCTGACATTGATAAGTAAGGCTGTTATACTATTGTAGTTAATGATGTGTTATTTTTTATTTGCTTGCTATGGTTCTGTTTCTTGTGCCTCAGGGACAGTTTGATGTCATTTCCTATCAATGCATTTTGTTAGAACATCGGGCGATACATTGTGTCGTGAGTCATAGGTCTCAATTTTATTAGGTTAAGACAAGCTCCTGTCTCATTGCTTTCATGTATATTGTTACTATGGAATTTGGAGTGTATGTTGGAATTTTGTCCGTTTGTAACTGTTCACAGTTGAGTACAGTCATCCATTGCTTAACAGGCTTTTGCATTACATATTTTGGCTTTAACACACATAATAATTTTTGCTTGTTGTTTACTTTTATGGATAAATGGTCTGTAAATTGGGTTTTGCAAAAGGCATCTGTATGATATAAAATTGCTTTCACAACATGGCATTTTTGTGTTTGAGAAAGGTGACTTGTTTGTATGTCTTCTTTGTTGACTACTGTGGATGTTATCATTGTGGTGAGGTTTAGCAAATTGAATGTGTGTTTGTTAATAGGAATGAGATTGAACAAAAATGAGTAAAAATCTACCAGAACATCAAGTGACAACAGTTGTGAATAAAGTGGATTATTTTAATGTTCTTTTGACTGTGTGGTGGCTTGTTTCATGGACTTGGCAGTTACAGTTGGTAGTTGGTGTAGTTCTTGTGGGTCATGAGCGTATGGTTTGCGATGGAAATATGACACCCCCAAACAGAGAAGAAAACTATCAGTTCTTTTATATCCAAACCTTCAAAAGTGAATCTAGGACAATTGATTGTGCGAGGCAGTTTCAACATATTAGTGATACTGATGTCTTGCCATATAATCATATTCACCAGTATTTTTGAGTGAAAGTGTTTATGATAAGGTATTGTGCTTCAGAGTACCATAGACAGTTGCTGCAGCAACAGTGGGCCTAGCTTACTAGAATGATATCAATAGAAACAACACCAATCTGTGTCAACTGGATTTCAGTGTAGAAAATAAAATTCTTGGGGCAGATGTCCTTTTGACCCCACTTCAGTCCAGTATGATTATTTTTAACCCTTAGGTTGCTACAGGAAATTGTGACAGATAGACTGGCAGGCTGGCTAGACAGAGGATCAGCCAGCTTGTACTGAATGCAAGAACACTTTTATAGCATGGTAACCAGTGGGTCTGTTACCACTGTCAGCAGTTGCAAGATTTCTGCGTGAGGTCATTTCTATGTAGAGTGCCAGTCTTTCTTGAAATGCCAACCAGTTAAATGAATAGACAAATTTGGAAAGTAAGTACCATATTTACCTAAATTTAAGCAAGAAATTTTTTTTGATTCATCTTCTGCAAGACAGGGAAGAAGGGTTTTCTGATTAGAGTGAATGTTTTTGTACCTGCCCCACCTAGAAGAAGAAAGAAAATTACACAGGAGGCAAAATAATTGCTTTGCAGTTATGACAGTAATTTTTAATTAATGGTAAAAAAGAAATCAATAACACTGCACTGGTAATGAAATTCCATCATGCACAGAATGCATGGCACAGTCATAATGGGAGAGCAAGAGGGGTGGGGGAAGAAAGAGGAAAATCAACCCAAAAAGCATTTAATGGGCCTGAGCAGCTGAATTTCAGTTCTGTTGACATGAAAGGTTTTGGAGTTTGTGGCAGAAAAACATAAAATGTGACCATCACATTGCTAGAGAGAGAGAAGACAGATGAAGGCACTGGAAGTTGGTACATCCCAGAAGACTGTAGCAATATTACAGAACCATTGATGAGCAAGGACAGGGAATAATATTGGTGCTTTACATCATAAACTGTATGATAAGAGTGGATGTAGGAGACCACTGCATAAGTAGGGTTGGCTCTGGAGACCACAGTAGTAGTATTGAAAGATGTTGTTTGGGAAAGTGGAAATGTCATTTTCTTCTTACAGCCTGTACAGTGAAACTACTACCAAGTGAAGATACAAAGTTTTGAGCCACAGTGGAGTGAGGCAGAAGGTTGTGTTACAATTGCTTATATTCATGCTTTAAGAAAATTCGAAAGGGTATAGACCAACCACCTACAATGACAAACAACTGAATTGAAAACTCCACATCCTTATTTAACACCTTGCAGACAAACATAAAAATAGTACAGTATGTTGTGACCAAAAAGTGACTGGGGAAAGGCATGAAACAAGATACACTTGGGGTGCTTATGACTGGAAGCCTGCCTTACACATAGGAGAGAATGGTCAAATACATGGTATAGGTACAGTGTCACACAAGAAAAGGTTTTCCTGTGAAGTGTGTTTTGTTTAACAGGCATAATGTAAGTGCTGATAAATTAGCCATTTTTTAAAAAAGAAAGTTGGTGTGTTGGTAGAATTGATTAAAGTTTTTCATGTTTATTAGTTATCTAGAAATGTCATCTCCACTCTGTGCCAGCACTTCATATTGCTTGTAATGCATGCCCACTTGTACGTGCATCATATGTTAACATAGGCATGTAAAATGTTGTATTTAACATAATTTTAATATTTTGACATTGCAGTATTGTAAATTATATTTATAACATAAATGTATTGTATGTTTTGCAGTGATAGAATACCAATTGACCGAATGGGTAAGGAACCAATGGACATGACTCAGTACAAGATGATATATGGTACTTGCCGAATTCCAGCCCCAAAAGGTGATAAAATGCATTACAGTGATCCATCACGCCCAGTGCAACATATTGCAGTTGCACATAACAATCATGTATGTAAAACTTAACTTGAAAATAATCTTTCGGTGTGTGTGTGTGTGTGTGTGATATCAGTATGCTTTTCTTTGTAGGTGTTTTGTTCTAAACGGTGAATGGAAGTGTCACTGTGACAAAACTGAAAGAAGACATAAATTAGACCCCCAAATCCTCTCTTGTATAGGTGCCAGAAAGATTTCTGTGTAAGACGCCTCCCAGTCCTCACAACTTGTTTTCAAAGTGTAGATGCCCTTTCAGTTTATGTTTGAAGGGTGCCTGGTGCTTTTATGTAGAATGTGCTTTGGTATACATTAAAATTATGTGTATGGATGAGGAAGTATGAAGCAACGTCACCTAAACAGAATGAGATCCCAATTAATTTTTTATGTGTTCAGTGAATCTTTTTATTGATGTAGCAGGAGCCCAGTATGAGCAGTTTTTTTTTTCTGTGGGTAATGAATTTTCATGTAGTAAAAAAACTTCTTATAGTTCAGTGATTTCTGGTGGACAGAACTTGTACCACAGTGTAGTTTAATTGTGGTTGAAATAGGAGGAGCTGACATTTTTATTTTCATTAATACTACAGGATTTTAGAAGGAATTTTTTTTCAAACACTTTCCTAGAACTTTTTACAGAATTGTTACAATATATACATTTCTTCATTACTATTTGAATATAAAGTCTACCTGCTATCTCTGGGGTTCATATCCCTAATTTTTGTGTGATGAATTTTACAAAAATATTTTGCATTCCAAAGGTAAAGTTATATGTAACATATATGTATAATATACGTTATCTGAGCATTAGTCTGTGAAGAAGGGTCTGGACCTTGGAAAGATAGAAATTATTTCGCCATTTTGGGGTTGGAACCCATATCATTCAGCCTGTAATCAATTTATCTTTCTGACTGGGGTATCCCAGTTCCTCTGTATAGTGTACATTGGTGGAACTGCAGGTTGTGTTGTTAGATTGAATTTATATTAAATGGAAACATTTTGTTCTATCTGGTGGTGTTAGGTTACTTCATAATGTGAGTGTACTAATAAGCCTTCTAGGCACATGTTTAGATACAGCATGGTACTGCATCTGTGGCAATGTGCAAAGAAGGTTATATGTGTGTCCTGTGTCCAGTATCATCCTTAATTTCTTGCTGAAAAAGCACTTAACAATATACAGGACAAAGTTGGAGTAGCTCGGTCAGTATAGCGACTAGGATACAGGCTGGATAATAAGTGAGTGGTGGTTTGATTCCTGGAAGGGCCAAGAGTTTGTCCTCTTCTCCAAAATTCCCAGACCTGCTCTGGGACCTACCCAGCCTCCTGAACACTGAGTATGAGGGGATATTCCCCTTCAGGTAATGTGGTCTGGATATGAAGCTGACCACTCACCTGTATCTAGTTCTAAGGTTAAGAATGAGTGGATCTATGTCTCCACTCTCCCAAGTGTCTTCATGGCACAAAGTTTCACCTTTCACTGGAAAACAAGTCCATGGTGTGTTGGTAGAGATGAAGTTTGTTCAGAATTTGTGTCCAAATGTCAGTACTTATGGCAGATACAATGCTGATGTTTTTATTCTTCACGTGTTCTGTGTACTGAACTGCAAATACTGAGATGAATACGTTATATGTAGAAATGTAACCTGTTTGGAATGAACATACACTATTCTTAGGTGACTGATATGTTTGGGACTAACTTGCTATGCATTTTTGTGCACATTGTGTACCTCATTTCGCATAAGGAACGCATAGACCCCTTATAATTTACTTAATAAACCCTTTCTTACCCATATTTGCAGTTTTTCAGGATCAGTGTTTTGGACAGTCATGGTGAGATTATCAGTTCTGTTAAGCTGCTTGAGCAGTTGAAGGCAGTTGTGGAAGCTTCTCAGAAACCAGTGGAACCTGTTGGAATTCTGACAAGTGAGCACCGAGATACTTGGGCGGAGGTGTACAGTGAGTTAATGAAAGGTGTGTATTAAGGTACAATATGTGATACATTTAGGGCATCATGATTTCCATTGATGACCAAACATCTCCAAATGGCCACAAACCCTTTGCAGCCAAAAGTTTATTATGCCCAACCCTTGTCCTACGCCTTTTTGCTTTAATGCCCCTTGCTTGTTTACTCCCCTTCTTAATTTGTGGTCACTCGTTTTTGGTTTAATGCCCGTTGGCTTGTTTATTTGCATTTATTTAGTTCCATTAATTGTAAGATAATTCATACCCACTGTGTTATTAAACCAATGTCTGTTATTCAGTATACAGTCGTACACAACAATTTTTAGGTGACTTGGTGTATATATACACAACTGGGCACACACCACCTCTAAACATAAAATTTAAAAAGAATGTTCACCTTCATGTGGTGTGAAAGACCCCTGATTGAACTACTTGCTGTACACATGAAGGCATACCAGATTACATTATAAATATATATGTGAAGAAGACATACAAAACTGTACAAGGAATTTCTAGAACTTGTTGATATTTAAAGTGTCACTCTTCATCAGTATGCATAGTAAGAATAATCTGCATTTGCTTGATGGTTTTCTCATGCCTCGTGAAGAACATGGCACGGTGTATGTAAAATTAATTGTTGAAAGTTTTGTTGCCTTATTCTTAAACAGTTTTTACAACTTTTATGTATTTTATTCCTTGTACCTTCTATTTGCTACACAATAGGTTTTATGTATTCTTTACTACACAAGCCTTGTATTATTTTAATGGCCCCTTGTAATTCATTTTAGTATTTTATCATGCATCTTGTAAAGGATGAGATCTCATCTCTCTTTGCAGTAATAAAAGTCCTTTGAAGGATTTTAAGATAAAAGGCCTGATGACATATGTCAAGCTGCAGCTCGTTGCCTGAAAATTTATGCTGTAAGGTTATGTATGACTGTATGCTGAATAATATATTAAGTCCATTATTTCTTGTGGCAATATCATTTTTTGTTTACACCTTTTTGATATATGCCCACTTTTTTAGGAACTGTGCTATGGAGGAAGACAAGGGCTGGATGCGTAGTTAACATGTAGTGTGGGCTAAAATGTCTGAAATCATGTCAAGCAAGAGCTTAAAAAATGGTGGCCATTTAAGTTACCAGTTTTTTTTTCGGGTTACACCCTGCATTTGGTTGAATGCCAGAGGGTTAATGCTTCATCTGTTCTTTTGATCCAACTGAAAAGGAACATAGAGATTGCTCATCTAGTAAAACTTCCATTCTGTTGCCGTATTAGATAAATTTTTTTGTTAAGCTTGGTTATTTGCATCATTAATAGTTTATTTACCATCATTTTGAAATGGGGAACATATGTACTGCACGCCTGGCATGGTGCAGACAGTTACGATATTCAGCAAATACTTGGTTTATGTCATTGTTATCTGATGGTGACTTTGTTGTTTTCAAATATTTTCCAGGCATTTGCTAATCTGCTGCACTGCAGTTACTCTAATCTGTGTCAGTCTTGTGTTGAATGTAAATACCAGCTGTGCTAGACAGATCATTGATTAGGTTAAAATGCATTCCATTCTCCATAAATTTTCTACTGATTTTAGATGAACTAAACCGCAAAAGTGTAGAAGCGATTCAGACGTCTTTGTTCCTTCTTTGTCTTGATGGACCTGCTTCCCATCTTAGTGCCCGAAATGCTGCAACTTTGGATGCAATTAAATTGGTTCATGGAGGTGGTAGCAAAGGAAGTTCAGGAAATCGCTGGTTTGACAAAACAATTGAGGTAAGAAGATGTCTTTACTGCCTTATATGACAATATTAGGGACAGAATTGTGAACTGACACACTGATGACAGTAGCTGTCTGGGTTTTTGTTTGGGTTATTTCCTGATACATAACACATGTACTTGACACACTGCCATGTGTTGTGTAGAGAGAAAGAGTGTATATGAGCAAGTAGGGGTATTGGTTTCTGTAAACTGGAGAAGTTAAATTGTATCTGTGCATGGTCATTTGTCAGTAGTTTGTAACATAGCATATTGTTGTTTGTTGTTGGATCAGCATTACCAATGCTAAATGTAAAATGCGTAATGAAATGATTCTTGCTTTTTGTGGGGGGGGGGGGGGGGGAAAACCCCCACACTTTTTCCGAAAAATTATGGAACCCAAAAAAAAAAAAAAAAAAAAAGAATAATTGTTTTGTGTTTTTGTTTGTGTTGGGGGGGGGGGGGGGGGGGGTGAAAGCCCCATCATTACTGCAGAAAATTCATGAACTCATATGAATGATGAAACAAGAAGAGTTACTATTTCTGTTAAAGAGGAAATTTGGTGAAGTTAATATTTATATTGCCAGTTTCCGCAATTTTTTATTCCCACGTATGAACCTGCCTACAAAAGTCTCAGAATTGGACAGAGTTTTGGTGGAATGTATGGCTGAAAAGTCAAGTGGCATGTCCTGGTATGTAGTTGTGTTGAAACCATTGTTTTTGCTATAACATTGATACACTGTGCCACAGAATGAGAGATTCATGGTGTACACAGAAGTTCGTTAAAAGTGAAGACATAATGTATTTAGATGTGCACAAATAAGTAATAAAAATAAAAACCTATTGCCCTGCTTTTAGAATGGAAATGTTGATTAGAATTTTCATTGTATGAAATTACATGTTCTAGATTGTGGTTGGCCGTGACGGAGAAGTTGGAATTACAGTGGAGCATAGTCCTGCTGAGGCAGTTCCAGTTGCTATGCTTATGAATTACTGTTTGGATTTCCTGTAAGTAGCCTTAATTTCAGTGAACTTGGAATGGTATGTATGCTAACAAAAGTGTCTAATTGAGGATTAGTTGACGAGTTGTTGAAGGTTTCAGTCACTCAGTTATGCTTGTCAGTTGTTCCTAAGTAACACGTGCATGTATAGTTCACCTCAAAAATTAAACTAGTCTAAAGCCAACATAATATACTTTCCTACACTTGTATTTGTTTGACTACATCTGCAAGCAATAATTGTTATGATTTCTTTCATTACAACTGTAATTGTTATATGTCTTGCGTTTGGTCACCAGAACTCCATTATTCTTTGGATTGTTGCACCATATAACAGGTTTCATATACACAGGCTCAGTTTACCATATTAAAATGAGAACTCTTATCAATCCCACTACATAGTGGAAACATTCCAGAAGACTGAATTCTCAATATGAACACTGGAAATCTCAGGTCTTCCCAAGATGCTTTTGATAATATTCAACAAATCGTACTCATTAATTCTGAAAACTCATTTAAAGGATGTGCCCTAAAGGAGTCGCACTCAACCTGTAGCTCACGGGCAGCATGTTGCTTGTGACACAACATTATGTTGCCCACGACACAATATTATGTTGCCCGCAGAGATATTTGAAACAATAAAATATCTTTAAATCTTTCCTTTGCAGAGCTGAGACAGTATGCCCAAGCAGTCCCACCTGTTTCCTTGCAAACCATAAGAGACATCTTAACAACCACGTTCTTAAGTAGCCCTGTCATAAATATTACTGTTAGTGTGTTTCTTTGCCAGAATTAAATTAACTTTATCAGCAGTTGTGGGTGTGTATTGTGATGGAGATGTTTCCTAGTTAACAATCTGCGGATGTGCACACATCAGTGGAGACAACCCTTAGCTTTGTTCTAGGATTTTCGGAATGGGACCTCACCTCTTCAGCAGCAGATTTTGTAGTAGAGGTTAGATCAGTATTGAGTCAGTAAGCCAACACATTTGTAGGTAAATATTTGTGAGGTTGTGTCTTATGGTTTTCATGTTACAAACAAAAATTTTATATTTTGAGTGTATTGGTGGGAGGAAAATAAAATGGTTTGTCAGTGCAGTGGCAGTAAAAAGAAACTGAGAATGTTTGTTTATATCTTGAATGAAAAATTGGAGAATAAATGTTTCTTCATCAGCATTAATAAGAAGTGTGTGTGTTTAATGAGCAGTGCCAGTGTGGCTGTTAGCAGGAATTGTAATATTAAGTGGCATTTTATGATAATGCATAAAGACTTTCAGTGCATGTTTTCACTATTTATTTTATTACTAATCCACCTCAAGAGAGGGTTATAAATGAGAGTGCTGCAGTTATTTCTTCAGTGTTCAAGGAAAATGTGAATGAAGTTGAACTGGATGTTATTAATTTTCATAGAGACTTATCATTGAAAACAAGAGCAAATAACATAGACTTCTGGAATTTGTTGATGTCTGCACAGTACCCTATTCTAAAACAGGTTGATTGCATGATCTGTGTCTGGCTACTTAGGTGAATCAGGGTGCACTCAGTGTAAATGCTGAAGTCAAAGTACAGTTTGTACATAAATGATAAATATTTAAAAAACAGCAAGACAGTGGCTATTGTCAAATGCTTTTACACTTGTGACTACAATAAGCTAGCAGAAGAGATGCAGTGTCAAGTTTCACATAGAATTCCATGACTTTTTTCAGATGGACCATTTTCCTGAGAGAATATTTACTCATGCTGCATGTTAATAAGAAAGAAAGAAAACAACATGATTTATTCAGTGCATTTTCTGTCACTGTGCTGTTTTTGTGTTTCTGGTGACTGTTGCATGTGTTATCTTGTGAAAGTTTTTATGTTAAAATTTACATGTTAAGCAGCTTATATTTGTCTGTTTTCCTTTCGGAGTTACATTTTGAAAATGTACATAATATTTTGAAAACTTTTGAGCTGTTTGTTGCTGGAGATATACACTGCATTATTAATTTGTTTTGTAAAATTGAGCTAACAGGAATAACACCCTGACCTAGGCTGTGACTTGCATTTTTTGTAAATTTTTGTGTAATTATTATCAGTAGTAGTAAATTTTTAAGGCATTTGTTGTGTAGAAAAATACACACGCAAGATTAAACATATAATTGTATGTATACTTATTTACTCCTACTCATACATTCCCAAAATCATCTCTGTTTATTTCAACATCCCTCTTTTTTTGACAACAGTTTTCATCACATTAATTGATATAAACAATTCCAAACAAAATCTACAATATTTATTGTCTGACAATTGCAATGCATTGTTGAATGATGATGTTTGTGTGAAGTCGTATCAATAGTTATGTTGTTACACACTCATTCCCCTGAAATGCCGTCTTTATTTGTTTGAATAAAAAACAATCCTTTCTGTCATATCAAACTGTCCATTTATTGTTGTCTGTCATATCAAAATGCCCATTCATTGTTGTCTTTCATATCAGAATGTCCATTCTTTGTTGTCTGTAGTTTTTCAGTTACAAATTCTGTGGAGATATTTTTAATATATAATTTTTATATTTATCATCATCTGCTCTTCCACTTTAAATGTCCCAAATTATAAAAACTGGAATCTACTGTGCTCTGTCATTGAAAGGACTTTATGGTACTGTAGTTAATTATTCATAAAATATGTTTCATAGACAATGAAAGGAAACTGTTATGGCACAGTGAGAACTCATGGGAGAGATATGCCACCGACTTTCTTTGTGATGCACTGAAATTGAAAAAAGTGATGTGCGTGGAACATGGAGGAAGTTTTCATTACAAGCCTTCTTGAAGGCAGATCATAGTTTCCCAGGAGATGGTTTTAAATCCAGAAATATGAAGGTTGTTACTGGAACCACATACTAAAATATCAGACACAAAATTTTACCTCAGTCCTGTAGTTTGGTTGAAACCACAAATTATTTTAAGAAAGTTTTGCCTTAACTTGACTGGATTAAAAACTGTTGTTGCTACATTCATAGATGTCTGTTACTTGAACAAGTCATTATGTATGTGTGTTTCACCCATTTTGTTACTCATTTTTGAGAAGCCTTAGTTTTGTGTTGTACAGAGGTACATTTAGGGCAGAGTTTGAGATCTGGTTTGCAGCAAACATGCTGTAGTCCATAAAGTTACAGATAACACTTTTGAAATATTACACATTCAGAAAGGGATATAGTATTGTAATTCAGTTTTGTTTTGAGTTAACTTGATTATTAGTAAAAGTTAACTTTTTATTTTTTGTGTTTTCCAGTGAGAAGATTCCAAAGAGCAAATCGGGAGAAGTTTCTGCAGCATTTCCAGGACCAGAAAAATTAGAGTTTAATCTTAGCCCAAATGTAAAGAATGCTATCAAAGTGGCTGAGCGCAATCTGGACAAGTGAGTTTGTATTGAATCTTAAATATGGAGATCAAATATCTGCTGAAAATATATTTTTTCTCTTTTGATCCTAGACAATTAAAGAAAGTTAGCTTCACCATGTGTAGCCCTTTGGTGTATCAACTGTCATACATCATAGCCCTTGAGAAATATGACCATATGAAAATACTACTGGATATGCATATTAAGATTTTGTAGGTTGTGGAACACAGCTTGATGTATGTGGTGCTCCTGATCTAGAGATAACTTGTACTGGCAAACATGGAGGCTGCAGTAGTGACAGATGTATGGGTATCTCTTGATTGCACATGAATGACGCATTTTTTCAGCAGGCACTGTCATCAGGCATATGCATTAATAAATGCATTGACTTGCTGCTAGGTAACAGATTAATGACACAATTTCAACTCTTAGGCTTTTATATGTGTACATTATCCCTGGCATTTTCAGTTTCTTTTTCTGGTTTCTGCTTCTGAGAAGAAGCCTGAAAACCTACAGGCAGCGGGGCTATGCTGGAGCTATGCTCCAAGCCTGTAATGCATTTTGCAAATACTTTCCAGACACAAACTAACCTTAAACAGTTTATTTGTCAACAACAGTAGTGTCAGCCTGCTAGTCAGGGCCAGTGTTGTGATTTGTCAGTACTGACTGCTGTCGTGGTAGTGGTAGTGGTAGTGTTGCTGTTCATTAACTCTGGTCTTGATGAACATCTAGTTTGCTTACCATACACCTTTATGTGTAATATGGCTGGCAGTTGCTCTTGTTTGCAATAATCCACTATTTTGGGATGTACACTGTATTATTCCTGAAAACAGCAGTTGATCAATATTAAAGTTACATAGCAAGTACCAGATGCTGCGAAATTGTCAGTGCCTAATTAGGTGAGAAACTACATGCATTTACTGCAAAACTGTGCCTGCACAAATTTTTATTGAAACTACTTCATTAACATGTTTTGTAAGGAAGAAATTCTGTCTTATTGTCTTTCCTAACTTCCTCCTCTTTTGGGATACCTGTGATACCTTTTCCTCATTATGGTAAAGTTGAGCAAATCTTGAATTTTTGACCATTTATCTTCTCTGTGTTCGTAGATTCTTAGTTTCTGATGGAGAGGAAACACTGTCATGTTCAAACCCATAATCACACTTCATTCCAATCCTGTAGTATTTTACCGTTTACAATTTTTCCACACCTGGTCCAGAGCATAATGTATGTTCAGAAAGTTGCATTCATTATGCAGACAGAAAACTACTACATAGCATGACCAACAGACAAAACCATAATCCATTTGTGGTGTCATTCTGGCAAAACCTGGAATGCTGCTGCAAAGGGACCAAAAATTTTAGGTACATCAAAGCACTTAAACACTGCAAATTGAAGTGCTGAAAGGAGCAAATAAATTCATTGTTATTTGTGTGGTAACAGTTGGTATAGGAAATTGCTGTAGCGAGAAGTCTACAGTCTCCCCAACCAAGGAATCATTCAATTCCCAGATGGGGTAAGAAATTTTTCTCATCTCCAGAATGTCCAGACTGGCACAGGGGCCTCCACAGCATTATTATCAAAGGGTACTGGGGGGTAATGTAGTTGAGGTGTGAACCTTCGCCTAGTGCCTGGGTTAAAAATGAGTGAGAATAAACCTTCACTTTCCCATTTGCCTTTGTGGAATATACAGGGACAACTTTACCATATTTTGTGGGGATTGGTTGAGGCCATGATGAAGCAACACTAGAATCTGGAAAATGAGCAAATACCATTAAGGGATTTTACTGTGTGATGAAATGTTTGAGGTGTCATGTGTTCTTATACCAAATGGTGGTTTTCACTCTTCTTTCAAGTCATTTAGGGTAGTGAACTGGACTGTATATGATTGGTCCCAGTGTTTGTAATTTTGTCAGCAGTCTCGAACTTTCACTTTCAGTTAATGATTGTTTGCTGATGGATGTGTAGTGGCATTTATGTATTAAGTCCTTCTAATGTGGATATTTAAATTGCTTTCAGGTTGGTCAATGACACTGACTTCTTATCATGTACATATCCTGGATATGGAAAAAATGTAATCAAAGAATTCAGAGTGAGTCCTGACAGTTATATCCAGATGGCCCTTCAGTTAGCTTATTACAGGTGATTCAATTCAGTACATCTTCGTTTTTATCATATACACTGAGCCAGGACAGTGTTAGTGTTCTGTCCACAGAAAATCTCCCTGGAACTGATGTTTAAAAGTAAATACAATTTGTGACAATAATATGTAGTTTGAGATGTGAAATAAAGTAAAAAAGATATATAGAAGTACATATGTGAAATTGTACCAAATATTAAATAAATTAGTGTTACAATAGTTGCTATAACTTAAGACATAGGAATGAAAGTGGCAAAAATGAGAACTGTATCCCCTTCCTCTCACCCCCCCCCCCCCCGATCCCACATTACCTGCACAGATCATAGAATTTTTTCTTTGTGGGTGTAAATTT
>Ga0131853_10015989_pt1 | contig 13704 bp, 5 predicted proteins | sample TergutLab28metaG_FD_92764 | JGI IMG/M metagenome (GOLD analysis project Ga0131853, IMG submission 92764) | Labiotermes labralis P1 segment gut microbial communities from Petit-Saut dam, French Guiana - Lab288 P1 (version 2) (version 2) | ecosystem: Host-associated > Arthropoda: Insects >... | reverse complement strand
GTTAGTGCGCTATTGTGTGCCAAGTTAGTGCGCTATTGTGTGCCAAGTTAGTGCGCTATTGTGTGCCATGTTAGTGCGCTATTGTGTGCCATGTTAGTGCGCTATTGTGTGCCATGTTAGTGCGCTATTGTGTGCCATGTTAGTGCGCTATTGTGCGTCATCATGGCGCACGGTAATGCCATTGTATTGCAATATTATACACCATTTGTGTATCCTACTATATAACATTATAATACAGTATGATATAGCATTACAGTTCACATAACATTAGTACTTCTTTTTATTTATGTGGGGACTGCGGTGGCTCAGTAGTTAAGGTGCTGTGCTACAAATCGGGAGGTCGCTAGTTCGATCCCAGCTGGTGTGAGTGGAATTTTTCATTGATATAAAATACTTCCGACCGCACTATGGCCCTGGGGTCGACTCACCCTCTAACAGAAATGAGTACCAGGAATATTTCCTGGGGGTAAAGGTGGCCGGTGGGTAAGGCTGACAACTTTACAGCCACATAATCTGGGAACCTTCATTACCTGGAACCCTCTGGGTACCTCGGGCCTGTAATGGGACAGATTTATCTTTTATTTATATATTTATTTATTTTATTTATTTATTTATTTATTTTTAATTATATATTTATTTATTTATTTTACAGTTTGCTTCTTCAAAATGTGATGTACTGTAGTTATTTGTATTATGATGGTACACAATTTATTTCAGCTGTAACAATGCACAATATAAAGTGTAATTTGACCAGTTAACCGTACCAAAAAACAGTGAAAGGCTACACAGCGCAGAGCAGGTTCTTGAAATTCATTCTTCAGCTCGTCTCATACTGCATATCACAGTTCATAATACGTTTGATAGATGGTGCGTGCGTAGCATCGCGGTCTGCCACACAAACATTAAAGATTTAGCAGCTTGTAATGAGACTGCGCAATGTACACGCTGTGACGACGATGTCTCCATCACACACCTTATGAAGGATGCAGTGCTCATTGCTACCAAGTGGCTGCACAGGCAATGCATTTAAATGGTTCATTGCGAGCGGCTGTGTTGACTGAATGACTGACTGCCTGCCTGACTGAATGACTGACTGACTGAAAAGTAATTTGTCTTCAATGTTGTACTTTGCTGCTTTCCTGGAGACGTTTGGAATTTGAATGGATTTAGTGCAGTGAATGTGAGAGTGAGAGAGAGAGAGACAGAGACAGAGAGAGCGAAAGATATAAATGTCAGGGACTGAATGAGAGCGACAGAGGTGTAAGGGACTGAGAGACTGAAAGAGAGCGAGAGAGGTGTAAGGGACTGAGGGACTGAATGAGACCGGGAGAGGTGTAACGGACTGAGGAAATAAATGAGAGCAAGAGAGGTGTAAAGGTCTGAGGGAATGAATGAGAGCGGGAGAGATGTAAGGGACAGAGGAACTGAATGAGAGCGAGAGAGGTGTAACGGACTGAGGAACTGAATGAGAGCGAGAGAGGTGTAAGGGACTGCGGGAATGAATGATAGCGAGAGAGGTGTAAGGGACTGAGACTCTGAATGAGAGCGGGAGAGGTGTAAGGGACCGAGGAATGAAATGAAAGCGAGAGAGGTGTAAGGGACTAAGGAATTGAATGAGATCGAGAAATGTGTTAGGGACTGAGAGACTGATGAAAGCGAGACAGAAGTAGGGGGCTAAGGGAATGAATGAGAGCGAGAGAGGTGTAAGGGACTGAGGGAATGAATTAAAGCGAGAGAAGTGCAAGGGACTAGGGGACTGAATGAGAGCGAGAAAGGTGATAGGGACTGAGGAACCGAATTAGAGTGGGAGAGGTGTTATGGACTGAGGAATTGAATGAGAGCGAGAGAGGGGTGTAAGGGACTGAGGGACTCAATGAGAGCTAGAGAGGTGTAAGTGATTGAGGTACTGAATGAGAACAAGCGAGGTGTAAGCGACTGAGGGACTGAATGAGAGCGAGACATGTGTAAGGGACTGAGGAGATGAATGGGAGGGAGAGAGTTGTAAGGAACTGAGGGAATGAATGAGAGCGAGAGAGGTGTAAGGGTCTAAGAGACATATGAGAGCGAGAGAGGTTTAAGGGACGGAGAGACTGAATGAGAGCGAGAGAGGTGTAAGGGACTGAGGAAATGAATGAGAGCGGGGGAGGTGTAAGGGACTGAGGAACTGAATGAGAGGGAGAGAGGTGTAAGGGTCTGAGGGACTGAATGTGAGCGAGAGAGGTGTAAGGGACTGATGGAATGAATGAGAGAGAGAGAGAGGTATAATGGATTATGGGACTGAATGAGAGAGAGGTATAAGGGACTGAGGGACTGAAAGACAGCGAGAGAGGTATAAGGGACTGAGGGACTGAAAGACAGCGAGAGAGGTGTAAGGGACTGAGGGACTAAATGAGAGCGAGAGAGGTGTAAGGACTTAAGGGACTGAATGAGAGCGAGAGAGGTGTAAGGGACTGATGGACTGAATGAGGGAGAGAGATTTATTGACTAAGGAATTGAATGAGAGAGAGAAAGACATGTGAAGGGACTGAAGAACTCAAAGAGAACGAGAGAGGTGTAAGGGGCTGAGGAACTTAATGAGAACGAGAGAGGTGTAAGGGACTAAGGGACTGAGAGAGAGCGAGTGACGTGTAAGGGACTGAGGGGCTGAATGTGGGCGACAGATTTGTAAGGGACTGAGGGACTGAATGACGAAGAGGCGTAAAGGACTGAGGGAAAGAATGAGAAAGAGAGAGGTGTAAAGCACTGAGGGACAGAATGAGAGCGAGAGACGTGTAAGAGATTGAGGGACAGAATGAGAGCGGGAATAGTTTAAGGGACTGATAGACTGAATGAGAGAATGAAGTGTAAAGCACTGACGGACTGAATAAGAGCGAGAGAGATGTAGGGACTGAGAGACTGAAGGAGAGCGAGAGATGTGTAAGGGAATAAGGGACTGAATGACAGCGAGAGAGTTGTATGGGACTGAGATACTGAATGAGAGATGGAGAGGTGAAAGAGATTGAGATTCCGAATTAAAGCGAGAGAAGTGTAAGTAACTGAGGGACTAAATGAGAGTGAGATGGGTGTAAGGGCCTGAGGACCTGCATGAGAGGGAGAGATGTGTAAGGGTCTATGGGACTGACTGAGAACGAGAGAGGTATAAGAGACTGAGGGAATAAATGAGAGAGAGAGAGAGAATTGTAAGGGACTAACGGACTGCATAAGAGACAGAGAGCCAGGTGTAAGTTACTCAGGGACTGAATAAGAGCGAGGGACGTCTAAGAGACTAAGGGACTGAATGAAAGCGAGAGAGGTTTAAGGGACTGAGCGACTTAATGAGAGCGAGAGAGGTGTAAGAGACTAAGGGGCTGAATGAGAGCGAGAGAGGTGTAAGGGACTGAGGAACTGAATGAGAGCGGGAGAGGTTTAAGGGTATGAGCGACTCAATGAGATAGAAAGAGCTGGAAGCGTCTGAGGGTCTAAATGATATAGAGATGTGTAAGGAACTGAGGGACTGAATGAGAGAGAGAGAGGTGTAAGGGACTGAGGAACTGAATTTAAGCGAGAGAGGTGTAAGTGATTGAGGGACAGAAAGAGAGCGAGAGAGATGTAAGGGACTAAGGGAATGAATGAGAGCGAGAGTTGAGTAAGGGACGAAGGGTATGAATGAGAGCGAGAAATGTGTAAGGAACTTTGGGACTCAATGAGGGCGAGAGAGATATAAGGGACTGACGGACTGAATGAGAGCGAAAGATGTGTGAGGGACTGAGGGTCTGAATGAGAGCGAGAAACTTTTAAGGGACTGGGGAATCTAATGAGAGCGGGGGAGGTGTAATTATCTGAGAAAATGAATGAGAGCGAGAGATGTGTAAGGTACTGAGGGACTGAATGAGAGCAAGAGAGGTGTAAGGTACTGAGGGACTGAATGAGAGCAAGAGATACGTAAGGGACTGAGGAGTAGAATGAGAGTGAGAGAGGTGTAAGGGACTGAGGAAATGAATGAAAGCAAGGGAGGTGTAAGAGATAGAGGGATAAAATGAGAGCGAGAGAGTTGTAAGAGATTGAGTTACAGAATGAGTGGTACAGAGGTGTAAGGAATATTGGGACTGGGTGATAGAGAGAGGTGTAAGGGGCTGAGGGACTGAATGAGAGCGGGAGAGTTGTACGGGACTGAGGGACTGAAGGAGAGTTAATGAGGTGTAAGGGACTGAGGGACTGAATGAGAGAGATAGAAGTGTACGTGAATAAAGAACTGAATGTAAGCGACAATGTGTAAGTGACTGAGGAACGGAATGGGAGAGAGAGTTGTAAGGGACTGAGGGACTGAATGACAGTGATAGAGGTTTAAGGAAATGAGGGACTGAATGATAGTGAGACAGTTTTAAGGAACAGAGGGATTGAATGAGAGCGATTGAGGTGTAAGTGACTAAAGTACTGAATGAGAGCGAGAGAGGTTTAAGTGGATGATGGACTGAATGAGAGCGAGAGAGATGTAAGGGATTGAGGGACTGAATGAGAGCGAGAGACGGCTAAGGGACTGAGGGATTGAATGAGAGCGAGAGAGGTGTAAGGGACTGAGGAACTGAATGGTAATGGGAGATTTGTAAGGGACTGAGGAACTGAATGAGAACGAGAGAGATATAAGGGACTGAGGCACTGATGAGAGCGAGAAAGGTGTAAGGGACTAAGGTACTGAATGATAGCGAAAGAGGTATAAGAGACTGAGGGACAGAATGAGTGCGGGATAGGTGTAAGGGACTGAGAGAGTAAATGAGAGAGAGACCTGTAAGGGGCAAGGGAACTGAACGAGAGCAAAAGAGGTGTAATGGACTTAGGAACTAAGTGAGAGCGAGAAAGTTGTGAGGGAATGAGGGACTGAATGACAGCGAGAGAGGTCTAAGAGTCTGAGTGACTGAATAAGAACGAGATAGTTGTGAGATTCTAAGGAATTGAATGAGAGTAAGAGAGGTTTAAGGGACCGAGGGACTGAATGAGAACGAGAGAGGTGTAAGAGACAAAGGAACTGAACGATAGGCAGAGAGGAGTAAGGGACTGAGGAACTGAATAAAAGCGAGAGATGTGTAAGTTACGGAGGGGCTGAATGAGGGCGACAGAAGTGTAAGGGCCTCAGGAACTGAATCAGAACGAGAAAATTGTAAGGGTCGAAGGGACCGAAATAGAGCGACATAGGTGTAAGTGACTGAGGGACTGAATGAGGGAGAGAGGTTTAAGTGACTAAGGGACTGAATGAGAGTGAGAGAGCTCTAAGGGACCGAGGGAATGAATGAGGGCGACAGAGGTGTTAGGGGCTTAGGAATTGACTGAGATCGCGAGAGTTGTAAGAGACTAATCAACTGAATGAGAGCGAGAGAAGATTAAGGGACTCAGGACCTGAATGAGGGCGAGAGAGGTGTAAGGCTCTACGGGACTGAATGAGTTCGAGTGAGGTGTACGGGACATAGGGACTGAATGAGAGCGAGAGACGTGTAAGGGACTGAGAGACTGAATGAGAGGACAGAGGTGTAAGAGGCTGAGGGACTGAATGAGAAAGAGAGAGGTGTAAGTGACTGACGGAATCAATTAGAGCGACAGAGATTTAGGGGACTGTGGGACTGAATGAGAGCGGGTGATGTGTAAGGGGATTAGGGTCTGAATGAAAGAGAGATGTATAAGGGACTGTGGGACTGAATAAGAGCGGAAGAGTTGCGAGGGACTGATGGACTAAATGAGAGTGGGAGAGGTGTGGGTGACTGAGGGACTGAATGAGAGAGCGAGAGTTTTAAAAGACTGAGGGACCGAATGAGAAAGAGAGTGATGTAATGGACTTAGGGACTGAACGAGATAGACTGAGTTATAAGGGACTGACAGACTAAAAGAGAGAGAGTGAGGTGTAAGGGACTGAGGGAATGAAAGAGAGGGAGAGGGAGGTTTAAGAGACTGAGGAACTGAATGAGAGTGAGAGAGACATAAGTGACTAAGGGAATGAATGATTGCGAGAGAGGTGTAAGGGACTGAAGGAAGGAATGAGAGAGAGTGAGGTGTAAGAGACTGAGGGACAGAATGAGAGGGAGAGAGGTGTAAGGGACTAAAGGAATGAATGAGAGCGAGAGAGGCTTAAGGGATTGAGGGACTGAATGAGAGCGAGACAGGCGTAAGGAACAGAGTGACTGAATGAGAGCGAGAGAGTTGTAATGGACTAATCAAATGAATGAGAGCGCGAGAGGTTTAAGGTTCTGAGGAACTGAATGAAAGCGAGAGAGTTGTAAGGGACTGTGTGACTGCATGAGAGCGAAAGAGTTGTAAGGGACGAAGGGACTGAATGAGAGCGTTAGAGGTGTAATGTTTTGATAGACTGAATGAGAGTTAGTAAAGTGTAAGGGACTGGGGGACTGAACGAGGGAGGGAGACGTTTCTGGACTGAGGGACTGAATGAGAGCGAGAGAGGAGTAAGAGAGTTTGGACTGAATGTGAGAGAGAGAGTTGTAAGAAATGAACGGACGAATGGGAGGGGGAGATGTGTATGGCACTGAGGGACTGAATGAGTTGGAGGGCTATAAGGGACTGAGGAAATGAATGAGAGCGGGAGAGATGTAAGGGGGAGAGAAAATTAATAAGAGCGAGGGAGGTGTAACGGACTGAATGAGAGCGAGAGAGGTGTAAGGGATTGAGGGACTGATTGAGAGCGAGAGAGGTGTAAGGGACTAATGACTGAATCAGACGGAGAGAGGTGAAAGGAACTGAGGGTCTGATTGATGGCGAAAGAGCTGTAAGGGACTACGGGACTGAATAAGAGCGAGAGAGTTCTAAGGGTTTGTGGGACTGAATGAGAGAGAGATTGGTAGATGGGTAAGGGCCTGAGGGACTGAATGAGAGTGAGAGATGTGTAAGGGACTGAGGGCCTGAATGAGAGAAAGTGAGGTGTAAGGTACAGTGGAATTAAATGAGAGCGAGTGACGTGTAAGGGACTAAGAGAATGAATGAGAGCGAAAGAGGTGTAAGGGACTGAGGGATTGAATGAAAGCGAGAGATGTGTAAGCGACTGAGGGACTGAATGAGGGAGAGTTGTAAAGGACTGAGGGACTGAATGAGAAAGAGCGAGGTGTAAGGGACTGAGGGAATGAATGAGAGCGAGAGAGGTGTAAGAGACTGAGGGACTGAATGAGAGCGGTAAAAGTGTAAGGGACTGAGGGATTGAATGAGAGCGAGATAGGTTTAAAGGCCTGAGGAACCGAATGAGAGGGATAGAGGTTTAACAGACTAAGGGACTGAATGAGAGCGAGAGATGTGTAAGGGAATAAAGGAATGAATGAGGGCGGGAGAAATACAAGGGACTGAGAAACTGAATGAGAGAGAGAGGTGTAAAGGACTGAGGGACTGAATAGGAATGGGAGATTTGTAAGGGTATGTGGGACTGAATGAGAAATACAGCGGGAGAGGTGTAAATGACTGAGTGTCTGAATGAAAGAGATAGATATGTAAGGGATTGAGGGCCTGAATGAGTGCGAGGGAAGTGTAAGGGACTGAGGAAATGAATGAGAGTGAGACAGGTGTAAGGGACTAAGAGACTAAATGAGAGCGACTAAGTTGTAAAGGCCTGCGGGACTGAATTAGAGCCAGAGATATGTGAGGGAATAAGGGACTGAATGAGAGACACAGAGGTGAATGTGTCTAAGGGCCTGAATGAGAGAAAGAGAGGTGTAAGGGCTGAGGAACTTGATGAGAACGAAAGAGGGGTAAGGGACTGAGGAACTGAACGAAAACGGGAGAGGTGTAAGGGAATAATGGACTGAATGAGAGCGAAAGAGTTTTAAGGGACAGGGATTCTGAATGAAAGCGAGAGAAGTGTAAGGCAATTCGGTACTGATTGAGAGCAGGAGATTTGTAAGGGACTGATGAACTGAATGTAAATGAGAGAGGTGTAAGGGAATGAAGGACTGAATGAGAGCGAGAAAATTGTTAGTGCCTGAAGGATTGAATGAGCGCGAGAGCGGTTAAAGGCCTGAGTAACTGAATGAGAGCAGGAGAACTTTAAGGGGCTAAGGGACTGAATGAGAGCGAGAGAAGTGAAAGGGACTGAGGGACTGAATGAGTGAGAGAGTTTTAAGTGACTAAGGTACTGATATAGAGAGAGAGAACAGTAATGGATTGAGGGACTGATTGAGGGCGAGAGAGGTTTAAGGGGCTAAGGAACTGAATGAAAGCGAGAGAGGTGTAAGGGGTTTTGGGTCGGAATGAGATTGATAGAGGGAGAGGTGTAATTAACTGCTGGACTGAAAGAGAGAGAGAATTTTGTGAGGGACTGAGAGCCTGAATGAGAGCGAGAGAGGTGTAAGGAACTGAATGAGAGCGGCAGAAATGTAAGGGGCTAAGGGACTGAATGAGAACGAGAAAGGTGTAAGGGACTGAGGGGCTGAATGAGAGTGAAAGAGGCACAAGGGACTAAGGGACTGAATGAGTAATGTAGAGGTGTGACTGAGGGACTGAATGAGAGCTAGAAAAGCGTAAGGGACTGAAGGACTGATTGAGAGCGGGAGAATTGTAAGGGGCTGAGAGACTGAATCAGAGAGACTTGTCAGGGATTAAGGGACTGCATGACAGAATGAAGTGGAAGGGACTGAGGGACCGAATTATTGCGAGAGAGATGTAAGGGACTGAGGGGCTGAATGAGAGCTAGAAATGTGTAAGAGACAAGGGGACTGAATGAGAGCGAGAGAGGTGTAAGGGACTGATATGCTGAATGACTGAGAGAGTGGTGTAACGGACTTAGGAACTGAATGAGAGCGAGATATTTGTAAGGGTCTGAGGAACCGAATGAGAGCGAGAGAGTTGGAAGGGACTAAGGGACTGAATGAGGGCGAGAGAAGTGTAGAGGACTGATGGACTGAATAAGAAAGAGAAAGGTTTAAGGGACTAAGTGACTATATGCGAGAGAGAGATATGTTTAAGAGACTGAGGGAATGAATGAGAACGAAAGAGGTGTAATGGACTAAGGGACAAAATGAGAGCGAGAGAGAGTTTTAAGGGACTGATTGAATGAATGAGAGCGAGAGAGGTTTAAGTGACTGAGGGAATGAATGAGTGCGAAAGAGGTGTAAGGGACTGAGGGACTGAATGAGAGCGAGAGAGTTGAAAGGGACTGAGTAACTGAATGAGAGCTGGAGAGGTGTAAGGGTCTGAGGAACTGAATGAGAACGAGGGAGTTTTAAGGGACTGAGGGCCTGAATGAGAGCGAGAAATGTGTAAGGGACTAAGGGACTGAACGAGATCGAGAGAGGTTTAAGGGACACAGGGACTGAATGAGGGCGAGAAAGGGATAAGGAACGGAGGGACTGAATGAGAGCGAGAGAGATATAAGGTACTGCGGAACTGAATCAGAGCGAGAGAGGTGTATGGGACGGAGGGACTGAATGAGAGCAGAGAGGTGTAACGGACTAAGGGACTGAATGAGAGCTAGTGATATGTAAGGGACTGATGGACTGAATGCCATCGACAGAGGTGTTAGTTTCTGAGGAACTGAATGAGAGCGAGTGAAGTGTAAGGGACTGGGGGACGAATTGAGAACGGGAGAGGTGTAAGGGACTGAGGGACTGAATGAGTGAGAGATTTTTAAGGGGCTGAGGAAATGAATGAGAGCGGGAGAGTTGTAAGGGACTAAGGAACTTAATGAGAGCGAGGGAGGTGTAAGGCACTCAGTTAATGAATGAGAGCGAGAGAGTTGTAAAGGTGTGAAGGACTGAATGATAGCGAGAGATATGTAAGGTTCTAAGGGACTGAATGAGAGCGAGAGAGGTGTAAGGGACTGTGGAACTGAATGAGAGGGAGAGAGGTGTAAAGGCATGACGAACTGAATGAGATCGAGGGACTTATAAGGGGCTCAGGGACTGAATGAGCACGTTTAAGGTGTAAGGGCTTGAGGAACTGAGTGAGAGCGTGAGAGGTGTAAGGGTCTAAGGGGCTGAATGAGAGCGACAGAGGTGTAATTGACTGAGGGACTGATTTAGAGAGAGCGGTGTAAGGGACTAAGGGACAGAATGAGAGAGAGAAAGGCCTAAGGGACTGAGGGACTGAATAAGGGCGAGAGGTGTAAGTGGCTGAGTGACTGAATGAGAGCGAGAGAGGTGTAAGGGACTGTGGGACTGAATGAGAGCGAAAGAGTTGTAAGTGACTGAGAGTCTGAATGAGAGCGTGAGTGGTGTAAAGGCCTGAGGGACTGAATGACTGCGGGATAGGTGTAAAGATTTGAGAGACGGAATCAGAGAGAGAATTATAAGGGACTGAGGGAATGAATGAGTGTGGGAGATGTGTAAGGGCCTGAGGGACTGAATGACTGCGCGAGAGATTTATGGGACTGAGGGACTGAATGAGAGAGAAAGACGTGTAAGTAACTGAGGAACTGAATGAGACAGAGTGAGAGGTCTAAGGGACTGAGTGACTGAATGATAGCGGGAGAGGTGTAAGGGACTGAGGGACTGAATCCGAGCTGAAGAGTTGTAATTTACTGAAGGACTGAATGAGAGGGAGAGAGGTGTAAGTGACTGAGTGACTGAATGAGAGAGAGAGAGAGTTTTACAGGACTGAGGGACTGAGTGGGAGCGGGAGAGGTGTAATTGGCTGAGGGACTGAATGAGAGCGAGAGAATTGTAAGGGACTGATGGACTGAATATGAGAGGAAGGTGTAAGGGACTGAGGGACTGAATGAGAGTGTGAGATTTATGAGGGACTGAGGTTCTGATTGACAGCGGGAGTTGTGTAAGGGACTGATGGACTGAATGACGGAGAGAGGTGTAAAGGGCTGAGGTTTTGAATGACAGCGGGAGATGTGTAAGGGACGGCCTAAATGAGAGTGAGGGAGTTGTAATGGACTGAGAGACTGAATGAGTTGTAAGGCACTGCGGGACTTAAAAAAGAGAGAGAGGGAAAGAGGGTGAGGGACTGCATGAGAGATTGTTTAGTAACGGAACTAGGGACTGGATGAGAGAGAGAGGTTTTAGGGACTGAGGGACTGAATGAGAGCGAGAGGGGTGTAAGGGACTAAGGGGCTGAATGAGACCGAGAGATTTTTAAGGGACTAAGGGACTGAATGAGAGCGAGAGAGATTTAAGGGACTCATGGACTGAATGAGAGCGGGAGAGGTGTAAGTGGCTGAGGGACTGAATGAGAGCGAGAGAGATGTAAGGGACTGACGGACTGAATGTGAGTGTTAGATGTGTAAGGGACTGAGGGACTGAATTAGGAATTGAGGTGTAATGGACTGGGGGACTGAATGAGGAAGAGAGAATGAGATGTAAATGTCTGTAGGTTTCAATGAGAGAGAGAGAGAGAGAGGTTTGTAAGTGGCTGAGGGGCCGAATGAGAGCGAGAGAGTTGTAAGGGACTGAGTGACTGAATGAGAGAGAGAGAGGTGTAAGGGACTCAGGTACTGAATAAGTGAGAGAGGTGTAAGGGGCTAGGGGACTGAATGAGACAGATATTTGTAAGGGACTGATGGACTGAATGAGAGCGAGAGTGTTGTAAGGGACTGAGGGACTGACTGAGAGCGAGAAATTTGTAAGGGACTGAGGGACTGAATGAGAGCGGGAGAGGTGTAAGTGGCTGAGAGACTAAATGAGAGAGAATTGTAAGGGACTGTGGTACTGAATGAGAGAGAGTGGTGTAAGCGACTGAGGGGCTGAATGAGAGAGAAAGTTGTGTAAGGAAGTGATGGTCTGAATGAGAGCGGTAGAGGTATAGTGGGTGAGGGACTGAATGAGAACGAGTAAGGTTTGAGGGACTGAGTGAAAGAGAGAGAGGTGTAAGTGACTGAGGGACTGAATGAGAGATTGAGGTGTAAAGGACTGAGGGGCTGAATGAAAGATAGGGAGGTGTAAGAGACTGAGGGACTGAATGAGGGAGAGTTGTAAATGACTGATGGACTGAATGAGAGCGAGAAGGTTGTAGGGGACTAAGGGACTGAATGAGACAGAGATGTGTAAGGGACTGAGGGACCGAATGAAAGGGAGAAAAGTGTAAGGAACTGAGGGACTGAATGAGAGCCGGAAATTTGTAAGGGTCTAAGGGACAGAATGAAACCGGGAGGTAGAAATGTTAGGGACCGAATGAGAGCGAGGGTGTTGTATAGTACTGAGGAAGAATTATAGTTCAGGGACGGAATTAGAGAAAGCTGAGTGACTGAATGAGATTGTAAAGTTGGAGGACTGAATGAGAGAAGAACGTTTACAGAAAATCAAGTTTGGATGACACACTGAACAGGTGAGTGAGAGAGACAATCTTCAATTTCTATCCTTCCGTCCGTCCTTCCGTCCGTCCGTCCGTCAGCCCGTTTCACAAGCGAAGAGCAGCTACAAAATCTTCATGAAATTTTTTGTTGTGAAATATGAACCCGTTGGATTGCAGTTCATTGTCATGGACACGCTACCATAAGGCCTGTTTGTTTTCCTGAACGCATCGTGAGCACGAATTATGAAATTTGGTAAATATTTACAATGAACAAACTTAATATTCTTTCCCTTCATTTGGTACAGCTGTCAATGCAGCCACGAGACAGCCAAACAGCCAGCCAGCCAACCCGCCACACTGCAGGCTGTGCGCTGTTTGTCCAGTTTGTTGTATTGGTAATTTCGCGTGTTTCTTGACACATCTGTTTTCATAATAAATTTCACATTCCATGTATTTATGACATTGAGCTCTTCCAGAGTCAAATTTGAGATAATTTGAAACAAAGTTTCCTAGGGACTTGCTGACGCGGTAAAACTGGTTTCGAGTTTACCCAAAGTTCGAGATATCGACAATCGATTGTTACGATGTGCAAACACCGCCACATATTGTATTACCTTCCCCAATTTGTTCGCGATTAGCAGACTGTCGGGACCGCTGTGGATTATGCAGTCAGACCAATAAATCGTGGCTTAATCCTGTGGATTATTTCCGCTTGAGTACAAAGCCGCCAGACTGCGCCTCAATCTGCATACACCCACGTGTGTTGCTGTGATTCGCGTGTGTTTGGTGTTAATGCAGCTTAAGGTGCATGGAACACGCCGGTCACTATGAGAGAGACAGAGATTTACAGTACACCTGTAGCCTTCATTAGAAACAACGTTGCGAAGTCCAATCAGAGGTCCCGAAAATGAGGCATCAGTTGATAGACATAGGCATAGGTGAGATATTATTAATGTGGTTCACTAACGAAAAGATATGAGGTGGTCGATTGTATTGTTCAAGGTCAGAATCAATACCCAGCGGTGGCGTTCGTAGCCAGTAGGTAGCCCATCCCCTCCCGCGACTCGATAATCGGGCTCCCTTGTAATAATTAGCGAATTTTCCCCCAGACTTCACAAGGATACAGAATACTGCCTTCTGTCAGAAGGTAAAGGTAAAGGTAAAGCAATCCCTGTACATGCCTGGACAGTCCCTGATGGTTCCAGGAGGTTGAGGTTCCCAGATTTCAAGACAATCGGCACATGAAGGTGGTAAGGTTGTCACCTTTACGCACCGGCCGCCTTTACCACCAGAAAATATTGCTGGTACTCATTTCTCTTAGAGCCTGAGTCGACCGCCATGGCCATAATAGGGTGGGAAGGATTATTTTGTTATTAACTGCAATTTGGTTGTCACCCGGTGGCAGTGGTTATTTTACATGTAAACAAAACATGAAATTGGTTACTAATAAATTTAAGTCTGGAGGGCTACATGAGAAGCATGTAGTGGCAACTTGGAATGTTGGGAACC
>Ga0131853_10015988_pt1 | contig 13706 bp, 9 predicted proteins | sample TergutLab28metaG_FD_92764 | JGI IMG/M metagenome (GOLD analysis project Ga0131853, IMG submission 92764) | Labiotermes labralis P1 segment gut microbial communities from Petit-Saut dam, French Guiana - Lab288 P1 (version 2) (version 2) | ecosystem: Host-associated > Arthropoda: Insects >... | reverse complement strand
TTATTATTATTATTATTATTATTATTATTATTTGGGGTATAGCCTTGCGAGTATGATGCATTATAATCTTAGGGATGTCACATAGTAAAATTAATAAATTCTGCTTTTAAATGTCATTTCATTGCGTGCCTCGTACACGGTTTGTGTGTTGTTGCTCTCAAAATAACATAATGAGGGGCTCCATGATCTGTACTCCGCACCAAACATTATTAGAGTGCTCAAATCAAGTAACATGAGATGGGCGGGGTATGTGGCATGTACGGGGGAGAAGGGAAATGCATACAGGCTTTTTGAGGAAAAAACTAAAAGGAATGAGTCTAAGGGGGATAACATTAAAATGGATTTTAAAGTGTGTGCAGATATGGATTGGATTTATATGGCTTCGGATAGGAAAACGTGGCGGATTATTGTGGACAGGGTTATAAATTTCCGGTTTCCATAAACCGCGGGGAATGCCTTTACTAGCATCGGAATCATTAGCTTAGCAGAAGAACTGTGCTACATGGAGCAAGCTGGATATTGCTTCGCAAGAATCCACAGCGAACGAATACGAGAATTATTTGGCATATAAGGTAATGAAATGGCGAATATTTCGTTCAGACTTACCACTGTAATAATTACCAAGTCTCTCTCTCTCTCTCTAAATTTGTAATTTTAAAGTAATCCATCCCTACTGTGCTTTTAGTTTGATCAAAAGTACAGCATACAGTGGGTATGCTAGAACGAACGTAATTGGTTCTAGAACCTCGTTCGTTATATCATCTGTTCGTTCTAGCATACATGGAAATGTATGTATTTATGGGTATTCCGTTACGGACCCATAACCTACAGCAAAGTTACCATCCAACACAACCATTTAAACAAGCAAACATGACACAAAATAAAAAAATGTCAAATTAATATAAAATTAATTTATTTAAATTTCATACGCTGTACATGTAAATCTTAAAAGCATAAACAATCTTTCCTTAGTGAAAACTATGAACAAACTTTCCCTAATAAAAGGCATAAACAATCTAAGGCATATGAAAAACATAAACAATATTTCCCTAGTGAAAACCATAATCGAACTTTCCAAAATAAAAGCATAAAAAATTTTCCGCACACGAAAAGCATAAGCAATCTTCGCTTGAAAACTATTTCTTTCCGAATATGTAAGTTAATTAGCTTTCTCGCTCTATTTTGCCGGCTCATGCAAAAACTTTATAGTAGAATAATTAAAAATAACATTTCTTACTGCTAAAGGCGTAAATAAGCAGATAACTGATCTATACTGATAACTGAACCTTACAAACCTTAACAAAAGTAATGAATAACGCTCTAATGAAAGCGGGAAGGCCCGGCACGTCATGCACATGTGGGTGCTACGTCCCCCCCCCCCCAAAAAGGACCGACATCTCCCTTACTTTCAATATTTTAACCTATTATTATCATTATTATTATTATACTCACTTCTTCAGTCTTTAAGCCATAAGCCATTATCAGAATTTTTAAAAAAACGTTAAAACGACAATTAACAGTGCAATAGGTGCGAGATCTTTACCTTCACCTATTGTAATGTAACATAAATGTATCTAAATATAGGTTTTTATCACAAGATGCCTGTAAAATATAGAGTATAAAAGAGTGAATGCCTAATAACTTTAGGTATAAAGGTTCAAAAATTTGTTTAAAAAAAGATGTGCTTTTAGGCAGGCGAGTAGACTACCTGATGGGAACAAATTGCGTCGAAAAGAGTAGGCAGTTGAGGAATGTACTTCGTCTACAGTTCTTATAAAGTAATGTGCTCTTCACCCTTGTGACTTAGGTGGTTGTAGATTTTGTGAAGACGTTCCTCTTATGTTTTTTTTTTTAATATTGCTTGGGTGTCGTAAATTTAATAGTACGTGATTCAAAAAGTCTTATTCAAGGCACCTTCGATAAGGAGGGATCCTTGACATATTCTGTAATTGAAAATACTTTGCCATGAATTCTTGAAGTAATGGCTAGGTAAAGGCTCGATGAAAGATTATTACAAGGCGAAAAATTAATCAGGTACGAATACACAGGTTTTTTTCTCACTCTTACTCTCTCTTTCTCTGTCTGCCATGTGTTAAAACTGCTGGCCTTATAACAAGAAGTTCTGTCAACAAGGGTTGCTATTGTCACGTCTACTTCCCCCAACGAATTAACCAAAAGTAAGGTACATGCCCTTAAACACATGAAAATGTCCTCGTCAGATGAAAGTCCTTAATTTAACTCGTGAATGTTTTTAACTAGAAACTTGTATCGCCACGTGTACACAAATGCAAACAGAGACATACACCACAAACAATTACACCTGTACAAGTTGTATTATTTGTGCTGGTACAAATGGCGATTAATCTCAATAGCAGTGGCGGTCCAAGTGTCTTGAAGCGAATATAGCATTGAGTCTATACAAGAATATAAGAAAGTTCTCACCGACTCCTTCTTCAAAATGCTCGTGAAACAGTCGACAGCTCCTTTGTACTGGGGATTTCGAAAAGACTGCGTCTGAAGTCGAACCTGTAATCAAACAATGAATTAACACTGCGCTTGATTTCAGATCTAATTTGGCATTAGATAGTCAAACCGTTTTGTAAACACATCTGTCAGTATAGCAAAATATGTCTTATTAAATAAGCGAATAATAACAGAAGGAATGAGATGGGCGGGGCATGTAGCGCTTATGGGGAGAAGAGAGGTATACAGGGTTTTGGTGGGGAAACCTGAGGGAAAGAAACCACTTGAAAGATCCAGGTGTAGATTGGACGATAATATTAAGATAGATATTCAGGAAGTGGGATGGGCATCATGGGCTGGATTGATCTGGCTCAGAGTAGTGACAGTTTGCGTGCACTTGAAAATTCGCTAATGAAACTTCGGGTTCCATAAAATGCGGGGAATTTTTTGACTAGCTCAAAACCGTTTAGCTTCTCATGAAGGTCTCTACTCCACGGAGTAAGGAGTAAGTAAAGTAACAGAAGTAATACTACTTCGTGTGATTTGTAATGGTTTTCTGGAAACACATTATAAATTTCCAAATTTGAAAATTAAAAACACTGCAGCAAGTTTTTCCACATACACCCTGAATAAACGTGATTTAAAAGTATTTCTTATATGTCGTCTTGCCATGGAAAACTGACCCCGGCAGTGTAGATAGAGATTGATTGATTGATTTGCGATTGGGTTCGAGACCTTACGATCCCGATGCACCTAGGCCTTAGGTGACGGGCCCTTTGTGCCCCACGTCGCTCTATGGGACCCCTGTTTCTTTGCTAAAGTTCCAGATGGCCCTCAGACTTATACTCTTGATGTCCTCTGGCTCCAACGAGAAGGAGCCCAAATACGCATGTCTGAGTGCAGCCAAAGCTTCACATTCACAAAGAATGTGGGCCGAGGTTTCATCCTCTGCTCCACAACTCCTACACAATGGACTGTCTGACAGCCCTATTAGGTGAAGATGTCTCCTCAGGGTGTTATGTCCAGTGAGAAGGCCAGTAACAGCCTTGGACTGTGTCCTGTTAAAGGACAAAAACCTAGCCTTGGTAACCTGACAGGGTTCCGAAATTAATTCGCGAGCCTGTCTTTGGGTGTCACAAAGAACTCGCCACCATACCCAGTGCTGGTTAACCAACCAACGTCTAACCCTTCGTATGTCCTGCCTGGAGAGTCCCAAGGCCGGCTTAGACCCAACAAACTTCAGAGCGGAGCCGTCCCTTGCGATTTCGTAGGTGATCTCATTTCCTTCTAAAATGAGAAAGTAGCCAAGCTGCTAATAAACGTACGTATCCACTTTTATTGCGTAGTAAATTTGCACATTAATTGTGAGCATTACGCAAATAGTGATTTTCCACGAATATGAATGACGAATATTTCGTGCGTCAATTCGTCTCACCCTCGCTACAAAACTTACGCAACTGATGCTTTGGATAATGTGACTCGGACCGATCACCAGTGTGTCAACTTCTTATGTCTCTAGAGTACTTATACAGTTTCTAGTTACTCCATCAAGTGATGTGCAAAGACTGTACGCTTAGTGCAATGCTGCTGATTATGATCCGTTCAGATCGTTTTGACTGCACCTTTTTTAAAAGGTTAGGCTGCAGGTTCTTAAAGGCAAATGCAAACTTATTTATACATACATATATATATATATATATATATACATTAATACATACATACATACATACACACACACACACACACACACATATATATATATATATATATATACATACACACATACACACATGCACACATTCACACATACACACATACATACATACATACATACATACATACATACATACATACATACATGCATGCATGCATGCATACATGCATACATACATACATTACATACATTACATACATACATACATACATACACACATACATGCATACATACACACATACACAAACATACATGCATACATACATACATACATACATTACATACATACATGCATACATACACACATACACACATGCACACATACACATACACACATACACATACATACATACATACATACACACATATATACATATACATAATACATACATACATGCATACATACACACATACATACATATATACATACACACATACATGCGTACATACATACATATATACACACACACATACATACACACATACATACATACACACATACATACATACATACATACATATATATGTATATATACATACACACATGTATACATGCATACATGCATACATACGCACATTCATATGTGTGTGTGTTGGGGGGGGGGGAGGGGAGTATGGGTGGGTGAGTGGATGTGTCTACAATTATATTATCCATCTTATTTCCATCATATAATTTAGGTTTTCTTTTCGGTCCAGTCGTGAAGAAGGGCATGCAGTTTCCCTTTGTTGTCACTTCAAGTCAAGATTTTGTTACATAAACAAATGCAATCTTTCACTACCATATTTTAACGTATTTTTAGCCGATATTTTCTACAATTTCACGAATTTTGCACCGTTTCCAAATTTTCCCACTTAAGGTATTATAAACGAACATCTGCATTGACTTTCAAACCTGCATGTTAGTTACTTAAATTAATTTCCATCTGTACCTTGAGTACTGAACACTTTCGAACACGAAAAGGTTTCTTGGAACTCGTGATAGGATTTTTATGCATGAACAGTGAGAAGAACGAGAGAAGAGGGGGGACCCAAAAATTCCCAGTTTTGTTACAAAAAAAGTTTATTTAAAATACTCGCACAAGTTTGAAACTTTAGTCCTCTGCACGGTGCTTCCCCTGTGACTGGCTGCAGCGACAGCAGCGCCGCTCACACTGCAGGAAACATTGTCTAAAATCTTCAACTGAAATGCAGTCAAGGGCCGCCAGCGATTTTCGTTGAACCACTGCAACGTCAGGAAAACGCCTCGTTTCCAAATCCTGATTCATCCCAGAGACAAAAAGAAATTCCCAAGCAGCGAGATCGGGCGAGAAGGGGGGGGGGCACAGCCACCATTTTGTTTTTAGCCTAAAGGAAGGCGTTTTGCTGACGTTGCAGAGGTTCAAACACAATCGCTGGCCGTCCCTGACAGTAGTTCCGTTGAAGATTTCAATGTTTCCAGCAGTGGGAGTGGCGCTGGGATCGCTGCATCCAGTCACTGGTAGACTACTTTGAAGGGGACTAAAGTTTGAAAATTTGCCAATGTTTTAAATAATTTTTAACAATTTTGGAAATTTAAATATAACAATGATTACGTACTAAAAAAGAGTATGAGATCAACGTATTATTTAATTGTGCTATTTTCGAAACAAAAGTGAAGATCAAAACATAATACTCCTATATTGTTATAATGTTTTTACATGTAACGAAATTTTATTGCTGAACCCGAAGGTTCCGCCGAAGACCATTTGGGAAATACTGAGTTCATTGTTCCTGCTTCTCACATCTACTATTTCAAAGGTTCTACATATGTAATTTCTGTGAATACTGTGCAAAGTTAATACAGTAATCATGTACTGTGTTCGAAAATATTTGAGTAAACCTAGGTGGAAGAAATAGAAATTGAACCTGGAACACAAGTGGCTTATTGTTGACGCAAGATAATGAAAGACTTAATGTGGACAAAATCGTTGTCGACTTGTCCATGAAGAGAAAGATGCGGGGAAATATTTTGAAAGTTCTGGGTCAGTTTCGCGTCTCACTAAACGTTTCCCTTTGAAACTGCTCTTTTCGTTTTACTGTCAAAAATACTCGAAATATTTTTCTAAAGATAAAAAGTAAATGTCAACAGAAAACCGGTCTAAAGTGTGAGTGATGGCGAATATCCCTAATACGACGAAAATGTCGAGGAGTTGTGTCACTCTTCATTTCCCACCCAATACCATCCATTAACACACTGAACTGCATTCCTTCTTTGAAGTAAATTGACTGATTTCGTTTGATAACTTACCTTAATTGTATCAAAGGGGTGTCCAACCAGCAAGCCTGCACAACCTGTCAAGTAGGAAGACACTGGTCATTCGAATAAAAACCTGAGATGGCAAATACAGTGTGCTACTGAGAAGCAAGGCGAATGCACGTGTTATTGTATTTGGACTGAGGATCTAAAGACGAAATTACTCTTGGGTTTAGGCATTACACAAGAAAGACAAAGGGATCGCAAAGATAAATTCGAAAAATGTTTAGTTTACTATGAATTATCAGAAACCTACTTCGGCCATACACCCCTTTTTTCTCGAGGTGGGGTAAAGTCCAAAACAGGCTGTAATGTGGCAGTGAAGAGAGACATTTTTATCACATGGGGAACAAGAGCCCAGTCTTTTTCTGTAGTCGCCTCTCTTACTAAGTCAGTCCGCAGTCCGGATAACAGACAAGGAGAAGGTTTGCGTATGTTATGCTGAAATCTTGACCTAATATACTCAACACTCCAATTACTTAGGTATATTTACTTTAGCCTTATAATATCTCTGACAAATTTTAAAATACCTGTAAGCCGGAACGTTCCTTTAAACAAGAGTAAAATTTTAGAGAGTGTTCGTAAAGGATTTACTTTTTCTAGGGATATGGCGTCCTGAAAGCTGGTAGATTCCTACGGACGTTCAGAGGCAGCTCTTCCCTCCATCACGAGGGCATTTATTCATTATAGTTTCTCCGGTCTTTCACAGTTCAGACTTGATTCTGATCCAATCGGCATTTCATGTGGAATGAAATGGCACCGGGGGACGTTTTACTGGAATAATTTAGCTTTCCTCTTTCAGTATAATTCCACAATTATTTCATACTCATGCTTCATTCTCTGATTGATATTAGCAATTCAGATTGGCCTTAAATAAAGAACATAGATTTATATTTTTTTTCGAAAGTGCCATAAATTGTCGAAGAGAAAATTTAATCCTTCAAAGGATAAATAAATAAATAAATAAAATTCTTAGCAAATAACAGAAGTCATGAATATATAGACATGTATATGAAGCTAACCTAAGCTACAAGGGTAACATATTCATGAAGCTGGATGCGCAAGATAATTCCGTACATGGGGCAGTATTTCACAACTGCAGTAACAAATTCAGATAACCCTAACTGACCCAAGCGAGTGACCTATGGTCAGCTATGACCAAAGCTGATTTGCTGTTTTCTGTATGTTTATAAATACCATTAACATTGGTTACGTATTGAAAAAACGAAATTATCAGAAACCGTTGTCTGTAGCTCATTAGCAATGAGCGGCTACTGGCTATTTAAAATCCACTCACTTACGTCAGACTGGTGTAAAGAAAATGCCCTCTAACGTCCTCTTTTATACTAACTTTGTGGAATTTTCACGAAAGTAGATCTGACACCTTCGTATCAAACTGCTGGAATAAAACACAACGGTCTAAAGACCTGAGTGATATAGAGTAATATATGTGATTGGATTGTGCATGGAAATTACTCATAGGCTGCACGGGATATTATCATCAGAACCAAAAAATTTTCATAGTTTTTAGTGGAATAAAATCGACTGCTATAGCAAAGTCAACTATCTCTAAATGTGTGTGAGAATCAAACATTTGTAGCCTAAAAGTTCACATTCTTTTTGAAGAAGTTTTATTCCCTTAATTTAAATTATTTCTATAGTACCTGACGCAATACGCTACATAGTATGTTCACGATTTTGTTAATATTTAACCCTTATCCTACTAATGTTGAGAATAGAGTGAGCTCCTAATAATGCCAGCAAATGGCAGATGGGATTTAACTCGGCGTTTAAAGGGTTAAATAGCTCCTCTATTTTTCCTCAGAATAGATTTATGTATTGAGAAGGTCAATGATCTACTTTGCATATTATTCTCATTTAAAGTTAATTTATTTAACCTTACTGGGCTATCTCGCATAAATAACGACACTGTTAGCTTCATCACTTCTCTCCTTCCATCCGTCTGTCTGTCTGTCTGTCTATACGTCTGTCCGCATATATCTGTACGGCTCCCACTGGCGGAATTTCGTTAAATTTGATACTGGGGCTTTTACGAAAATCTGTCGATAACTACACAGTTGCCCATATTGGAAAATAATACCGAACATTTTACATGAAGATCTAATTTTGTTCCGTATTGTCGGCAGCGACATACGTATTTTATCAATACAGAGAGAGTATGGCCTTTTTTCCATGGAAAAGTTTTCAATTATTATGACATATTTGAAAATGACATATGTAAGTCAGCAATACAAATAAAAGACAATTTTGAGTTTCCATGGCAACAAAGTTTACGCGAATGCACTACAGTATTATATTAAAGGTACATTTTCCTCCTCATTTCATATACTTTATCATAAGGTAAATATTAATTCTGTAAAATATCTAAGTTAAACCTATTAATGTTTTCTTCTTTAATATTATCAAATGATCTCCCTGGGAACCATCGCAATGTCCGAGAGTTGTAGGAAGGAAATGTAACGTAAATAAAATTAATTCATTTTCATGGTGTAAAAGATTTTGTGAAAATGTACATTAGTGGACGGAATGAAAATGAACTGTTTTAAAATCTGTACTGTTTAGTTTACACCATTAAATATTGCACATCCTTGTTAAGTCTTCTTTTATCACAGCTTTAAATACAAAAAAAAGGTATTTTATAAAAAATTCTTGATAAAAATTGTGTTTGATTTACACTTCATAATAGCAACAGATATTAATAAAAATATTAATAATAATAACGCAAAGATATTGAGCATTTTTACAGAATTGTTTGTAAACAAACAGTCTCCTGACTGAGTAGACTCAGAAAACGAAATCTCCAAATTTTTCAAAAACACAATTGGAAGGATGTGGCTCCAATATATGGTCATGAATTTAAATAATCTTGTACGTTTTAAGAAAACAAAGTGTTCATGGGTCTAAAATAAATGACAAATTTAATACGCACTTTTCACAGTTATTTGAAAACGCACATAAAACGAGGATTTAGGTAAACTGAGAATATTCGAAACAATTATTTTACTGTAATAAATATTCACTGGATGCGGAGAGAGCGGATTTTTATTCCAGTAGCCTCACGAAAAATCCTAATATTTCTGAATGTTTCTGACTGATATTATGGGAGTAAGTTTTCGTTATTTGAAATTCGTCCACTATCTTGCATTTTTATGGATAACTAAATTTCCAAAACCGAATTTGTTTCTATCGTCGTAATTCTGAATTCTGAATTTTTATGCTGCCATAGCGAATGAGACAGTCACTTTCAACAGAATTTAAGTAAAGTTTCTTATTTCTGACTGTGATTAGATGTTTCAGTAATAAAAAATTGTGGATCATTAGCTTTTTATATCACTATGTATTTTTATCTTTAAAATTTATCCAACAATAAATTGTTTTTGATATTTTAGGGACACATGTATATTCCTTGCATACCGCCTTCATTTTCGAGAATACTTGGTTGCGGATATTACAAGTTAATTCCAAGATAGATTTTAAGCAACTTAAACTACAACAACTACCGAAACAGCAGTAGCAGTAAAGTAAGTAATTTGGAATGACACTTGTTTTGTTATTAGTCGTCTTTATTTTCCCCCCTTGAACATGTCAGTACAGTTGTGTGCTGAAACAGTAAACAGTGCCTTATGTAAAAACAATTAATTAATGGGAGAATCAGTACGGCATGCGCATAACATCACTTACCCCCCAAACATCCCGCAAAGAAATCCAGCGCCATCAGAATATAATATCTTGGCTGTAGCTGGCTGTTGTGTATCAGGTCACCAAGGTGTCTCCTCAGAGTAGCGGGTAGATGAGCAAAGCCTTTGATAGAACAACCCCTCTAAGTCCAATGGGAACGCAAGAACCATAAAAGAAGCTGGCTGTTTCTCAAATCTGCCACCAACATGCCGAGGGCATATATTACAGTACAAATTAGTGTGGAATCACAAAATACAAAACTTTCTTACCAGTTTCACACATAAGCATACAATGTCTATTTTCTCCGTCAGATTGGATTATTTTACATCATGAAAATGTTATTAAGTTACACAAATAAGACTGTGCCTATTAGTGGTGACATAGTGTGTTTAGAAATTTATGAAAACTTCAGGGTTGGGTTAGATTGCAGTCATATTTTGAAACAATAAGTTTATATACACAATTTCCACCATATTCACTCAAAATTCAAAAGCAGCACCCTGTCTTTTGAGGTTATGTGTTGCAAAATTGGCGGTTAGAAATACCGACAGGCAAGACGACATCAAAAAAATTGTCCACAATCTTGTCTGCGGCACATTCAACTCACGGCTGGCTCGACCACTCGACTTTTTGTATTTCGCAGGTAAGCTTGTCGGAGCTTCCAGTGTTAATATCAGAAGTGTATAAATATTCAGTAATAACTAATAATAAAAAAACCAACTAGATGCCACTTGATATTTTATTTTACTTATTATAGCCTCAACATGTTTCGAGCATTACTATGCCCATCATCATGAGCTCGCGACTATGATGTCGTTTACCACATTGGTCGTGTCGTTCTTGGTTTGCTGTATGTTGGAGGTGAGGTGCAGTTAGGCTGGAGTGGTGTCCTAACTGCACCTCACCTCCAACATACAGCAAACCAAGAACGACACGACCAATGTGGTAAAGGACATCATAGTCGCGAGCTCCTGATGATGGGCATAGTAATGCTCGAAACATGTTGAGGCTATAAGAAGTACAATAAAATATCAAGTGGCATCTAGTTGATTTTTTGATTCTTAGTTCTCACAAAGATGCACGGTCCAATAAACATCAGATTCATTAATGAATATACCAACAAACCATTTATGCATGTAAAATTAAAAGTGTAAAATTTTCAACGGGGTTTAAATATATATTGTCTACATATTTTAAAATTCACTTAAACTTACTTTTAAATTGATAATTCTTTCAATGAATGGCTGCTTTTCCTACAATAATTATGTTGTAAATCTGTATCCCCACTTGTAATGGAACGTATAAACTTGTACATACTATGTTCATATAAATTTATATAAATTATATACCCTTCCCTTAGAGTTGAAACTTGTGTCTGGAGATAATTTATAACACTTTCTAGTGAAATTCGCTGTTGGGAGATTATTTCCGAACATTCTGTTGAATTCCAACTAAATATTTTCCACAGACTTAGATGAATGCAACTGCCGTTCGCAGCACGTTTCACACCTTTCACGAGTTGCTCTTAAAAAAAAAGGTGAATTTAATTTGTTTGTACCCGTTACTGTACAAACTCGATCGCAGTATGGCGCTGGGGTCGACTCAGCCTCTAACATAAATGAGTACCAGGAGTATTTCCTGGAGGTAAAGGCGGCCGGTGCGTAAGGCTGACAACCTACCACCATTCTATGCCGTTGTCACGAAATCTGGGAACCTTAACTTCCTGGAACCATCTGGGCCTGTCCAGGCCTGTAATGGGACTGCTTTACCTTTTACTGTACAAACTATAAATTCATACAAAGTTTCACCTCACTTGTCATCATTCCGTAAACAACGAGGTTATTTCGTATCTCACAGAGAACACGTTGTAGTTCCATTAGAAAATTACTCGGCGAATTAAATGTGGGAATATAATAGGTGTTGATTGTGACAATCATATGGAACATGTGAACAGACTGCGCGGACGAAATGTAGAGTTTCTGCTGTAATACCTGCAATACATACACCGACCTCTAAGCTTTGCAGAATTAAATTATTTTTCCTGAACTGCCTATATTAAATACATTTTATTGGAAGCAATTCTGTTTGTTGTACTGATTACATTAATTCAAAACTTAAAGGACGAGTCATAGTTGGCAACAACAGGCACATTTCATCCAAGTGTTACTATGGAAAATGTTATATATCCAAATGCCTCCGACAGAGAAGCATGTGATACTCTCAGAGCGGAGATGTGGTAATGTGAAGTCACACTGATAAACGACAGCCCTTGAATTATTTCGTTCTGATAGAGCGTTCATTCTGATAAAACTAGAAATTAAAGTCTGTTTCTTCAAAACACGAACTTCATACAACATTTTAAATCTAAAAAAAAGATTTCTGAGTAAGCAGCAAATAATATTAACTATACAGAAAATGAATAAATTATCCCATTTAAAATCATACATAACAGTAGTGTAAGGCTACATACAGTTTCGTACTACGAAATGATTCGTCAAACTTATTTAGGGTTACTATCGTGACACTCCGCAGTTAATCGGAAAGTAGTGCTAAGAAAACAGGGATGAAATAAAAACAATAAATATTATTACTGTTACTATTATAACAATTAGTTTTATTACTTATTAAAAATTAAGTGATTTCAGAAATGTTTTCGTTGCCAGCATTAGACAACAATTATCCGTATTGCGATCTCACAAAAATGTAAGACGGAGGATATTTTATGGTGTGGAAAATAATTTTGGCTGGAATTTTGCAGCACTATACAAAGAGTAGCGTAATTTCTAGTTTCTAGGTGGTAAAAATGGTGCCAGATATATTGTAATTGATACTTTCAAACGAATGTTATAAATGCACTTACGTTGTAAAAACGCGAGACATTTAAAAAATATATAGACATAATAAAATGTGCTGTTAAGAATTTAGATCTGATCGTGCAACATTAATTTTTGGATCTTACACGCACATTTATATAGGGTTTTCCTCTGTATTTCACAGATTACGGACTGAATGAGTTGAATCAAACAGTAACGCTTCACGACTGCATTTGTGTGGTGCTGCTTTCGATTAATTCCAGGAACTTTATCTTTCCAGAAAATTCTTCGCCGGTTTTCCTAAATACCCCTAAATCACAGATGCCCAAATTCTTGAACGCCATCTCGTTTCATTCGACTTTTCATCATTGTTAATTATACATATTCATGATCACAATTGTAAGAAACAATCTCACATTTTTTGTCAGTGCCGAATCATCGTATGAATAATACACAGCCTAAGTAAAATTATCACTTCCTTTTACACTTTGAAAAGCTTGAGTACATGAAGGGCTAATTATGTGTATGTACGTATGTATGTATGTGTGTGTGTGTGTGTGTACGTATGTATGTGTGTTCGTATGTATGTATGTATGTGTGTACGTATATTTGTATGTATGTGTGTATGTATGTATGTATTTATGTATGTGTGTATGTATGTATGTATGTATGTGTGTACGTATGTACGTATGTATGTATGTGTGTACGTATGTACGTATGTATTTATGTATGTGTGTACGTATGT
>Ga0131853_10015987_pt1 | contig 13707 bp, 3 predicted proteins | sample TergutLab28metaG_FD_92764 | JGI IMG/M metagenome (GOLD analysis project Ga0131853, IMG submission 92764) | Labiotermes labralis P1 segment gut microbial communities from Petit-Saut dam, French Guiana - Lab288 P1 (version 2) (version 2) | ecosystem: Host-associated > Arthropoda: Insects >... | reverse complement strand
TGGCCGGCTTCGAGCCGCCCGCGCTCAGACCGCGCAGCTTCTGCTCGACGGCCTGCACTTCGGCGCTGAGGGCGTCGTCGTCGAGTCGGTCGGCGATCGAGCGCAGCGCCAGGTAGCTCTCGGTGATCCCCTCCGACACTCTCGGGTCACGGTGGACGGCCGCGTCGGTGCGTGCGTTCTCGATCATGGTGATCCTGCGGTCCACCTCGTCGCGGACCTCGATCTCGTGGGCGAGTTTGCGCGCCGACCGCATGACGCCCTCCGCGACGACGTCGCCGATCGGGAGGTTCGCCCGCAGCCCGCCGTAGACCGCGGCGCGGGTGACGCCGCGGACCACGACGGGGGCCGCGAGCAACGATTCGATGCCCTCGCTGGCCACCTGGTGGTCGTAGTCGTGCGTGATGTGTCGCGAGTTCGCGTAGTCCTGGACCGCGCCGGGCCGCTGCTCGGCCATCACCCGGCCGCCGAGTCCGCACGCGGTGTCGATGACGAGATCGCGCAGCATCGGGCCGCGGGTGCCGACGAACCCGGACAGTCGCATGCTCGGCCCGTCGACCGCCCCCCCGAACAGCACCGGCAACGACGTGCTGGTGCGCAGGTACCGGAGTTCGGCGCGGATCGCGTCCTCGTCGCTCGGTCGCAGGGTGTCGGTCATCTGTTCGCTCGGAAAAGGGCCGGTGCGGCCGTGGACGTCGGGCAACCGTCCGGGTACCCACTTCAGAGGGTAGCGGCCCCCGCCCGGCACCCAATAGCGTCGGCCCCGGCGGGATGTAGTGCCCGTCACAGCAAGGGTTCGAGGGCGCGTCGGCTCACGTCGCGGGTCTCGCAACCACCAGCTCGACGGAGGTACCCGTGTCCGAACTGTCCGCATCGGCCAACTACACACCGCTCAGCCCGCTGCGCTTCCTGGACCGCTCGGCATCGGTGTTCCCCGACAAGGTCGCGATCGTCCACGGGGATCGCCGCTACACGTACCGCGAGTTCGCGGACGAGGTGGCGCAGCTCGCGCGAGTGCTGCGGTCCCGCATCGAACCGGGTGACCGCGTCGCCTACCTGTGCCCCAACACCCCCGAGATGCTGATGGCGCACTTCGCGGTGCCGCTCGCCGGCGGTGTGCTGGTGGCGCTCAACTCGCGGCTGGCCGGCGCCGAGCTCGAGTACATCCTCGACCACGCGGGTGTGAAGATCGTCTTCGTCGACTCGGAGTTCGTCGGATCGGTCGCCACGGCGCGCGAGAACGTCGAGAGCCTCGCCGAGATCATCGAGATCCCCGACTCGACGGTCGATCGCCCGGACGTGCCAGCCGGCATCACCACCGGCGTGTACGACGAGTTCCTGCGCAGCCGCGACGGCCTGACCGACGAGCCGCTCGTGTGGGGCGTCGACGACGAGCAGCAGGTCATCTCCATCAACTACACGTCCGGCACCACCGGTAAGCCCAAGGGCGTCATGTACACCCACCGCGGCGCCTACCTGAACTCCCTCGGCGTGACGTTCCACAACGGGTTCGACGGCAACACCAAGTACCTGTGGACGCTGCCGATGTTCCACTGCAACGGGTGGTGCACGCCCTGGGCGGTCACCCAGGCGGCCGGCACCCACGTGTGCCTGCGGGCGGTGCGCGCCGAACCGATCTGGGATGCGATCGACAATCTCGGCGTCACGAACCTGTGTGGAGCCCCGGCGGTGTGCACCACGATCGCGGGCGCCGACCGCGCGCACCCGGTGCAGACGCTGCGCATCACCAACGGCGGCGCTCCCCCGGCTCCGACGACCATCGCCCAGCTCGAAGCGCTCGGCATCACCTTCGTGCACGTGTACGGCCTCACCGAGGTGTACGGGCCGTACACGATCTGCGAGTACCAGCAGGCGTGGGACGACTGCACCCCCGCGGAACGTGCCGCGCTCATCTCGCGCCAGGGCGTGGGCATGGTGCAGGCCGAGACCGCGCGCGTCGTCGACGAGAACATGGTCGACGTGCCCGCGGACGGGGAGACGATGGGCGAGATCGTGCTGCGCGGCAACAACGTCATGCTCGGCTACTACCGCGATCCCGAGGCCACCGCGCAGGCGTTCGCCGGGGGCTGGTTCCACACCGGCGACCTCGGTGTGATGCACCCCGACGGCTACATCCAGCTCAAGGACCGCGCCAAGGACATCATCATCTCGGGCGGCGAGAACATCTCGACGGTCGAGGTGGAGCAGGCGATCATGTCGCATCCCGCGGTGCTCGACGTCGCGGTTGTCGGTGTGCCGCACGAGAAGTGGGGCGAGCGCCCCAAGGCGTTCGTCATCGTCAAGCCCGGACAGTCGGTGACCGCCGAGGAGATCGTCGCCCACACGCGCTCGCTGCTGGCCGGGTTCAAGGTGCCCGACGAGGTCGTCTTCCCCCTCGACCTGCCGCGCACCCCGACCGGCAAGGTGCTCAAGTTCGAACTGCGGCGCTCACAGCCAACCAGCTGAGAGGATCCGGGCGACGTCGCCGTCGGGGTGTTCGCGCACCCCGTACAGCGCGCTCGCACCGGACCACAGCACCGACCGCGCCAGATAGTCGGGGTGGCGCTCGATCATGGCGTCGAAGAAACCGACGGCCGTCGACCCCGACTCCAGGACCTCGTCGGCGTCGTCGAGGTAGCGCCTAGTCGACGCGATGGTGCGCTCGGCGTCGTCGTCGAGGTCCTGGTTCTGGTGCCCGCACACGATCCGCTGCGGCCCGAGCGCCTCGACCTTGTCGATCGCGTCCCGCCACGGCCCGAAGCCGCCGACCACCGCCCCTTCCCCGAGGTACTGATGGGCGCCGTTGTAGATGACGTCGCCCGCGACGACGAGTCCGACGTCGGGGACGTTCAGGACACTGGTGTCGTCGGTGTCGGAATGGCCGACCTCGACGATCTCGAGGTCGTGGCCTTCGAGGGTGAGACGGTTGTCCGGCAGCGTCTCCGCCGTGACGGACGTCGGCGGGATGTTCGTGTACACCCTGTCCCACACCTCGGGTCGAGCCGCGATGTTGGCGTGCATCTGCGCGATGGTGCCTTCGGTGGCGACGACGCGCGCCCCGAACCGCCGGGCCAACGACTCGGCCGCGAACCAGTGATCGCCGTGACCGTGCGTGATGAAGATGTCGGTGACGTTGCGCCCCGTCGCGTCGATCCACTCCCCCAGGTCCCGAGCGTGATCGGTGGTGAAACCGGGATCGGTGAGAATGGCGTCCCGGCATCCGTAGATGAGGGTCGCCGCGACGGGCGAGAAACTCTTGGGCTCCCCGTTGGGAAGCGGCCCGCGGTCGAGTACGGGCGGATCGTTGACGAAGACGTCGTACCCGAGCCGGACGGTCGAGTTCATGACCGTCAGTCCGTGGTGCCAGGCGCCGGGCCACCGCCCGCGTCTTTCGAGTTCTGAGCTTCGACGGCGGTGACGCTCTTCTCGAATGACTTTCTCAGGACGCCCTTTCCGACGCTTCCGAGAACGGCACCGAGGAACTTTCCCCGAAGGTTCTTGCCCTCGCGAATCACGACGGCGTCCACTTCGGTCGTTCCGTCGGTCTGCTGGGTCAGGGTGTAGACGTCGCCGGAAGCGCCGCCCCAGATATTGGAGTCGGTGGTCGTCATGACGACGCGGTGCGGATCGGACCAGTCGTAGTGCAGGCGTTCCCAGATTCCGCCCGAGCCCTCCGTGACGTCGGCGTCGGTGGCGCCCTGATGGTGCACGACGAGGTACTTGTCGTCGCTGTTGCCGAACACCTGCGACCGACCGGGACCGAAATCGACGAGAGCGGCCAGGTACTGCTCGGGTGTCGAGGTGGTCTTCTGCTTGAAATGGAGGGTGGACATCGTCTTTCTCCCTTGTAACCGTTATGTGGCTTTGCGCGTGGGACTCCCGGATCCGCCCGCGAGCCCCGGCCTCGTTGCCTGTGGCAGAGCCGATGCCTAGGCTCGAATGAGCGATGCCTACCTCGAGCATCGATCCCGGTCACCGGCCACGCAAGGGGCAATCCGAAATGCGCAGTCGGGGTGCTGAACGTGGGATTGCGAGAGGAATCCTTCACGATCAGCGCTCGAGGTATGCGGCGAGCACCGGCCCGATCGCCGCCAGCACGTCGGGGTCGACCATGTCGTTGTGACCGCAGTCGACCGGGCACTCGTCGATGCCGCCGGTCACGATCCGCCGCCACTCCTGCGGGGACCGGCGCGCTTCGTCCCGGTCACCGACCGCCTGGAACACCAACAGGTTGCCGTCGAACACGTCGGGGACGAAGCGGTGCACCAGCAGCCGCGAGTTGACGTAGCCGTCGTCGATGCGTTCGAGGTGGTCGGCGGTGATCCCGTCCGATATTCCGAAGTGGTCGTTGAACATCCGGGCCGCGGTGTCGTACGTGAGCTCCTGCGCGGCTGCGACGTCGAGCCCCAGCCCGCGCAGCAGGTCCGCCAGGTCGAGGCGGTCCAGGAGTGGGGCCGAACCGTCGTCGGGGTAGGCGTCCATGACCGCGAGCATCGTGACGGACCGTCCCCGGCGCTGCACCTCGACAGCCATCGCGTGCGCGAGGACCCCGCCGAGCGACCAGCCGAGCAGGTCGTAGGGGCCGTCGGGCGCGGCCGCGACCATTTCGTCGACGTACCTGGCGGCCAGATCCTCGATCGACGAGTACCGGGCGCCGCCCGCGATGGCCGGGAGCTGCAGCCCGAACACCGGACGATCCGCGGGCAGGTGCCGCAGCAGCCCGCCGTAACCCCACGACAGCCCGATCCCGGGGTGGACGCAGAACAGCGGCCGGCCCGAACCGCCCGCGCGCAGCGTGATCCGGGCGGCCAGGGCCTCGTCGATCCCGCCGGGCGCCACCGCGGTGATCCGTCCGGCCAGCCCCGCCGGTGTCGGATCGAGGAACAGCGCCTGCAGCGGGACGGTGGACCCGAGCCGGGCCCGTAGGTCGGATACCACCCTGGTCGCGAGCAACGACGTGCCGCCGAGGTCGAAGAAGCTGTCGTCCACGCCGACCCGACCGACGCCGAGTACTTCGGAGAACGACTGCACCACAGCAGTTTCGACGGGACCGTCGGGCTCCCGGGTCGCCGCGGCCGCTGACGGCACGAACGACGGTTGGGGCAGCGCGTCGCGATCCAACTTGCCGGTCGGGCTCAGCGGGATGCGGTCCAGGACGGTGACGGACGCGGGCACCATGTACGCCGGCAGGTGCTGCGCGGCGGCGCGGCGGAGGTCGTCGGGGTGGAGGTCGGCGTCGCCTGCCGGGTGGACGTACGAGCAGAGCAGCATGTTGGCGGCCGGGCCGGGACGTGTGAGGGTCACGGAGAAGCCGACGTCGGGCTGCGCGCCGAGCACGGCATCCACCTCACCCGGTTCGATCCGGAACCCGCGCACCTTGACCTGGAAGTCGGACCTGCCGATGTACTCGATCGTCCCGTCCGACCGCCACCTCACCAGATCGCCTGTGCGGTACAGCCGTTCGCCGGGCCGACCCCACGGATTCGCGACGAAGCAGGACGCGGTGAGTCCCGGACGACCGTGGTATCCCCGCGCCAGCGCCGGCCCCGAGATGTACAGCTCGCCGACCACGCCGCGCGGTACGGGATGCAGGCGCCCGTCCAGCACCAGTTCGGTGACACCCCGGATCGGACCGCCGAAGCTGACCGGCTCGCCGGGACGCATCGGGGTGCTGATGTTGGCCATGATCGTCGTCTCGGTGGGGCCGTACGCGTTGAGCATCGTCCGTCCGGGCGCCCAGCGCGCCACCAGTTCCGGCGGACACGCCTCGCCGGCGACGACGAGCGTCCGCAGCGAGTCCTGACCCACCGGGTCCACCGATGCGAGCGCGGTCGGCGTCACGAATCCGTGTGTCACCCGCTCGGTTTCGAGCAGCGAGCCGAGCTCGGTACCGCCGTAGACGTCCGTGGGGACGACGACCATCGCGGCGCCGGCGCTGAGCGCCATCACGGTCTCGAACACCGAGGCGTCGAAGCTCGGTGACGCGAAGTTCAGGGTCCGGGCGCTCGGCGTCACCGCCAGGTGGTCGCGTTCCTCGATGGCGAGATCCGCGAGCCCGCGATGGGTCAGCACAACACCTTTGGGGGTTCCGGTCGAGCCCGACGTGTAGATCAGGTACGCGGGATGGTCCACCCGCACCGGACTGATCAGATCCGACGCGGTCACCGGGGCGGCCGACAGGGCGGCGACGGCGGCGGCCGTCACCGGGTCGTCGAGCACCGACCAGTCGACCGCGTTGGGCAGCCGCTCCCGGCACGTCCGGACCGTGACCCCCAGCGCGGCACCCGAGTCGGTGAGCATCTGCGTGATCCGCGCCGCGGGGTAGTCGGGGTCGACGGGCACGAACGCCGCCCCGGTCTTGGCGACCGCCCACAGCGCCAGCACCGACTCCGGCGAGCGGGACAGACCGAGTGCCACGTACGACTCCGGTCCGGCACCCAGTCCGATCAGATAGCGCGCCAGCCTGTTCGAGTGGGCGTCGAGTTCACCGTAGGTCGTCGGGACGCCCTGGTAGGTGACGGCGACGGCGTCGCGATCGCGTGCTGCCGCCGCGAGCAGATCGGTCAGGAGGACCGGCTCCGCGTCCGGCCCGCCCCGCGCCGGTGCGAGTCCGGTCAGTTCCCGAGCGGCGAGGATCTCGAGGTCTCCGACCGCCCGCTCGGGGTCGGCCAGTGCCGACTCGAGGATCCGGACGAAGCGTTCCGCGAAGCCGTGCACGGTTTCCGGATCGAACAGGTCGGTCGCGAACGCGATGCTGCCGGCGATTCCGGCGAGTGCTCCGGGGTCGTCGAACTGCTCCGTGAGGACGACCTCGAGATCCCCCTTGATCATCTCGGCGCCCGCCGACATGCCCTCCAATGTCAGTCCGGGTAGCGCGAGCCGGGTGCCGCCGCCGTCCTGGAACTCGAGTGCCACCTGGAACAGCGGCGAATACGCGGTGGATCGGGCGGGGGCGAGTTCCTCCACCACCCGCTCGAACGGCACGTCGGCGTGGCCGAAAGCACCCAGATCGATCTCCCGCACCAGATCTATCAGCTGCGCGAACGACTGCCGGGCATCGATCCTCGTGCGAAGCGCCAGGGTGCCGACGAACATGCCGACGAGGTCGTCGAGGATGCGCTCGCCACGCCCGGCGATCGGTGTCCCGATGACGATGTCGTCGGTGTCGCCGAGGCGGCTGAGCAGGACCGCGAGGGCCGTGTGGATCGCCATGAACAGGCTCGCGCCGCGACCGCGGGCGAACAACTGGAGTCGACGGTGCAGGTCCGCGTCGATCGTGAACTCGACCCACCCGCCGCGGAACGACTGTTGGATCGGGCGCGGCCGATCGGTGGGCAGCCCCAACAGGTCCGGCGCGCCGGACAGTGTCCGGGTCCAGTACGCGAGTTGTCGCGCCATCAGAGACCGGGGGTCGTCGGCGTCGCCGAGCAGGTCCCGCTGCCACAGCGTGTAGTCGGCGTACTGCACCCGCAGCGCCGCCCAGTCCGGACGGTGTCCGGCGGCCCGGGCCGCGTACGCGCGCATCAGGTCCGTCGCGAGCGGCCCCGCGGAGTATCCGTCGATCAGGATGTGGTGGGCCACCAGCACCAGGACGTGGGTGTCCGGGCCGACCTCGAACAGCTCCCCCCGTACCGGAACCTCCTCGGTCACATCGAATCCCGCGGTCGCGACGGCACGCACCCGGTCGGGCACCTCGGACTCTGCGACGGGGACCGGTTCGAGGACGATCCCGGCATCCGCGGACGCGCGGACGTCCTGCACCGGCCCGGCGTCACCGATCGGGAAGGCGGTACGCAGGGCTTCGTGCCGGTCGATGACGTCGACCACCGCGGCGGCGAGAGCCGCCGCGTCCAGGGCGCCACTGAGTCGGATCACCATCGGCACGTTGTATGCCGCGGAGGACGGGTCGTACTGGTTGATGAACCACATTCGTTGCTGCGCCGCCGACAACGGAACCTGCGCCGGCCGCTCGGCCGGCTCCAGGACCGGCCGACCGGACGGGCCGGTGCCGTCGTGCTCTATCCGCTCGGCCAGCGCGACGGCGGTGGGCGCCTCGAACAACGCGCGCACCCCGAGATCGATACCGAGGACCTCGCCCAGTCGGGCGACGGCGCGGGTCGCCGACAGCGAGTTGCCGCCCAGGTCGAAGAAGTTGTCTGCGGCGCCGACGCGGCCGGCACCGAGAACCTCCGCGAAGACGTCCGTGACAGCCTCCTCCACCGGATTGGTCGGCGCCCGGAATGCTGTTGCCGCCATCCCGAATTCGGGCTCGGGCAGCGCACGCCGATCGAGCTTGCCGACCGGCGTGAGCGGAATCGTCTCGAGCACCTCGACCGCCGCGGGGACCATGTACTCGGGCAGGTGTTCCATGAGTCGGGCGCGCAGGGCGTCGGCGGTGACGATGTGACCCGGCGTCGCGGCGACGTAGCTGACGAGCACGGTGTCGCCGCCCGGTCCGCGGCGCCCAAGCGTGACCGCGAAGCGCACGTCGGGGTGCGCGCTCAGTACCGAGTCGATCTCCCCGAGTTCGATGCGGAATCCACGGATCTTGACCTGGAAGTCGCTGCGGCCCCGGTACTCGAGTGTGCCGTCCGGGGTCCACGCGCCGACGTCGCCGGTGCGATACATCCGCTCGCCGGGCTCCCCGAACGGGTTCGCGACGAACCGCGCGGCGGTGAGCCCCGGACGCCGGTGGTACCCGCGGGCGAGTCCCGGTCCCGCGATGTACACGTCGCCCTCGACGTCGGCCGGCACCGGTTGCAGGCGGCCGTCCACCACCGTCTCGGCGACGCCCGGGATGGGGCGACCCATCGTCAGGCGCGGCTGCCCGGTGTACTCCTCGATGTTGACGACGATGGTGGTCTCGGTGGGCCCGTACACGTTCAGGACCCGGCACTGCGGCAGCCAGTCGTCCGCAAGTTCCTGTTGCCACGATTCGCCGCCGATCAAGACGCACTCGAGGTCGTCGAGGTCCGACGGATCGACCGACGCGATGGCGGCCGGGGTGATGAACGCGTGCGTGACGCGCTGTTTGCGCAGGACCGCCGTCAGTTCGGTGCCGCCGTAGACGGTCCGCGGGACGATCACCATCGTCGCCGCGGCCGCGAAGCACAGCAGGTACTCGAGGAGCGAGACGTCGAAGCTGGGAGACGAGAAGTGCAGGGTCCGGGCGTCGGCGGTGACGCCGCTGCGCGCCCGCTGGGCGTCGGCGTAGTTGGCGAGACCCCGCTGGGTGAGGGTCACGGCCTTGGGTCGTCCGGTGGAGCCCGACGTGTAGATCAGATATGCGGGGTGGTCGATGCGGATCGGCGCCGTGCGCTCGCGGTCGGTCACCGGACCGGACGGCCGCCTCGCGCATGCCCGGACGACGTCCGGGTCGTCGAGCTCGATCCAGTGCACCGAGCCGGGGAACTTCGATCGGAACTCTCTTGTGGTCACGCCGATCTCGGCGCCGCAGTCCGCCAGCATGTTCGCGACCCGCTCGGGTGGATAGTCCGGGTCGACCGGGACGAAGGCGGCCCCGGTCCTGGCCACCGCCCACACCGTCAGCACCGACTCGATCGAGCGCGGTATACCCAGTACCACAAGCGATTCCGGCCCGATACCGAGATCGGCCAGGTACCGGGCCAGCCGGTTGGACCGGGAATCGAGCTCGCCGTAGGTCACCTCGCGGCCGTCCCCGATGAGCGCGAGGGCCTCGGGATCCCGCGCCGCGGCGGCGTCGAGGATCGCGGCGAGTGTTTGCGGTGGCGACCCGGAACCCGCACTCACCGGGACGAATTCGCGCCGCTCGGCGTCGGTGAGGTGATCGAGTGCGGCGAGGCGGAGGTCCGGATCGTCGGCGAAGGAACGCAGGACCCGCAGCAGACGCTGGGCGATCGCTGCGACCCTCGACTCCGCGAGTACATCGGGCCGAAACTTCATCGTCACGTGCAGTCGATCACGCGCGACGGCGACGACGCTCAACGGGTAGTGCGCAGAGTCGCAAGCCTCGATGCCTACGATCCGGAGACCACCGATCTCTGTGCCAGCGCCGCCGTCGCGGAGCGGATACGACTCGAAGACCGTCAGCGTGTCGAACACCGCGCCCGGACCAGCGGCCCGCTGGATGCCGTCGAGTCCGGCATGGTGGTGGTCGAGCATCGTCGACTGCTCGGCCTGGACCCGCTCGAGCAGTTCACCGAGACTCTCATAGGAGTCCAGGCGAATTCGGACCGGAACGGTGTTGATGAACAGGCCGACGGCCGACTCGACGCCGGCGAGATCCGGCGGCCGGCCGGACACGGTCGCGCCGAACACGACGTCGTCCCGGCCGGTCAACAGCCCGAGCACGATCCCCCATGCGGTCTGTACGACGGTGCTCAGCGTGATCCCCTGCTGCCGGGCACGGGCGCGCAACCGGTCGGTAGTCGCGGCGTCGAGTCGGTAGAGCAGATCGCGGGACTCGGTGTACCGGTCGGCGGTGGCCGACCGGTCCGCAAGCAGTGTGGGCTCGACGGCACCGGCGACGGCGTCGGTCCACGCCCGCAAGGCATTCGCCTCGTCACGGGTCGTGAGCCACCACAGAAAGCGCCGGTACGAACCCGCCGTCGGGAGCCCGGACGGGTCGCCATCCGCCTCGTACAGCGTGAACAACTCCTCGAGAAGCAGCGGTGTCGACCAGCCGTCGAACAGGATGTGATGGTTGGTGATCACGATGCGCTCGGCATCGCCGGGCATGTGCACCAGCGTGATTCGTATGAGCGGCGCGCGTGAGAGGTCGAACGGCGTCGTACGGTCGGCGTCGAGCAGCTCGCTCATCCGTGCGACGGCATCCGGCTCTCCGTATCCGCCGAGGTCGACTTCCGCCCACGGCACGTCTACCGAATCCTGCACGACCTGCACCGCGTCACCGCCCGGACCACGGACGAAGGCCGTACGCAGATTCGAGTGCCGCCCAAGCAGTGCCCGCGCGGCGCGCTGTAGCCGTGGCACCTCCACGGTGCCGCCGAGCTTCAGGACCAACTGCACCAGGTAGGCGTCGGCGGCGGCGGACAGTTCCGAGTGGAACATCATGCCGCGCTGCATCGGGGACAGCGGCCACACGTCGGACAGCCCAGGATACCGGTGTTCCAGGAGGTCGATCGCTGTCTGATCGAGCGAGACCAGGTCCAGATCCGACGGCGTCAGCCCACCCGCGCCCGGGGCACCCGCATGGTCGACGAGTGCCTCGGCGGCACGAATCCACCACTGCGCCAGCCGCTCCACCTCCCCGGAACTGAGGATTCCGCGGGGGTAGTCCCACGTCGCGGTGAGGTGCGGTCCGTCCGGTCCGGGTACCGCGGCGGCGTTGACGTCGATCACCGCGGTCGCCGCCAGGTCCGGCGCGACCACCCCGCGGAGCTCGGAATCGTCTACAGGACGCCATGTTCCACCGGTTCCCGCCTCCGCGCCCGCGTCGAACCGGCCGAGGTAGTTGAAGCCGATCTCCGGGAGCGGGCGGGCGGACAACTCGGGCCCGGTGTCCTCGTTCAGGTAGCGGAGCAGGCCGAACCCGATGCCGTGATCGGGGATCGACCGCATCGTCTCCTTGACGGTCTTGACCAGCGTGCCTGCCGGCGCGGCGCCGGACATCGCCGCGTCGACGTCGATGCCGGACAGGTCGAATCGCACGGGATACAGCGACGTGAACCAGCCGACGGTGCGGGCGAGGTCGGCACCCGGCAGGACCTGGTCCTCGCGGCCGTGTCCCTCGAGCGCGACCGATGCCGCGTCGACGTCGACGCCGCGTTCGCGACGCCACCGCACCACCGCGAGTGCCAGCGCGCTCAGCAGCCCGTCGTCGACGGACCCATGGAAGACGCGCGGCAGGGTCGTCGTCAGCCCGCGGGTGACCTCGGCCGACAGTTCGACCTCGACGCGGTCGGTGGTCGCGCCGACGTCGACTCGCGGATCCAGTTCGCGTGCACCCAGACCCGGCCCCACCGGTTCGGTCATGGACCGCCACAGTCCGAGTTCGTCGCTCCGGGACCGCGCGGCAGACGCGAGGCCGTCCGCCCACGTCCGCATCGACGTGCCGACCGCCGGCAGCGCCGGGTCCTCGCCGGCGTCGGCCCGAGTGCTCGCGACCGCCAGGTCGGGGACGAGGATCCGCCACGAGACCCCGTCGATCGCGAGGTGGTGGGCGACGACGAGCAGCCGGGCACCGTCCGGCGCGGTGAACCACACGAACTGGATCATGCTGCCGGAAAACGGGTCCAGTCGGTCCGCGGCCGCGTCCAGTTCGCCGCGCGCCACCCGTGTGAATTCCGGGCCCTGGACCGTCGCGACCGAGACCGTCCGCACGACGGCGTCGGCATGGACCGCACCGGCAGGTCGCACCGACATCCGCCACCCGGTGCGGGAGCGTTGGTCCCGGCGCAGCAGCGCCCGCAACATGTCGTGGCGGTCGAGCACCGCCTGGACACCGGTGGACAGCGCGGCGGGATCGAGATCGGGCGGCACGTCCAGCAGCACCGACTGCGAGTACCGGCCGAAGTCGCCGGGGCGCTCGGCGAGCCAGCGGACGATGGGGGTCGTCGCGACGTCACCGACACCGCCGCCGGGCAGTTCCGGCAGCGGTTCGACGCCGCCGTGATCGACTCGTACGGCCACGTCGGCGAGGCGGGCGACGGTGCGGCACTCGAACACGTCCCGCGGGGTGATCGTCACCCCGGCGGTCTTCGCGCGCGAGACCAGCTGGATGGACATGATCGAGTCGCCGCCGAGCCCGAAGAACGAGTCGTCGACCCCCACCGTCTCGGTGCCGAGCACGTCCGCGAAGAGCTCGGCGAGGATGCGCTCGACGTCGGTCGCGGGCGGGCGGCCCTGCCCGCCGACCGGCCGGGGATCGGGCAGCGCGGCGCGGTCGATCTTGCCGTTCGGGGTCAGCGGGAACTCCTCGAGCACTGTCACCACGGATGGCACCGTGTACGACGGCAACCGCTGAGCGGCCGACGCGAGCACCGTCTCGGCCGTGACCGACGCTCCCGGCTCCGGGACGACGTACCCGAGCAGCCGGGCCGCGCCGGCCGTCTCGGCGCGGGCGAGCACGACTGCGGATGCGACGCCGGGGACCGCGACCAGAGCGGCCTCCACCTCCCCCGGCTCCACCCGGAATCCGCGCACCTGCACCTGGAAGTCCGTGCGCCCCAGGTATTCGAGGTCGCCGTCCGGGGTCCACCGGACGCGGTCGCCCGATCGGTACATCCGCTGCGACGGCGCGAGCGGGTCGGCCACGAACCGGGACGCGGTCAGGGCCGGCCGGTGCCGATAGCCCCGCGCCACCTGCGGGCCCGACACGTACAGCTCGCCGACGACGCCCACCGGCACGGGGTGCAGGCGGTCGTCGAGGACCCGCACGCCGATGCCCGGCAGTCCGACCCCGATCACCGAACCCGCGGCCCGCAAGGCGTGGATCTCGGCGGCGGTGACCCGGTGCCACGTGACGTGTACGCACGTCTCGGTGATCCCGAACATGTTGATCAGTTCGGGTCGATCGTCGCCGCGGCGGTCCACCCAGTCGGCCAGTCGCACCGCCTCCAGTGCTTCCCCGCCGAACACCACGCGGCGCAGCGCGAGATCGTGCCGGGTCTCGGCGTCGGCTCGGGCCAGTTGGTAGAACGCCGACGGCGTCTGGCTGAGCACGGTCACCGACTCGGCACGCAGCAGCTCCAGCAGGTCATCCGGCGA
>Ga0131853_10015986_pt1 | contig 13707 bp, 9 predicted proteins | sample TergutLab28metaG_FD_92764 | JGI IMG/M metagenome (GOLD analysis project Ga0131853, IMG submission 92764) | Labiotermes labralis P1 segment gut microbial communities from Petit-Saut dam, French Guiana - Lab288 P1 (version 2) (version 2) | ecosystem: Host-associated > Arthropoda: Insects >... | reverse complement strand
TTCTTTCCTTCTTTCTTTCCTTTCTTTCTTTCTTTCACTGGTGTTTGTGGACACAAACAGGGGCGTAGTTAGGTGTAGGGGGGCGAGTGGTGTCACCGCCGCGGGCGGCAGAGTGAAAGGGGGCGGCAAAACGAATATTATAAATTTAAAAATCTGATCTGCGCTCGCCTGTTGTTAAATTATGGAGCCAAATACAAGGAAATTCAATAAATAAATGTGATTGTTTGAAGTCCATAGTTTCTATTAGCGGCGGCTGCTGTGATTTCCCACTCCTGGCACCACAAAATGCAGCTACACCACTGCACACAAATAATTTAACGTGTTTTATAATTAATTCGCTTCATAAACGCGCATTTTATTGCTTGTAATAATATGGCGTGCCGGTCCCAATGGCCGCACGTCTAAGGTGTAGGTCTGCGGCCGCTTGGGGCATGGATGTTTGTCTGTTGTGAGTGTTGTGTGTTGTCACGTAGAGGTCTTTGTGACGAGCTGATCACTCGTCCTGAGGAGTCCTACCGACTGTGGCGCGTCGTTGTATGTGATCAAGAAACCTCGTGAATGAGGAGGCCATGGCCCACGGGGGGGGGGGGCTGTGGCACAAAAAAAAATAATATGGCATATTTTTATGTTTTAAATGATTTGTTCTGTCTCAATGTAAGGATATCACTTGATTTCCATGTTATACTCCCCTCTTTTCAGCCAGTAATTGAAGCAAATTGTAGAATCGGCGAATAAGATATTTCTTCTCAAGCAATTTTGGACTCAGGTATGAACCGTTCAGGATATAGTTTATGGTGTTGTGTTAGAACGTTTGAACTTGGTCTGTTATGTTTGGCACTCCCCCACCCCGTATAACTTCTGGGTCCATTTTCGTCTCGTCTTTTGAATTCCTGCATTCATGTGGGATTTTTCCGGTGGCATTACTGCGTGTAAAAATTTTGAAAACGTTATTCTATATAAGTTCAGTTCATTAGTTACTACTTCGCTTCACACTGGGTGGTCAAATATTCTGACAGCGCCATTAAATAAACCATAAATAAATAAATAAATTTATCTCACTTCATTTGAAAAAAATATTTGGCTTTCAATAAAATGTAACGAAAAAGACGTAGTGTTTGTTAGCGTTCGTGTGTGTGGAGAAGCTAAAGGTGGAGACTGTACTGAAATATAGGATGACAAAGAACGCATACGTGATCACTTTAAGAGCAGACCGCACTGTCCCAGTCTGCCCCAACTTTTAAAAGGTTAAATCTCAGTAAAACTGTTGACTGTCTGCGGATTAAAACTTTCGTTCTGTCCGACAAAGGCTAGGACCGCCGGTAGATAACATATCTGTCTCTGCACCACGTGATATAGTGGCTATAAATCTTGCCGGCATAATACACAATCTCGCTTCATACGTGTCCACTGCATCGCGATGGCCTCTGGACACGTCTGTGCATTTTTATCATGAACAGACCTAAGTACGAGACAGGTTTATTAAACTTTTCCATCAGTTTTCCCTTCACCACTACACGTGATGCGATAAAATGCACGTGAGTCCGTATTACCTGAAGAAAGTGGAACCTTCGGATGGAACCGCTCCGTATCTTTTTTCTGTACAAAACACAAAGCGTGTGGCCCTTTTTTTTTCGAAAGAAGGCGTTCCTAAATCTAGGAATAATAAAATGACAAGACAATGTACTTATAAACGTAGCACTATGGTGCGTTCGCCTTACCATTGTTGCTTCTAAAACACATCGATCATTCCTTTTATGATTGTTGGCGTAAAAGTAGCTTCCAACAATAAAGTGTGCATTGTTGCCATGGAAATGCAACAATGGACTCCCTTCGTACTGTTGAGCCACAAAATATTTCGTAATGATGTTAACACTACTAAGTTGTAAATAAGACTGTGTGTCTTTATTCTTAGCTTTATTATCCGGCGCGCAAATCGCATCTGATACGGTGCCGCACTGTCGTCTGTAGCCTGTCCGGCTCTACCATATATTTCCACATTATCTTATAAATGACACAGTTTTTCGTAAGGGACGGGGGGGGGGGAGGGGGGGTGGAATATTGAACGTAAACTGCGTGTTTTGATTTTCTCTGCAACTTTTGTCTGAAACGTTTTCTCATTCTCAGAAGAAGTCAGCGAGATATGATCATAAATATACGAAGGTGTTCATGTTTAATCCTTATCCTGCCAACGTGGAGAATATGTAGAGCTCCTAATGATGCCAGCAAATGGCAGATGGGACTTAACTCGGCGTTTAAAGGGTTAAGTACCCATGATTACTGTCATATTTTAATTAAATTTGAACTTATATTCTCACCCAATGCATGACCTGTATGTTGCGGATGATTTAACTAATCCATCATTAGGCCTTTTGTACAAGACAGACAGCAAGGAAATACAATGACTGCTACATTTCCTGGCTGTTTGCCTTGTATAAAAGGCCTGATGATGGATTAGTTAAATGATCCGCAACATGTAGCTTTTGCGTCTGGTTGAGAATACAAGTTATTTTCAACTGACATTTCATTATTTTTTCCTCAGTTGAGCCCTAACACAACGGGACGTGTTCTGTTGAGTCATATCTGAACTGTTCTTAGTAGAGCCGAAAATAAAGAACGCAAAATTATAAACCGAAACGTGCTGCATTATAAGATACAGTTGAATACCACTAAATATGTGTGTGACTCTTGATTTCAAACTTTCGCCTTGTTGTGAATGTTGTATTCTTTCGTTTGGGTGATTCCCGGCGTCTGAATTTTACATGCCGACGTTTCGGAACACACTGTTCCATCTTCATAGGTCGTGTGAAGAAGAAGATTCGTCATGTTCACACCGCCTATGAAGATGGAACAGACAGAATGTTCCGAAACGTCGGCACACGTAAAATTCAGTCGCCGGGGAATCACCCAAAAGAAAGAATACAACATATTTGTGATTGGCTGCTCGTTTAATCTGCTTTTTTACTTGCATGTCACAGCGGGTGTCCCACGTGCAGGATATCGCACGTAAATGATATGCGTAACTCCTCCTCATTCCATGATATAAATTTTATTCAAATTATATTCACGGATTTTGCGATTTCACATACAGCGTTGTGGAAGAAGGCAAATAACAAGGACAATGAAAGTAAGGACTGCACATATGTAATAATAAGAGCGGCTTAACTCTCATGCATGGAAGTGGCTTAATTAGTTTCGGTCGTAATTTTGGGTGGAACGAACCATAAATATCGCAGTTGTAAACCGTGAGACCAAACCGCATGGACCTGAAGTGGAGGAACAACAGAAAGTCGTTTTGATGTCTTAAAATTAGTAAGTGCCGCCTGGTGGTCTTTTTTTATGGTTCGACGGCTCCTAGTGGGCCTAGGCCTGCTTTGTGAGGTTCCTCGATCACACACAACGACGCGCCACAGTCGATAAGACTCCTTTGGACGAGTGATCGGTCCGTCGCAGAGACCTCTACCTGACTACACACAACACTCACAAGAAGCAGACTTCCATGCCCCGGGCTGGATTCGAACCCGCAATCCCAGCAAGCGAGCGGCCGTAAACCCACACCTTAGACCGCGCGGCCACTGGGATCGGCTCAGTGGTCCTATTATGTGGTAAAAATAAAGTTCACCCTATAATTTACCATAATGACACGGGAGAGAGTAGAGGTGTAGCTCCACTGGTTCTTTAACTTCGGCGCTAGATGGAGGTGGGTGGTTAACGCCACGCCCCGGCCGCTTTACTCCCGAGAATGACCCAGTACCAATTGTGTAGGAGGTTGGGTGGGCGTCAGAGCCGGTCTGGACGGGTGAGGAAAATTTGCCTGCACCGGGATTCGGTCCCCGGACGGTCCAGCCCTTAGCGAGTCACTATACCGACTGAGCCATCGCCGCCCACGCCAGTGTTACCTGACTGGTATTGATTCTGTGAAATGTATCTGTGATTTTACATTTCATTTCCGTTTTAAAGTTTACCTGTAAGTTACCAGGGTCACGGTGAAGACGGGTTATGTACGGCTGTAACAGGGTGTCCAGGGATGTCTTCCCACGAAGCAGTAATGTAGGTGTGATTCAGTTTCTTGACTGTCATTACTGATTAAGTCACGCGGACAAGCTTTCGCATGTTGGACAACCCTTACGTATATGAACACAGGCAGAATTAAGTACGGGTGACAGAGGCGTACCCCTGTACTTCCTACATGGTTGTGTATGGGTGCGAAGCTTGGTCTTTCGCTTCAAGATTAGAACATAAGCTGTCGGTTTTCGAGAATAGGACGCCGTGGAAAATATTCGGGACGAAGATGGAGGACGTAACGGTGGACTGGAGGAGACTGCATAATGTGGGGATGCAAGATTTGAGAGCTGTAATTAGAGTGATTAAGCCGGTGATAATGAGACAGTTGGGGAAATGCGATACGTGTTGGGGAAAAATTAACTTGTACGGGGCTTTTATTGCTAAGTCTGAAAGCTACCCCTAGGAAGACCTGGTTGTAGATGGGCGGATAATATTAGAATGGATCTTAATAGTTGACTGGGAATGCTTGGATTCGTGCGGCTCAGGACAAGGACGTATGGTGGGCTGTTTTTGAAACGGCAATGAACCCTCAGTCTCTATTCAAGAAGGTCTTTGGGGCCGGGAAACGTAGTCGGTATAGCGACTGGCTGCGGGCTGGACGGTCCGGCGATCGAATGTCGGTGGGGGCAAGATTTTCCGCACCTGTCCAGATCGGCCCTGGAGCCCACCCAGCCTCCTGTACAATGGGTACCAGGTCTTTCCCAAGGGTAAAGAGCGGTCTGGGTGTAACGCTGACCCCTCACTCCCCCCTATTGCCGTGGTCAAGAAAGAGTGGAGCTATACCTCTACTCCCCCTAAGGGCCGTACGGCCTGTACACAGCCTCAGTGCCTGTACAAGGGTGCACTTTTTCTTTTTACTTTTACAAGAAGGGCTTTGCGCCAGGGACTTAGTTACTTCTAACGTAATATTTGCTAGTGACGTAATGGTTGAAGTATTGCTTTCCAAAAGGACAGGGCCTGGCGCCGATCTGTCATATTGTCAGTGGTATTTAATCTGAACTGTTATCGACATTAAAACAAATAAGCAAGAAAGAGGGTGTGGCCCGATCGAAAGTCGATGTGACTCCTTCGTGTTAAGGAATTAACTACTGTATGAATCGGCGTGCGGTCGCCCTAGTATTTGTCCTAGTATTTCTGTCAGTGCACATTTGATGGAATGAATACTAAGGCGTATAATGGCCTTCAAATGAAATTCCAGTCCATTCGCTGGCAGATCATTTCCTTTAACCCTTTTCAGTACAAGTTATTCCTGTGAATTCCAACAGACTGCTCCATGAAAATCTTTATATTCAGAAGTCAAAAGTAGTCACTAGACAAGAGGAGTGTAAGGAAAACCAGCACAAAACAGTGTAAAAAAAACTCGTCGATTTGAGCTCGACAATGGACTAGTACAGCGTGAAGCGCTGTCGAGTCTGACTCGACACTGGACACTTAGAAAGATTAATAATAGCTTTGAATGCAAAAATACGACTCTCGATAACTACCCTACCGATACATACTTACTTATTTACTTACTTACTTACTCCAAGGTGCAGAGTCCTTCTTGAGAAGCGAACTGGTTTGCAGCTAGTCAAGAAATTCCCCGCATTTCACGGAACCTGGAGGTTCATTACCGCACTCACAAGCGTCCGCCACCTGTCTCTATCATGGGCCAGCCCAATCCAGTCTATATACCAACATCCCACCTCCTGGAGATCAATCCTAATATTATCCATCCATCTACGCCTAGGTCTCCCCAGTGGTCTCTTTCCCTCCGGTTTCCCCACCAAGACCCTATACACCCTCCTCTCCTCACCCATACGCGCCACATGCCCAGCCTATCTCATTCTTCTCGATTTATCGATTTATAATACACTGTAATTTATAAGTCCAGTAACTAGTTGTGATTTATATAGGCCTAACCATGTTATACGTAAATATTTTCACTTCCACATGGGCTGAGTTCATGCACAGATCTAAAACTCTTCGTGTAGAGTCCTTCTTTAGGAATCAGCAGCCACACAGCTGCTCGCAAGTCCTCCGCTTCCTGCAGAGCGCTCGACTTCTTTGTCGTGTTTAAAAGAATCTACCAGTGGATCCAATCCTGAGCCACATGAATCCACTTAGCATCCTTACATCATTTTTCCTATAAGTCCCATTTAATATTATCCTTCCCTCTCTCCTTATGACTCACAAGTAGCTTTTTCCCTGTCAGGTTTTTGAGTCAAGCTATTTGACGCATTGCCGATCTCCCTCATCCGTGCTACTGTTAAGTTCTTCCATGTCTGATCGCCTTCGGTTTCATTATCAGAATTCTATCACGTGACAAGTACAAATTCCCCATTATGTAGTTATGTCCAGTCGTCCGTTTATCCTATCTGACGTGTGAATATTATTCGTCAAGAGTGTCCTTTTTATCGTGTCCCTGAGCACGGTAGCTATCACAGGATGTCTCGGTGGATGCAGGCTTTCTATACGACAAACCTGCCGTGGTCAGGGACACGATAAAAGGGACATGTGTAGTGATACTGAAATTAACTGTTCAGGTAGATACAGCGAGTTTTGCCACTAAATGATTTTTTTTAATACTAAATTAAATCACCCGATGAAATTCACTGGCTCCCGGTTGCTTTCACTGTCGAGTAACGAGAGTGGTTCGTGCTACTGGACTCTCAGCCTCGCCATCTTTCTTTTCACGTCTTTTAAAATGTAAAGAGGTTTATGGATTCGCTTTTACGACGGTCTTATTTATTAGTACAGCAATACAAGCGTATGGCCACTTGAGATGGCAGCTCTTGTTAGAGCAAAGAGCACTTTATTCGTGAGAGAAAAAAATTAAGTTTGTGCTCATCTTGCATTCGTCTCAAAGGAAAGTGAAATTAAGCTTAGTATGCAGTATTTAAAAGGCGTGGCTTGTGACTAATGTAAGGTTGATGTGTTTTTAACTGGAAGTGTACCATGTACCACGTACGTGACTTAAGAAAGGGCATTTATATTTATATTGAACGTCAGTTTCAATGCAATTCAAACCCACATGCAGAACAACATTGACATATCATGCACATGACGTCATGTACCCGGACGGCTCGTGTTTTATAAATTCAGAAGCAAATGCTGGTAATGACGTTTTCTTACGCGGAGTGGCTGACCCCGTGGAGCAGAGTTCATGTGGATAAGCTGTCAGTCGCTCAGTTAATGAAGAAATTCTGGTGTTATTTTTGGACGCTGAAGAGTCATTACCCTGTTCCTTGGCTCCTGTTTCAAGCCTGTCAACCCAGTCTTCATCGGTATTCCTTGTTTCTTTAATATACATTTTAATATTATCTTCCTTTGTGCTCTTGATGTCTTCCAAGCGGTTCTTCTCTTCAGATTTCCCGACCAAAATTCTGTATGCACTTCACTTTCTGGCATGCTACTTTCCTTTCATATCGCCTCTTTTTTAATTTCAGTGAACTCTAAAGGACTAGGAATCAGTTTTATACAGTATAGCCGGCCTTGAGAATTTATTATTTCCTCAGTTCCTGAAGACAGTATCTGCAGTTTATGGATCGTGAAGGCTCGATACGCTGATCACAAGAGCCCGCTACTGACCCCTATCATGAACTAGGCGTAACATCTCGCGGAAAGCCGACAAGGGGTGACGCTCCAGTTTGGTGATGGACGGCTGGGTAACAAAATCTCACATACATTTAAAAAATGCCAGTAACGAAATATTACACACGTTTACTAGAAGGATGTAGACTGTAGCTTTCTGTGAACGTCTGAAAGTATTCCAGCATTAGTGTAGGTGACGGACACACACACAGCAATAGAATCAGCAACGATGACATAAGTAGGTCAGGATAGTGCAGTCGGTATAGCCACTAGCTACGGGTTGGACGGTCCGGGGATCGAGCCCCCGTGGGGAGAGATTTTCCGCACCCGTCCAGACCGGCCCTAGGGCCCACCAAGCCTCCTATACAATGGGCATCGGGTCTCTTTCCCAGGAGTAAAGGGTTCAGGCCGTAGCGTTGACCACCCACCCCATCTAGTGCCGAGATTAAAGAAAGAGTAGACATAACACTACTCCCCCTCTGTGCCTTCATGGCCATTCTGGGGTGAACTTTACCTTTACCGGTGACATAATCTTGTGTCCGGAATATTAACAAAGCACCGTATGAATGTAATGTAAATGTACTTAGTTCTTCATGTAAGTACCCGTTATGCTTGTAAGGTTTTAGTGAAACTTAAATTTTTTAGACAGATTTTCGAAGAATTTTCTTTTATAAAATTGCATGCAAATCCGTCCATTGGGAGAGGAATTGTTTCATGAAGGCGGACAGACAGACATGACAAAGCTAATAGCCGCTTTTCGAAATTTTGCGAACGCCCCTTAAAACGCAACTGTTCGAATGTTGAAGTTTTAATTTTGTTTTTCTTAGTGAGTTCAAGTGATTATTGACATAAGACATGGTCCACATTTGTCATTTCAAATACCAGCGCTGAACACGTCTGTAAAATAAACATTACTTGTGTTTTATACCCCGGGGCTCACTGATCAGACTGTGGACCGACGTACTGGCAGTTCTGACATTGTACAGTAGGTTTGTACGAGTATGTCACAAAGATCCCCAAAAATGTGCTTAATGGGAAATTTAATTACACAAAACAATTGGGAAAACCAAGAACAAGATGGAAGTACGTCGTCCGGAGGGCCATATCACAGATCACAGGAGTAAGAGGATGGAGGAGACCAGCAGAAGACAGAGAATAATGGAGGCGTCTTCAGAGGGAGGCCAGAGCCCAGAATGAGGCTGCAATGCCATAGATGAATGGTTGGATGGATATGTCAAAATTATATCAGTTCCTTCAGACGAGTTGCGTGTCTCTGTGAAACAATTCAGTGCTACGCCGTCCCAGTTTTCAGACCATTCCGAATTGCCCTCACGTTGGGACCTTCCTATATATAAATTTAAACACGTGTCTCTGTCAGCATCACGTATCGGTAGTCGGCAGATGTGAACCTGATTCAAAGACCGATCTCCCTGGGTTAGGTCACCTGCCAGTCTCTCCAGATAAATAAACCGATGTTTAAAATGCTCATTAACCGTTGACAAAATTTTCCCATCTCGTACACGGTGGAATGTAATTAACCACCGTCTTGAGATTTCTTGTGATATTTCCGAACACGTCTGCCTGTCTCCCTTGTGCTGTTATTTTTAGTCTGATGTTGCCTTGAAGGAAGTAGAAAACACACAAAAAGGAAAAGACCATTACTCCAGCAATAAAAAAGCTTTATCCCAGAGTCACGGAGGAAACTCACTTAATTCGTCATAATCCATGAAAAAGAAATAATTGCTAACCAAAGACTCAGCAAACTAGTCCTAGCCGCAGTGTTTTCATTATTATACGATATGGATGTCTCTTGTCACAGGCCTTTTCTTCCCGCTACTTCTCTTGAACCAGCGGTGATCCCCACCGCTCAGGCTTCAAGCTTCACACTGCAGTACTTTCCGTATTATGTGTGATGTTCCAAGTATAGCTGTCTTTTGTAGTGAAGAATCTATCGAACGTGTTCCTGGTACAGCTTCCAAATTTTTCCTTAAGCTTCTCGTTACTATTATATTATTATTATGTGAAACCGTCTGGTCCCGATGTACAAAACAGTTGCTCACCCCTGTGACCTGCTGTACTCATTAAACTGCGGGCTATGATGTCTGAAGTCGGATATTCGGAGATGCTGGTGGTCACGGAGGCGTATCAGTCAAACTGTCGCCAGGGTTCTGTTTTTAGAGCTCTGCTTGGTAGAGTATATTGGATAGTAGTTTAGTTTGTGGGATAGCCAAAAATAATTTGTACCATCAGTCCCCTCCGATTGAAGACGACTGATCGTTGGCTCTCGGAACGCGGAGGTAATTCCTGCCCCACGCATTAGGCCCTGAGAAATAAATCAGGGACGTAGGGATGAGTTTCTGTCGTTTATGTAACACACGTTTCAATACAGCCTCGTTTGCTGGTCCCTGCAGGCAAATCGCGAGTTGGTGCCTCGATTGCGCCACTACAGTTCTCTTTTAAATTCTTGAAGGTTTGTCAGTAGTCTGAGATGACAGGGACTTAAGATTAATCGCAATAAATGTGTTGCTCCTGTCTCAACAAACTAATCTAATAGCTGCTGTCAATGGCTCGGTACAGGTGTAGAAAATCATGTAGCTTCGACCAAGATGTGCGAAGATGATTGTGAACGGCTGTTTGGGAGATTCGGTGGTCAGTACCTAATGGTCTGTAATAAAATTCTATCATTGGCATTCACTAGTTTAAATTTGTACCTGTCTGTCGTCTGTCCGATTCAGCCAGTCATGGCATGGAGAGTTGGACATTCGCGTGACGAATGTTTAAAAAAAATCCACTTGGCGTATTTGTTCTCTCGAAGTGTGCGTAAGAAATTAAGTACACAAGCAAGTTCGTCATATCTGTTGCATAACTTCGTGCAGGCTTGCAGTTGGCCAGTAAGTACACTATTTATGATTTCGTCCGGTAACGTTACACACCCGGCAAATGGTGTAACCCGAGGTGTCACAGCCGTCAGAATATGCCAGAAAGGTTAAAAAAAAACACGGTGGGAGGATGTTGACTAGATGCAGTTGGAGCATGTTGGGAACCAGTGGCGAGTGACCAATATGAAATAAGCAATAGACCTTAGGGTTCAAGAGAAATCGGAGAACTGCTTGGCTAACTGAGCGGGTATCAGCTTCCCAGATGGGACTGTCGCACGGAATCTCTATAAAACATGGATTTTGCTGACGTTACTTTCCAAAGTAAAAAAAGAATTCGCGTAAAATACCTTGCTAAATATTTTTATTTGGTAACAGTGGGCAATGTACTAGTGTAGCTGGTGACATGAGACTGGATTTCCTGCTGTCATATCGTCAGATTTTGTGTTATGTGCGCAGTGTTGGTTTGATGACGCCAACAGAATATTGTTTGCAGTAGAACTGTATCCGTAGCTTTAAAGCCGTGTCTGACCCGAGAAAATGGGTTACAGACTACACGAACAACATTATCCCAAAACACGAGACTGTACGAACAACATTATCCCAGAACGCAAGACTATACGAACAACAGTATGACAGAACACAAGACTATGCGAACAACATTATCCCAGAATACAAGACTGTACGAACAACATTATCCCAGAACGCAGGACTATACGAACATTTTGCCAGAACACAAGACTATACGAATAACAGTATGCCAAAACAAAAGACTGTGCGAACAGCATTATCCCAGAACACAAGACTATACGAACAACAGTATGCCAAAACAAAAGACTGTGCGAACAGCATTATCCCAGAACACAAGACTATGCGAACAACATTATCCCAGAACACAAGACTATACGAATAACAGTACCCCAGAACACAAGACTATACGAACAACAGTATGCCAAAACAAAAGACTGTGCGAACAGCATTATCCCAGAACACAAGACTATGCGAACAACATTATCCCAGAACACAAGACTATACGAACAACAGTACCCCAGAACACAAGACTATACGAACAACAGTATGCCAAAACAAAAGACTATGCGAACAACATTATCCCAGAATACAAGACTGTACGAACAACAATATCCCAGAACACAGGACTATACGAACAACAGTATCCCAGAACATAAGACTATACGAATAACAGTATCCCAGAAAACAAGACTATACGAACAACATTATCCCAAGACACAAGACTAAACGGACAACAGTATCCCAGAACACAAGACTATACGAACTATCCCAGAACACGAGTGCTGGTACTTCCCCCTGCCCTAAACGAATAACATTGTAAAGGTAAAGGTAAAGTTCGCCCTATAGCAGGCCACGAAGGCCCAGAAGAGGATAGAGGTATAGCTCTATTTTTTCTTTAACCTCGGCGCTAGATGGGGTGGGTGGTCAGCGCCACGCCCCGACCGCTTTACCCCCGGGAAAGACCCGGTACCCATTGTATAGGGGGCTGGGTGGGTCCCAGGGCCAGTCTGGACATGTGCGGAAAAATCTCGCCCTCATCGGCATTCGATCCTCGGACCTTCCAGCCCGTAGCGAGTCGCTATACCGACTGAGCTATCCCGGCCAATGAATAACAGTGAATGGAGGAAATTTAAGAATTAAAGAAAAATTGATTTTTCCTCAGAAGTAATGTGATGATGCTAGAAGTAGACAGTCTATAGCAATAAAAATCTTCTTTGAAGGAAAAAAATTGCGACCTGTGGGCTCGTTATTAGGCGCGTTCGCAAAATTGCGAGTGGCTTCGTCATGGCTGTCCGTCTGCATGGAACAATTCGGTTGCCTCTGGACGGATTTTCATGAAATGTGATATTCGAATACTTTTAGAAAATATGTAGAGAATCTTATGTTTATTGGACCGTGCATCATCTTGATAGTTGAATAAAGAGAGACCAACATGATGTCACTTGCTTTTTTATTTCATTATTTAATGCTCAACATGTTTCGGATGTATTAGCACCCGAAACATGTTGAGCATTAAATAATTAAATAGAAAAGCAAGTGACATCAAGTTGGTCTCTCTTTATTCAACTATATAGAGAATGTTCAAGTTGCATTAAAATCTGACAAGAGTAACGGGTACTTTACATGAATGCCTATGTACATTTGTGATCATATCTCGCTTAATAATGTTTAGAATGGGAAACTTTTCAGACAAAAGTTGTAGAGATAATCAAAACACATTTATGTTCAATAATTTTTTTACCCCCGAAAATCGTGTCGTTTATGGGATAATGTGTAAAATTGGGGTAGACCCGGACAGGCCACAGATGACAATATAATATGACACGCGCGCTTTGCATGCTAGATAACTAACGATTCAGACACGCATTCAGAATATATAGTACTTATCGCTTTACCTTGGCTACAGTGGCTACGCGAACACGCTGCAGTGTTAATACGTACATTGCCTATCTGGTTAGTCTGATGTAAGGGACCTTCCCAGCGTCCTACTTATATCGAAGTTGGCCTGTCATACCGTACCCTTACAAACAAATGTCTGGCTCGAAATTCATACCTGACCACTGACAGTTAATAACGAGTAACTAATGTTTGGTGAAATAGGCATTAGATTTCAAGGACAAATCAGGAAACAAATGTATAATGATGATAAACTGCTGTGGGCTATGTGATTTGATCCCAGAATCACTGTACTAAAATGTAATGGCAGTAACAATCTACTACATTTGAAATAGTTCCACATTTTCCATTCCGTACTTTAAAATTCAATTACCATAATCTGAATCAACCAACGCACACAGTTATATTAGTTTTACATTACTATTATAAAAACACAAACTCGTACATGTTCCGGGCCTGCAGTAATTGTGTACAACGATTATTTCATATATTTTGAAAAACATTAATGCCAAAAACCAGTGTAGTGCTTGATATACAGGGTGTTTCACGACTTTAGGGCATAACTGCAGGAGGTGATTTCCTAGGTCTTTGTGATAAAAAATGTTCATATAAACATGTGTCCGATTTTGGACGGTTACGGAGTTACGACCGTTTGAAACTCAGAATAGAAGGTAACGATTACTGACAATAAACGGAACAAAATAATAAACCAGCATAATACATGATACATTTAAAGTACGAATGTAAAGTTAACTTCGTGAAATTACCT
>Ga0131853_10015985_pt1 | contig 13708 bp, 9 predicted proteins | sample TergutLab28metaG_FD_92764 | JGI IMG/M metagenome (GOLD analysis project Ga0131853, IMG submission 92764) | Labiotermes labralis P1 segment gut microbial communities from Petit-Saut dam, French Guiana - Lab288 P1 (version 2) (version 2) | ecosystem: Host-associated > Arthropoda: Insects >... | reverse complement strand
CCACCTGTCCCTATCCTGGGCCAGCCCAATCCAGTCCATATACCCACATCCCACCTCCTGGAGATCCATCCTAATATTATCCACCCATCTACGCCTAGGTCTCCCCAGTAGTCTCCTTCCCTCTGGTTTCCCCAGCAAGACCCTATATACCCCCCTCTCCTCACCCATACATGCCACATGCCCAGCCCATCTCATTCTTCTCGATTTTATCACCCACACAATATTGGGTGAGAAGTACAAATCATTTAGCTCCTCGTTATGCAATCTTCTCCATTCCCTTATTACCTTGTCCCTCCTAGGTTCAAATATTCTCCTCAACACCATATTCTCAAACACCCTCAGCTTCCTTTCCTCCTGCAGTGTCAATGACCAAGTTTCACACCCATACAAAACAACAGGAAAAATTATAGTTCTATATATCTTGATCTTTAAATTTTTGGATGGCAACCTGGAAGACAAAAGATTCTGCACCGAATGATAGTAAGCATTTCCTGACCTCATTCTCTTCTTAATTTCTTCCGCAGTAGAATTTTGATTTGTTAAAGTTGTTCCCAAATATTTAAATTCTTCCACCCTCTCGAAGGTACTATTATCAATCCTCACACTGTGAATTCGTCCTGCATTCCGATCTCAAGACACGACCATGTACTTAGTTTTATCAGCACTTACTTCCAGTCCAATCTCCCTAGTAGCAGCTACTAAAGCTTCTGCATTTTCCTTTAGAGTATGTATGTTTCCTGCCAGTATATTCACATCATCAGCATAAGCCAGAAGCTGTTGTGTACCATTTAGTTTCAAGCCATCCTGGTTTACCTGAACCCTCCCAATGGCATACTCTAAAGCAAAGTTAAAACGCATTGGTGATAGAGCGTCTAATAGGGAACCTGTCAGACACATTCTTGCCTAAAACACCTAACACCAACAAAAAACACAAGATAATTTAATAAAAGAGGTAAAAATCTCCTTCAAGCCAAATACATCAACTTATCGTAACAAAACTGAGGCAAAGTACCACAAACTCATACAAATAAAAAAGAAATAAAAGTAAGTTTAAAGTAAAAAAGAAAAGAATAAAGATCTCTACCCAAGAAAATAATACAAAACAATAAGCTCATATAAAGAATACTCGCATACTCCGCCAAAAAAATTAAGGCAAACCCACCACAACCCAGACTCATCTTTACTAACCTTATAAGTTTCCTAGGGATACCACACTCATTGAGAATCTTATATAAGACCTCCCTCCTAACTGAATCATAAGCTTTCTTGAAGTCTATAAAGAGCTTATGAACTTCCTCATTGTATTCCCATTTCTTCTCAAGTATTTGGCGAATGCAGAATATTTGATCAACAGCTGACCTGTTACATCGAAAGCCACACTGATGATCCCCGATAATTTCCTTCGCATATGGAATCTACCTTGAGAGCAGGATGTTGGATAAAATTTTGTAAGTGGTTGACAAAAGTGATATGCCCCTATAATTATTACAATCTGTTTTATCCCCCTTCTTCTGAATAGGTACTATGATCGACTCCTTCCACTCTCAGGCAGTTTCTCCTTCTTCCAAATAGAAGTAATAAGTTTACGAATTTCCAAACAAATTGTTCAACCCACTGCTTTAATCAGTTTTGCTGGTATTTGATCGATACCTGGCGATTTGTGACTTTTTAGCTTGTTGATAGCCAGCTCAACCTCAGAGGCACTTGGCTCAGGTACTAGTGGTTCTGCTGGGTGTATTTCTACCTGCCCAACCTCCTTAATCCCATGCACATTGAATAGCTGGTACAAATAGCTCCTCCACCTAGCCACAATACTGTGGGAGTCTGCCACCAAGTTACCTTTCTCATCCTTCACTATATTACATCTAGGCTGGTACCCCTTCTTAAAGTCATTGATGCCCATATACAAGTCCCTAATGTTTTAGATCTTACTGTTAGTTTCAACTTCCTCAATTTTAGCTCTCAGATACGCCTTCATTTTGTTCCTGAAATGTCTGCTAACTTCACGTCTTACATTGTTCAGAATATCTACATTGCTTTGGCTTGGATCCTGTATCCACTGCATTTTAGCCCGCTTCCTTTGATCCAAAAAACCTAAACATTCATCAAACCAGGGTTTATTCTGCTTCAATTCGTGCAGACCCAGACTCTCTTTCGCTGAGGTTTGTTTATTCTCTTTAATGTTCTCCTAAGTCCTATTTATGTCCTTGTCATCATTCAAGTTCTCCAAAGCTGCTAACCTGTTTGTAATCTCAATCTGATACTGTTCCCTAACCTCTGGCTCATTAAGCTTCCTCAAGTTAAATCTTTGCCTATCATATTTACTTCGAACTTTACTCCTGTCAGCTACAAATTAATTTGCACAAAAACATAAAGAACTATATGCACATACACATTCAAACTGGACAATAGGAATCCTGCCATTTGTTCTTTTGTGCAGACCTCTAGAAGAGATGAAAAAAAAAAAATGTCAAGGGCATACATAACTCTTGGTTCATGATGAAAATGTGGAGGTAAATTTGTAAACTGGAGGATTAAGCATTGAGCATTTGCAGTAATATTGTTCATTCATGAAATATAGTTGTGTGGTTTAGCTGGAATATGGGATGTAGGGCTTCTGTGTTGGTGCAAAGAACCTAAAAGTATTTTATGGTGCATCCACAGTATTAGTTTATGACTTACTTATTTGTACTGTTAGTTAATGAAGAATGCCATCAGTGTTACTCATAATTTACTTGTTTTAATGCTGTAGGCAGAATGGGTATTAGTGTGTTATACAATTATGAGATGCAAGCTTAAGTCAGAAAGTAACCTCACAGTTCTAAAGTACTTCATAAACACAGCTGAATGTTATTAATTTTTTCTTCAAAGCAGAGGCAAGATTTTGCAGGTTTGAAGATGTATTTAAATCTCTCACAGTACCCAGTTTCAAAGCGTAATTGAAATAAAAATAAATTCTGAATAGTGTTTGCTAGATAAAGGAATTAATTGCCACTGATTACATTTAACACGGTCATCATGATGACTTTTGGTGATGTACAGTCTCTATGAACTAGTTATTTTTTTGGTAAATATCTTTTTCTAAAATAAAGCCAGCTGTGAATGGCATTGTTTGTATTATCAACCACCTCTTAGAAAATGTGCCAAAATACACTGTCTCCATAGCACGTTAAGACGGGTGGATAATCTGGCAGTATTCATTCAGAAATACAAAGAAATAAATGGTGAAGGCATGCCTGCATTAGTTGCATTGGTTCTGTGGCCCAGGCTATGTGGCAGATAAGACAGTGGTAGTAATTACCAGGACCAAGTAAATTTATCTCAAATTACAGATAATTACAGGAAGCAGCTGTTCTTCACCCCAGCTATGGTTCCTGTCATTGAAAATGTCACAGTATATGGCAGCTAAAACTTTAAAGAAAGAATAACACTGAAAATAAGAAAATGAAGTTTATTCACGTAATTAAAAGAAAAGATTGTGTATGAGGATTTGCACTGCATCATAATCTCAATTACAAGTCTTGCCCATCACTTTAACAGCCTTGACTAGCACATATTGGTAGGAGTCTGGATTGCATTTCACATTGTATTTGGGTGTTTGCAGTTAAGTCTGCAGCAGGAAACAGGAAAGTTGTGTTTTGAAATGAAGCTATGTTTTCTTTTTAATGTTAATGTAATGAAAAGTAACCTGAGTGTGTTGGCAATATGGGCTTGGTCAAAAGGAGTTTGTTAAAGGTTAAAACAAACAACAAAAATGACTTGCTCTTCCATGTGTCCTTTGTATTTAGCTTCCTATTTTCAAAAGCAGATACATGTTGTGCACTGTTCAGAATAATAATTGTGTAACATATGAATAATGTTACAGCATTTTGAGATAACACCTTATTACCTTACTACATTACATGTTACCTGTATAGAAATAACTCATTTTATACTCTATGGGGAATCTCAGGATTATTACATGATGAATGTATGTGTGTGTGTGTGTGTGTATATGTACATATAAATAAATATGACATGGGAATCTTGCACCATTCCTGTAATGTATTTTTGTTATTCTTTCATTTTAGACACTACACATATGGTAAAGAAATATGCATTGTTAGTAACTTAGATGACAAAACTTCTGTATGGGATACAGACACTTCTTATATGACATTGCAAGTAATTGATATGCATTTGTTTTAACCTTTGTGAATTTTCTCTCACCTTTATACTTATTAAGTTTGCTGAAGACAGTCATGCTGTTTGCAACATAACTGCCTGTGAGAGTTTCAAGACAGTGTTGCCCCTTAACCTATATTATAATATTTGACATATCATAAAATTGTAATTTGTGCATGCCAGAGAATAACACCATACTGCAAAACTGTTCAAAGGCTGTTACAAAGGCTAAGAATGCATCTCTAAAGCACTAAAGCTAAAGGTTATTTTAGATACAAGTGAAAATCTGAGAATGCAACCTCTCCATATACAAGGCATTATAGTAACTAATGTCTTACTTCAGCCACTTTGACTGCCAATGTGTTGATATTCTGTAGCACAATTTCATCATCCAGGACAAGTTCAAGTTGTGTAAGAGCTCACAGAAGTACTTCCTTATTGTATGGGTCTGAATCAAGTAGCACTTCACTGCAGATGACAATACCCAAGTTGTTATGCACAGTGCTCTGAAAGCAAAATTAGGAACATATAAACCTTTCCACTATGGGCATACAAGAGATGAATTAAGTGCAGAATGAATGAAAATACTACATATGTACTGTACCTAATGAATATAATGAGACATTTGTTAAAAACTGAATATGTTTACGTCACTAAGTAAGAAATTCTCACTATTCCCTAAATGATGTTCTAAAATTAATTATTTTGCACACAAATTTCTCAGCTGAACCAAAGTTCATTTCACACGTATTGTATTCAGAATCAGTGATAACTGCACTTCATATCAGTGGATGTATGTGTTGATATTTCAGTAAAACACATAACAACACCACTGCTAACCTCTTGTTAAATGGCTAACTAAACAAGAAATGTATTGTACACAGACATAAGCAACTGGAGTGTAGGACAAAAAACTTCGTAATATTCAAGCAATAATATTCTAACTGACCCTTCTTTACACATTGCGGGGACTTTTGGTTAGAATGGGAGCAAGATGCTCACAGTGGGCAGAAGACTTACCTCAAAGGGAATATTTAGATTGTGGTGTCCAACCACCATTAATAAACTACACTAACACAGGGTATCACATTCAATAAAGTACAATGTTTTATGAGCAGCTTAATTTATTCACTGAAGTTACACAAGTGATTTGTAGAGAGTCACTGAATGCTGTCCCCCTCTCTTTCTCACTCACTCACTCGCCCACCAGCACCCCCCTCCCCCACACACCCACAAAATCAGACCCGAAAACAGCACCAATGTCAGTTAACTGCAATTTTTGGTGGCATAAATCAAAGTATTGTAACTGATTGCTTATAGTTTGAAGACCTCTTATGGGATTCAAAGGGGAAGTTGTGTACTGAAGCTCTTGGAAGCATCTTGACAGTCATAAAACCACTTTAATTTCAGATGGTCAGTCTAACGAGAAACAATGTTAATATAACATACAGAAGCTACTTGTAACAGTACACAGTACAGTTTTACTGTATACTGTACCATACAAAAGAAGGTACAATACCACAATGAGTGTTCACTGTTACTTAATATTCCTGAAACTGTTTGCTTCTGGAGATCAAAGTTCATGCCTGGTTTTCTTTACCAAAGGAGAATAGGAAATACTATAACACCCCATCTTCCTGCATTCACTTTCAAGAAGTGACATATTCTTCTTGTACACAGATAAAAATCTCATCAAACAATTTGACTGTACAGTACAGTAGATGCAAAGAAGGGAGGTACAGTAATACGGTGCTACATCAGACATTACTTAATGTTGATGGGCACATTTGTATTACCACAATCTTTGGTGAATGGTGGCTAGAGGGGTGGTGCTCTACCAAGAGTTCCCCAGTGTTAATATAATAGGCTACTTCTGTTTATGGACTTAGATGGGTGCTAAGTGAAGGTGGTGATACATACAGGGACAATATATTGAGGTTTGTGCATTAGTCCACTTACAGGTAATTTCCTGTCATTACAGCACTTCACAGCAATGAATGCAGGAAAGGTGGATAATGATGAATGCCAATTGGAGAATATGAAGACTGAATAAAAAATGGCTGCTGAGTACAGCATGTAGTATACAGACTACTTACACAAGAATCAGTGCCTAAAGACAGCACAATATGGAATACATATATAATGCCAAAAACAGAATGCCCAAGTTTTAGGTGTCTTGTGACTGTGCATCGTGAACATAAGGTGAAGAAAGAGAACCAACAAGATGCAACTAATTCGATGTTTATCATCAAATTTTCTATCTCAACATGTTTTGGGCATCATTATGCCCAAAACATGTTGAGATAGAAAGTTTGATAATAAACATCGAATTAGTTGCATCTTGTTGGTTCTCTCTCTTCACCTATAGAATGCCCAAGATGGCTGTCACAGTATTTTGGCCTCGGTATGTAAAGAGCAATGCCAAGCGTTCACAGGTATCAAATTCTGAATTGGAGTTTCAAATGCTCTAAGTGCATCTTCCCCTTTATGAGCTTAAATGTGTGCACATACAAATGCAATACAATCTGGGGCGACAAATATGCTCTGAATAAACATAGGTGAAAATGGGTTTACAATTACTTGCACCATCATTTCCATACCTTCTTATTACCAGGCCGAGTAAGATGCAACATCAAACAGACGACACTGCCCTGATCCACCTCCACTAAAGGACTAGTAACTGGAGCCTGAAATAATGTTCGAAGTGTTGGTAAGAATGCTTGCTCCAACATTTCCTGCCCATACTTACTGTCATATGCTAAAGTTGTGAAGAATGCTCCAAGCATCTGTTGCAGGTACACATCTCCCGCTATAGCAGCAAAAACTTACAATGGAACTTGTAAAGGTATTTTCAGTAGAATGCTTTAAAGTTTAAAATGATCAATTTCTGTGGTCACATTTCTAAATTTGTTGTACAATTTTATTTGCAATGCTTTGTATATTTTAAAGGTTACTGAGCAGCAATACCAATTTTATTCTTTGTCTATCTTTGTATCTAGTCGTGTCTTATTCTAAGATTATATAAACAAAATGTGTCTGACATTTACAAAGCCTTATCCAAAAGTCCCAAACTTACCATTCAAATAAAAAAAAAGGAAGTATCACAGCTTTCTGCCACTAGATGCCATAGCATCAATATCATTCATGTCAGGTTAGCGAGTTTTCCAGCCATAACTCTGCATTGCCTCTCGCTGGTTGTTTAATGTTTGTGTGTATGTGTGACTTTCTAATGGTTGATTTGACAGAACACCACATTTGTATTAAGTTTAGCTGCCTGAGAAATGCAGTAAGTGCTCAATACAACTTTCAGTGACAATACCATGGGACAAGTACATGCTCTGGAGGGAGTTATTTTCTTAATTTATAAATTAGGAGACTTCATTTGAAGACTGTAAGAACTCCAGCCATCCCTCCACAGTTTGCACATAGGAAAACATTGACAAAGTTCAAAAAAACACAAATGAAGAATGACTGAGTCCAATTTTGTAGATGCTATCAGGTTAGGCCTCTCAGATGGAACATGCCGTTGAATCATAAAGAACTTCAACAAACAGCAGATATCCACAAAGTATGTGCCTTTGTTGATTACTGATAATCAGAAGCAGCAGCAGTGTGAATTCATGGGACTGAACTGTTGCATGAAGTCAGAAATGACCAACACTTCCTCTTGAGAGTCATAACTGGGTTAACTGTCATGACCCACCAACCCAACAGCAGTTCTCTCAGCCAAAAGCCTATCCTCTCCATAAATGAATTAAGAAATATGTCACGTCAAACATAATTTTTGGCCCCTCAAAACTTTAAAGTGGTTCCCACCACCCTCATGTACGTAATTTGGCAGCTCTCTCCATAGGGGCCCTGTTGGGGAACCCGGAGGGGTTCATTTACTGGGACTTTTGAGAGAAAAAGAGAATGCGTATCAGGGTTCCTTTTTCTAGACCCAGAGGACACTGAAAGTGAAGTCTGGGGGCCATCTGGAACTTTAGCAAGGAACAGGGCTCCACTGAGCTGGTAACAGATTATGGAACACGAAGGGCCCGCCTATAAGGTCTAGGTGCATCGAGAATGATAGGGCTCGAACCCAAATGCTAATCATAATCATCATCACCACACCACCACCAACACTCCATTGTTGCAATTGCATCCCTTGTGTGCAGACTAGTATGTGGTCTGGTACTGTCATGCATGAGGACTTGATTCATCTTCCTCTTTAGTCAAAACCTTCAAATTCATTGTTTTAACTTCTTTAATGTCTGCACATGTCACTCTGAAATGTTTGTGGCACCTCTCTTCAAGAATTCCACCAATACGATTCCTTCACTGTCCCAGAAGATGCTAGCCATAACTCTTTGTGCAGAAGTCTGCACCTTGAATTTTTTCTCTCATGGCAATGACTGATAATGCTATTCAATTGACAGTATTTTCATCAATGGATCACAATGATGAAGCCAGTTTTCACCACCAATATTTATTTTTGACAGAGAAGCTTCTCTATCTTTCTCACTGCATAGGAGAAGTTCTGCATAGATATTTTCTCAGGCTGTTTTGTGTTATACATTTAGCATTTTCAGCAACCCCATTGTGCAAACTTTTCTATAGCCAAGTTGCTGATGAAAGCCATAACCACAGGTTTTTCAACCCTGTTGCACCACACAGTTCCCTTGTCATGATAGGGTGGTCATTCCAAATAAGCGCATCAACCTTGTCTTTGTTCTCCATTGTTGCTGCTGTAGCTGGTCAGCTGCTACAGGGCCTGTCACCAATGTCCTTTTCACTGCTCGTACAATAACTGACCCAGTGTCCAATTGAGCCGCCATCTACGGCATTTTCACCATATACGCTTCTCAGACATCTATGAATCTATGGACTGGTGCTGCCCACAATAAGAAATTCAGTCACCACTCTCAGCCTCACACATATGTCCACAACATTCACCATTTTGCTTTGCTACTGTTTTGAACATGTGACTGACTGGAGCACCAATGATCCTTGTGGAGCTGGAAAGTGTCACTATCTGGTGCACAAGACAAGAAACTCTATCTAGTGCCACATTTAAAAGGAGGGGAGGCAAAAAAGTCATTACTTTTGTACTGACCCTAACACACACACAGAAACAGTTAAAACCAGTTGTAACCAGCATATATGTTTAAATAAGGTCAAGTCCAAGATCTTTTGTTGTAATTTTGAAACAAAATGTAAAACATTTTAAGTACCCTGTTGTAAGTATAAGATGCTGGCTGTACACAGAAATTAATTCATACCAATTAGCAACCTTCCTTCATGTGTTATCACAGATCACTATGTAACTTCTGCAGTGAGCAGGATTAAGCAAACTAAAGTACATAAAATATGATGTCTGTTTACCTCGATGTAATGTAATACAAAGTTTTCCATTAAACTGCACAGCAGTCACTGTCTTAGAGTGCATCATCTCATATATAATGCAAAGACACTTGGACAGTGTGGCACGATCATTGTGTTGCTCCCGTACCTAGAAAAATTTTAAAACACAACTTCTGTCAGTGTCAGATTACTGAAAGTAATACCATCACTTGGAAGACAGTCCTTTATTTTATACAAAATTTTATATTCTAAGAGAAAAAATATATAAACAATACAGTAATATTTGAAAAAATAAGTTAACTTTTTTAATTAATCCACTACAAAAAATTTAAAAAGTTTTTATTTACAGTGTAACTGACTGTAATTTCAGGGAAGTTATATTGCACAGAATATATAATGGAAATATTATTCACTTCTGTAACAGGAAACATATAAAGAATCTTGCAAGTACTATGATATGTGCTATGAAATAATTACACGTCCCCGTCTGTTTAGCCATTCCTGCATTTACCACATCTCTGGGCCCAATAACAGACACATTAAACTACAAATGGGATTGCGCTTATGGTAACGATTTCCCGTTGCTCTTCCAGTTTGCTATCCAAAAATATAAAGATTAAGATATACAGAACTATAAATTTGCCCGTTGTTTTATACGGGTGTGAAACTCACATTGAGGGAAGAACATAGTCTGAGGGTATTTGAGAATAGGGTGGTGAGGGGAATATTTGGGCCTAACAGGGACGAGGTAACAGGGCAGTGGAGAAAACTACATAATGAGCTGAATGACATGTACTCCTCACCAAATATTTTTTGGGTGATCAAATGGAGAATGAGATGGGCGGGGCATGTAGCAGGTATGGGGAAGAGGAGAGGTGCATACAAGTTTTGGTTGGGACACCTGAGGGAAAGAGGCCACTTTGAAGACCCAGGTGTAGATGGGAGGGTGATAATAAAGATGGATATTCAAGAAGTGGGATAGGGGCATGGACTAGATTGATCTGGCTTAGAACAGGGACAGGTCACAGACACTTGTGAATGCAGTAATAAACCTTCTGGTTCCATAAAATGCAGGGAATTTCTCGACTAGCTGAAGAACTGTTAGGTTCTCAAGAAGGACTCTGCTCCATAGACTAAGTAAATAAGGAGTATATATTCATGTAGTTTATAAGGAATCAAGATCTCAAAATGTCACAATTTTATTGTTAATGGGTAACATGGCATGGGTGGAACAGCATTTAATGAAAAGATAAATAAGATCTGCAACTCTTCTGGGATTTTATGCATACAACGGTAAATCCATACTGACATTTCAGGACAAGCTTTATGTCCTGAGACTGTTTCACCCTTGAAGATGGTACCAATATTTTGTACCAAAACCTTGGTATGGAATTGCCTGTCTATGCTGCATAACATCCCAGAAAAGTGCAGATCTCATTTATGTAGTGGAGAAAGCCTGAAATCACACAAAAATAAATAAGTAATAATATTGAAGTGTTAAAATGTTAAAAGGTAAAATCAATAAAAGCTTTTAGTGATTTCACCTTTCAACGTACATGTGTACATATTTGTGTGTGTGTGTGCGCGTGTGTTCATTTCTGACTCATCTGCTTCCAGAATTTCGTAAGATTAGCTCAGATTTTAAGTAGTAGCTATTATCAAAAAAGAATAGATCAAGTAAAATTTTGAACCCCATAATTTAATTTGCATGCCTTAAAGTATTACCTTAACCAAAATGCATGTTCCTCAAAGACCCATTGTGACACAATATCTGAGAACTCTCTAAGAGGCGCTACTGTCACTTCTATGTCACAAGTTTGCATTGTCGCATACTGTTGTCAATGACTGCAGGAAATTACAAACTGTGGTGTTGAAGTGGCAACCAAGACCTTAACATTAGTACCAAGAGTGGTCAAATGTCACAATGGGACACAGACACACAAACACATGGGTATTTAGATATAAAATTAGCACCGTACTGACAGGACAGACGGTATGTAGCCTAGTGACACAGGTTGACACTCAGCACCGCGGTCAAATAGGAATCTTTCAAGGAAGAACACTGGGTTAGAGTGCCCTATCTTAGAATTAAAGTGCACAATATCTTTGTGACTGGTGAAAAATTAATAAATAATTTATCTTTCTCTTCATGTACTTATGTTCTGTAACCTGGGCGAGTTTTATTCACGAGCACAGACTTTAATTTTTTACAATTCAAGAAAGTTACAGTTTTCCCTCTGTTACAGACATAAATTCATACGCATGAAATTTCTAATTCTACAGTCCCTGTGAAACTGATCAGAACACTTCCCTCTTCTGCATACCACTACATGATTGGTTTTTGAGTCTGGATGTACATATATATAATGAATAAATATATTTTGAAGCAACAAGGCTGTGCATAGGGCCTACATCATGTTAATGCTTCAGATTTCCATGGAGATGATTGAAATTAAGATCCTAGCAAGATTTACACATCAGTACGAATTTTTCTTAGCATATTTAGTGGATATGCTGAAAGAAAAGATAATGTAGTGACTGTGGTCTGATGTCTGATAGGAAAGTTAACAATGAAGTTCAAATTCCATATATAAAGTATTGATAACACATATGGTACAAAGTATGGCCAGACAATCAACTGACCCGATGTCATATTCAGAATTACAGATGAATATGTCATCAAGGTTAATGGCTCTTGTGTTCGTTGGTTAATGAGGTGCGCAGTTCGATAACGTCATATAGCATAGACTGGCCTTCGGATATTTTGAAGAAACTAGTAATAAACTTCAGAATGAAGTGGCCAGCACATGACCTTGCAGTTTAAATTGTATCAAGCGGATAACATATTTGATATGGACAGATTGTCAAGCACATTAGCACATCATAACAAATCTGCTGTCAGTTCTTGACAACTGCCAAATTATACAAATTAATCCTGAAGGTCCTCAAACAGATGAGTACTGGAACTTCAAGCTGCACAGTGCTAATTCCTCCCTTCACAAAAACGCAACATTAGCTTACAGTAAGTTGATATAAACACCTTAGAATGGTTATACCCATGGCACTCATCGCAATAGTTTTGAAATTACAGTCCCTTTTTGATCAGTAATTCGTCTGCTGCACCTTCTGGTACAGCAGGAAGACTTGGAGCAAATGTAGGTCTAATAACTTTTAGGTGAGACATCCCCATTGTGTTGTATATAATTATAAAATATAAGCAAAATATTCAATGACATGTTTCAGCTCTAGTTAGAAACAATGTAAGAATTCACCTTAATAAAATCATTAATTGAGTTGTGTCTGACTATATTTTGCTTATATTTTATAGGTAGGGCTAATAAGTTATGCTTTCTTATGCAATACACATGGCTCAGTGGGTGCATAAATATTAATTTATTTTATGTGCAATGTGTATGAACAGGCCTAAACATTTGTATTTTTGTGAATAAATAGGTAATTTCCCCCCACCATACATAATATAATGCTGAATCTTAGTCGGAGCACATTAGGGCCAATATGGAAGACAGATTCATGAGCATTCCAGAGCTACTTTTGGCAGATGCTGAAAAAGGTAACTAAAAAAGGGGAAGATGACAAACAATTGAATTACTGAGTATCCCACTTCATTCCATTTTGCATAAGCCATGTACATCCAACACAAACAAACTGATCATTTCTTCCCCTCAGGCTTCCCTTTTCCCTGTTCTGTGTCTGCAGAATTGCCAACAGTTTTCATGTGCTTCCTTTGTACCTTCCTAACTTTCTGTCAGTGCCAGTCAAATACATGTAACAGTAAGTTCTGTTGATAATGTAGAGGAGATGATCATTTATGGCACCGTCATTCTATCGCCTAGTAAGCAAACGTTCCATCCCAAACCCATATGGTGATTTACTATTATCACACTAGAACTGGACTAGCACCACATATTTGATTGGAGTATCATAGCATGTCAAACTTTTGTCATGTCCTGCTTTGGCCAGTAAAGGATGCCACTTCATATGGAAAATACATACAGGCAACTATATCATACATTTCTTGTGCCAGATATATTAGAGTCCTATATTAGTTTATGACTCAGTTACACTGAAAGTGTTAATTGAATTGCTGACCAATTAGTATAAAGTTGCAGGACAAGTTTCTACCTAAATATGGTGGGTAGTAACATGTTTTAACAAATATATATATCCAGTAAATGTGTGG
>Ga0131853_10015983_pt1 | contig 13708 bp, 15 predicted proteins | sample TergutLab28metaG_FD_92764 | JGI IMG/M metagenome (GOLD analysis project Ga0131853, IMG submission 92764) | Labiotermes labralis P1 segment gut microbial communities from Petit-Saut dam, French Guiana - Lab288 P1 (version 2) (version 2) | ecosystem: Host-associated > Arthropoda: Insects >... | reverse complement strand
GCTGCCAACGGGTGTAAGCGCCGTTTGATTCGGCGGGCGCATTTGGCTGCGCGACCAATGTTTTGTATTGTTGTTGCAGGTTTTTGATTGTTTGCATGGGCGTTATCCTCCTTGTAGTCCACTGTATATTGTACCACAGGCGGGCCCTGCAAGTCAATGCCCTGCGTATTATTTTATCTGCGTGAGTTTGCCCTTTTTCGCCAGGAACACATGCTTTGAGATGTCCATGAGCGGTTTGTCGTTCATGGAGTCGGTATAAAAATTCTCAATGATCTCACCGGGGTAGTGCGCTTGAAAGGCCTTGACCTTGTTTTCACGAAAGCACACGAAGTCAAGTTGCCTTGTTTCCTCATTGATTACCGTGCCGATGTAGCGCTTCACCCCCAGGCGAGCACAGATTTCGCGCAGTGATTGCTCGGGCCCGGCGGAAATAATCAGGTCGTCGGGCCGGTGCAGGTCTTTATAAAATGGGTAGATACGCTTTTGGTGCTTGTCCCAAAATTCGCGGGCGTCGGCCGCAATGTCTTCTGAAGCTTCCGCCAGGCACGCGGCAACAACGCCGCCCACGCGCGCAAGGGCATCTTCAATGCCAATGCGGCCAGCTTTGTAGGCAATCACGCCGCGCACCACCCGCGGCACATAGCGCAGCAGCGAGGGCCGGCGCTTGATGAATTCCCAAAACATGTGTATGCCACTTTCGCCGCGGTAGATGGTGTTGTCAAAATCATAAACATTCATATGGTTAGTATCCTCCGTTTGGTTTGTCGAATTCAAAGCAATTTTTCCTTCAATTGCCTTGTAATTAAAAGAAAAATGTGATAAGATAAGAAAACAAAGGAGTATTACTATGAAATTTTATAACATTTATTGCAGAGCGTTTCAAAAAACAATGAAATTCGGAAGTTATTTCCTCAGCTGGAAAGACCCACAGTTTTTTCTTGGCCCCGGCAGTGTGCGGAAGCTGGCAAAACATTTGCATGAGAAACAGCTCATGCGTGTACTTGTTGTGACCGACCCCGGCGTGGCACGCCTTGGCCTGATGGAGGATTTTTTGCAGGCGCTGAAGCAGCTTGGCATTCATGCCGCGGTGTTTGACCAAACCCGCGCGAACCCCACCATTGCCTGTGCGGAAGCCGCACGCGCGCTTTACCTGAAAGAAAACTGCCAGGCCATTGTGGGCTTTGGCGGCGGTTCGCCCATGGACTGCGCAAAGCTTTGCGGCGCACGCATTGTGAAACCGAACAAGCCCTTGGCCAAAATGCAGGGCCTGTTTAAAATATTAAAGAAGCTGCCGCCGCTGTATTGCGTGCCAACCACTGCGGGCACGGGCTCTGAGATCACCATCGCCGCCGTGGCGCTGGACGACGAAAGTCATGTGAAGTTTGCTTGCATGGATCCCTCCATGCGTCCCAAAGGCGCGGCGCTTGACCCGAACCTTACCTTAAGTCTGCCCGCGCACATGACCGCCACAACCGGCATGGATGCCTTAACCCATGCCGTGGAGGCCTACATTGGCCACAGCAACACAAAACGCACGGCTGAAAAAGCGCTGGAGGCCACCAGGCTCATTTTCGAAAACCTGGAGCTTGCCTGCCAGGATAGCAACAACGTGACCGCGCGCGACAACATGCTGCGTGCATCGTGCGCGGCGGGCATTGCGTTCACCCGCGCGTATGTAGGGAATGTTCACGCCATTGCCCATGCGCTGGGCGCGTTTTATAATGTGCCCCACGGCCTGGCCAACGCGGTCATCATGCCTTATGTGTTGGATTTTTACGGCGAAAAAGCCCGCGCTCGCTTAAACGACCTGGCAAAGGCCGCAGGCTTGAACACTGCGGAAGAGTTCATTGCGGAAATGCGCGCCATGAATGCCCGCATGGGGCTGCCGGAAACATTTGACAGCATCAAAGAGGAGGACCTGCCTGCTCTTGCCGCCCACGCAACAAAAGAAGCCAACCCGCTGTACCCCGTGCCGGTGATTATGACCAAAGAAGATGTGATTGCGTTGATCAAAAATAAATTAATGGCCAAATAGCCATGGAGGAATGCCATGCAAACGCCCAAAATTTACACCGTCGCTACCGCGCACCTGGATACGTCCTGGCATTGGACGCTGGAGACGACCATTGAGGAATACTTGCCCAAAACATTACTGGAAAACTTCGAGTTATTCGAGAAATACCCTGATTATACATTTTCATTTGAAGGGGCATACCGCTATGAGCTGATGGAGGAGTACTACCCCGAGTTGTTCGAGAAGCTGAAGGGATACATCGAACAGGGCAGGTGGCATGTTGCGGGCAGCGGATGGGAAAACGGCGACGTGAACACTCCAAGCCCCGAGGCCTTGCTGCGCAACTTCCTGCTGGGCAACCAGTATTTTCAGGAGAAATTCGGCAAGCAAAGCTGCGACATTTATTTGCCGGACTGCTTTGGCTTTGGCCGTGCACTGCCAGGCATTGCCGCCCATGTTGGCTTGAAAGGGTTTTCCACCCAAAAGCTGGTGTGGGGCAGCGCGGGGCGTGTGCCGTTTGCCATTGGCCGCTGGCAGGCGCCCGACGGCAGCGAAATTTTCGCCTGCCCGGACGTGCACAACTACACCGCGTCGCTGAAAAAAGTGCGCGGCAACTATTTCGTCAAGCGCGGCCTGGCCATGCAAAGGCGCCGTAAACTGCCGCCGCTCGCTGTAATTCTGCACGGTGTTGGTGACATGGGCGGCGCACCGAAAGAACCCTCTGTCAAAGTGGTGTGTGATGAAATGGCACGCAACGGCGAGGAACAATCGCAGGTGTTAAGCACAAGCACAGACCAGGTGTTTCGCGACATTTATGATATGCCGCAAGAGGTGCGCGCGCAGTTCCCGGTGTACAAAGGCGAGTGGCTGCTCAGCGACCACGCCGCGGGGTGTTACACCGCGCGCACCTTCAGCAAACGCTGGAACCGCCAGGCGGAACAGCTGGCATACGCGGCGGAGGCGGCAAGTTGCTTTGCGGGATTTGTGGGGCGCATGGACTACCCGGGCGAACGGCTTAACGATACCTGGAAGCGTGTGATTGTCCACCAGTTCCACGACGATATGACTGGCACTTCCGATGAAATCAGCTACCGCCGCAACTGGGACGACCTGATGAGCGCCCAACAGCAATTTGCGGGAATTTACACGCAAGGCGTCTCCGCAATTGCAAATGCGATGAACACTTCGTTTGCGCAGGGCCGCTGCCTGGCCGTCTGCAACCCCACCCAGTGGGAGCGCCGTGAAGCCGTTGCAATTGAACATAACAGCAGCGCACGCGTGTTAGACACAAAGGGCAATGTGCTGCCCACGCAGCACAGCGATGAGCAGATTGTGTTTATGGCAACCCTGCCGCCGTTCAGCGTGACGCTCTATGATGTTCAGGCCGGGGCCTGCGCGACAAACACCGGCCTGCGTGCAAGCGAAAACAGCCTGGAAAACAAGCACCTTGCCGTGAAGCTGGACCAAAACGGCGATATCTGCTCGCTCTATGACAAACGAAACCGGCGGGAATCCCTGCGCGCACCGGTGCGGCTTGCGATGCTGCGCTGCGACGGAAGCCCCGTCTGGCCTGCATGGGAGCTGTATTACCCGGAGCTCAAGCGCAAAGCTGCATACGCAAGCAACCCGCGCATAAGGCTGCTGGAACGCGGCCCGGCCCGCGCGGCCATTGAAGTCACACGCACGCACAATGGTTCAACGTTCCGGCAGGTGATTTCGCTGGACGCCGAAGGCCAGGCTGTGCGTGTACACAACGACATTGACTGGCAAAGCCCGCGCAGTTTGCTCAAGGTGGAAATCCCCTGCGCGGCCCAAAACAAGCTGGCGACCTATGACATCGGCTTTGGCGTGGTGCAGCGCGGCAACAACACCAAGCGGCAATACGAAGTGCCCGCGCAGCAGTGGGCAGACCTCACCGACCAGAGCGGGGCATTTGGCCTGACGGTGCTCAGCGACAGCAAAACCGGCTGGGACAAGCCCAACAACCATACCCTGCGCCTGACGGCGGTTTATACCCCAAAGCGTGGCCACCGTGGCGACAGCCATGTGCTGGACTTCGGGCGTTCGAGCTTCGACTTTGGCCTTTGCCCCCACAACGGCGCATGGGACGCGAAACATGGCGCATGCTTTGGTCAGCCACCAGCCGCCTTTTGGCCGCAGGAGAACAGCCAGGGCCCTGACCATCTGCAATTTGGAACCATCGAGGGCAACGCAATTGTGCGGGCGCTCAAGTGCGCGGAAGACGGCAAGGGCTGGGTTGCCCGGGTGCAGGAGACACGGGGCGAGCCCGCGAATGCGGCGCTGCGCTTTGGCAATGGCATTGTGTCATTCAGCGAAATCGACGGCGCCGAACAGCCCTGCGAAACGAAACATGAAGCAACACTGGATGACGGCACGCTCAACTTAAAGCTTGGCCCATTCCAGTTGCGCAGCTTTTTATTTGAAGTAAAATCTGACCAGGATTGTGCCCCTGCACAACTCACGCCGCTCGACCTGCCAAGCAAGAAAGAGTCTCTGCTGCCAGAACCTATCCTGCGCTGCAACGGGCAGGAGATTGCTCTGCCAAAGGGCAAGGAGCTGCGACTGGCTGTTGCTTCGTTTGGCGATGATCGCGAAGCCGTGTTCCGGCTTGATAACCGGCCGCTCAACGTGAAAGTCTACGACGCTCAGGCACCTGTTGGAGCAGGAGATTTATATCGCCTGGGCCTCAGCGGTTATGTGAAACCTGCCATGTCGGTGCGGGAATTCAGCCACACCTGCGGCGAAGACGGCAAGCCCCAAATTGGCAAGCAGGCAAGGTTTTATGCGCTCAACCTGCCGCTGAAGGGTGCCAGCAAGCTCACGTTGCCGCAAGATGAAAACATTGTGCTGCTCAGCGCCGCTGTTGCAGGCGAACAGCTTGCCCTGCCCGCAAGCGCGCTGTTCGACCGCATGGAGGCAATCGAAATCACACCTGCGCCCGCTCCACCCAAGGCAAAGATGATTTTGCGGGGCATTCGCCATAGCATACGCTTTGGCTGGAATGCAATGCGGGTGCGCCGGCAGATTGACTTTGGGCTATAAATAAACCAAAAAACTAGACCGCCAGGTGTGAATCTGGTGGTCTATGTTATTCAGCCAGTTATTTTATCTCTTGTTCAAGTGAATCGAAAGCCTCGGTTTGAAAAAACTCGCCAAGCGTGATTTCAAGGCCATCACATATTTTCTTCAGTGTCACAATACCGGGATTGCGACTTTCTCCATTCAAAATGCTTTTTACAGTCGATTGAGATACCCCCGCAATATAGCTTAGCCCATTGGGTGTGATTTTCCGCTCATCGCATAATTGCCGGATTCTTTTTGCAGCAACGTCACAAACACTCACGATAGATCACCTCGGAATTAATGATATATTACTAAAGATCATTTTGTTAGTGACATATCACTAGCTTTGTGATATAATTAGTTGAGCATTTCTGTTCAACTAAAAAACGAAAGAGGAGAGGAAATATGAAACACATCGCGACCAGAGGGATTGACGAAGTCGGGAGAGTCGTGCTACCAGGGGAGCTGCGCAAGAAATATCAAATCAGCACAGACAGCAGCGTGGATTTTTTTGACGATAACGGGCAAGTTGTGCTGCGAGCGGCAATCCCCATCTGCGGCCTTTGTAGCGGAACGGAACGCTTGAAAACATTGCCCGGCGAGCGCAATGTTTGCGCCGATTGTTGCACAGCTATCAACGAATTGGATTGAAATAAAATAATCCGGGGACCCACTTTGGGTCCCCTTGCCTTATGTATTTAGCAGTCTTCTTCCTTTTTGATGCGAAACAGCAGCCTTAATATTCCGCGCAGTGCTTTTGGGCTGCGCACAACAACAACCTTCATCGGTTTTGCACCCTCACTTTCTATTGCGTTTTCAGCGTAGCAGCAGCAAAACAACCAGCGCAAGGGCCAGGCTGATCATCACAATGGCAACCCACGGCATAAACAACGCCAGCAGCAGCCCCACGAAAAACACGGCGCCAAGCGCGCCCAAACCAAAAGGCCCGCGAAAACGGTTGCAATTGCGCATAAAGCTTGACTTCTCCCTTCCCGGCAGTTTTGTGCTACTCCATCTTATTCGCGCGGCAGAAAAAGGGTGAGGAATACCGGTTCCAAGTGAGGATTTTTACACAGGTAAAACGACAATCTTTGTATGTAGATGACAAATGTCACTACCGCTGCCCGCCCACTTGTGTTATGCTCATTCAAAGGAGTATTTTAATTATGGAGAATTCTTTACATACCCTGCAACTGTTTCAGGGCATGCAACAGCCTGAGGTTGCGGCGCTGTTGCGTTGTTTTGACGCGTGCGTGAAAGATCCGCCGGAAAGAGCGGATAGTGTGATGATTGTGTTGCATGGTGGCATGCTGCTTGCACAGGAAGATGTGCGTGGCAACCGCACCATTTTGGGCTTTTATGGCCCAGGGGAATTCATCGGCGGGTATGGTGCGTTTGACATCATTGCGCGGCCGGGCACGCAGTGCCTGCTGCTTGGCCAAAAGTCCCTGTGCGAAAAAGCTTGCCTGGAGCATAGCCGTTTTGCGCAAAACCTGGCCGAATGCATGCACAGCGCCCAAGCGCGGCTTTTGCGCAAGCTGGATATTTTAAGTCGCCGCACCACGCGCGAGAAAATTTTGTGCAGCCTTTCACAATGGAGTGACGGTGTGTTGCCTTTTAACCGCCAGGAATTTGCCGATTATCTTTGCGTAGATCGCAGCGCCATGTGCACCGAATTGAGCCGTATGCAACGCGATGGCCTGCTGCGCCTGAGCGGCCGCAACTTTGAGTTGTTGTAAAAACAAAAAATAAGAACCCCCATCACAGGCGAAATGCTTGCTTGTGATGGGGTTGTGTTGATGCCCGCGGCTACACCAGTGCGAAGTACATATACATCTCTCCGCTCAGGTTGGTTGCCGGAATGCTTGTGCCGATGGTAACGCTTGGCCCTCCGCGTACGCGAAAACCGGTGGGAGCTATTTCCACGCCCATGCTGCCGTGTTCGCCCGCGGCAAAACCCATATGCACCTGGGTGCTTTGTGTAGCGAAGTTCGGGTGCGCCGGCGGGAATTGAGTCGCGCTCACAAACACTGCCGAAGGCTGGAACCCAAGCGTAATCACGCGTGTGGCTGCGCCGTTGCCCGCGTAGGTTCCCGTACGGTAGGGCTGGTCGATCCAGTTTCGCTGCCGCTCGTTGAGGTGAATGTCGTGGTTGCCGATGTGGCTGCCGCACAGCAGGTCTTTTTGCAAAAACGAGTGCAGGTTCAGGCCTGTGCTCTCTGCCGGGCAAAAGTCGGCGTTTACGTCTGCCCAGGCTTCGAGCACAAAGGCATCGGTATCGCGCTGCGAACGGATTTCGCGGCAACCCGAGGCCCTAAGGTCCAGGTCGCTCGCAAAGGTGAGCACATCCAGCACCCGTGTGAAAATTTCGTGGCAGCGGTCACCGCCGTCCACAAAGGGCACATGGATGCCAAAGCGCAGGCGCAGCGCGGCGGTGCGGCAATACTCCTGCCGTTCCAGCACACCATCATCGGTCTCCACAAATTTATCGGTGATGTGCACGTTGGCCAGGCCCACCGCAACGATGGCGCGGCGCAGCGGCACAGATTTGTTTTGCGCGGGGAACTCCGTCAAAAAATGGAGCCCTTCCAGGTGTTCTTGTTCAGCCAGCCATTGCGCTACGGCGGCCGGCAATGCGCTAATTGCAGACATAATTCCTCCTTTTTAATGCTAAATTAAGCACTAAGCATTTTAAGCACTTAGCATTACTCAACGATGCTTCTCACAATGGCCCAGATGTGGCTGGGTTCGTTACCGAAGTGGACAATCTCGGCGCGGTCCACCGTAAAGCTTTCGTCACCGCACTGAATCCAGGCATCACGCCCCAGCTGCGTCAGGTCGTGCTCCGGCGGACCCAAATACAAATAGTGCCCTTCGCTGTTAAAACCAATGCGTGTGTTGGTGCCACCCACATACATACGATTACGGTAGCGCAGCGGCTGGATAAACGCGCCATAGTTTTCGCTCTGCCAACCATCGGGCAAGCAAAGCCGCGCCTGCCGCCCAAAGCGCTCCATAAGGTGCTTGATGTCACGCGTAACGTTCATGGTCATTTTGCTTCTCCTATTGTAGTTGACTGCAGGGGCAGTGATCACACCACCCCCGCACTTCCATTTTACTTCACGTTTGTGCTTTTCACGTTAAAGCTTGTGTCGGCCAGCAACGGCGCGATGTCTAGCATAGCCGCGTTGCGCTCTTCAATGGCGATACGCAGACGGTCACGCGAGGCCCGGCCGTGCTTCGAGACCGTGATATCCCCGGCCTTGAAGCTCTCAATGCCATCGCCCTGTTCGTTTTCCAGGCGTGTGAGCATCATGCAAAGCGCCGCTGTGGCTGCCGCGCGGCTCAGGCGCGGGTCGTGCGTGGGAATGCCGCGCTTGAGCCTGGGGATGAGCTGCTCCGCCGCTGCCGCGCAAAAAGGCAGTGCGTCGTGCGCCTGTTGGTCGTCCAGTTCCATCAACAGCCGGAGCTGCCCCAAAACAGTGTGTTGGTTTAACATTATTGCAACACCACCGCCGCATGCGGGAAGATCTTCGAGAAGCCGACTGTGGTTGAGATGCCCGAGCGGTGGAACTGCCGATCGATCAAACGATCGTAGTCGGTGATAATTCCGCCGGCCTCCACCATTTCAAGGGCCGTGTTTCTGTCCACGCCAACGATGTCGTTGCCGCTGAACGCCGGGCAAACCACAAGCTCTGCGCCAAGCGGAGTCACCAGATTGCCGCTGCCATGGAAGTCAAGCCCAGCGGTGCCATCGCGCATTTCGGGCAATGCAAGGATCTCTTGCGCCAAAACGTTGTTGGTCAGCAATGTGGTCAGGTTGGTGCCGGACGCGCGAAATTCGCCCCACAATGAGATCAAGTCGCCATACGTAAGCGCGCCACCTGCACGGCTGATGGTCGGTGCGGCTTCAGCGGGAGTACCATCGCCGTGGCGCAGCACATTGACGGCGCTATCCAGCATGTTGATTGCAAAGCTCTTGCCCACTTTGCGCAGGAACACACCCAATAGCTCCAGGCGCTGGTAGCGCAGTGTCTCATATGTCACATTGAGCACAGAGCCAAACTTTTGCATATCCACCAGGCTGTTTTTGCTGCGGATGGTCAGCGCGCCAAGCGCTTCGCCTTCTGTGGTTGGGCTGCCGGGGGTGTTGTCTGCTTCAATCCCGGCAGATCGGTAGTCGTTGCCATCAATTTGTGTAGTGGCCGCAACGATACTTTCCAGCTTGCTGGCTTCTTTCAGGCCACGCTCTACCGTGCGGGCCACGAACTCGGGGAACAGCACCGCGGTGTCGGCGTTTTGGAAAAACTTTTCCACGCGGTCGCTACCGGAACCGCTGACGCGGATACCGAAGCGTTTGAGCTGCCGCTCATAAGCGTCCAGGCCCTCAAGCGCCGTGCCACAGTATTGCTCGCCGGGGTCAGCCTGCTCCAAAGCTTTGGTGAAGCTTTTGCCTGCGCAATATAACCCTTTGTCCAGTTTCACGTTGTCAAATGCCATGTTGAAATTCTCCTTCTCTTGTTTTTATTATTTGTGTTGACATTACACTCGAAATCCTTCATTGTTTGCATGCATGCCGCCATTTACCTGCTGCGCCAACTGGGAATAAACCGGCAGGCTTTGTGCTGCTTTTTCGCGCAGGGTGTCGTGCAACTGCCGCAGTTGCGCCGTCTGCAAATTTCCGCACATGGCGCTTAACAGCTCCCGCGCCATTTCCGGCATGGCCGTCGCCCCGGCTTTGAGCGTTTTTTCCAACAGCTCTGCGCGATACAGGCGGCCATCCTCCGCCAGGCGCTTTAAATCTTCGATGGTAGCGTCGTTTGCCTTTTGCTTGCGGCGTTTCACCACACCCGCCGCCGGCTGGGCCGGCACCGCCACGAACGAGAACTCATACGCGTCTGTGGGCTCGTCCAACACCGCGTGGCAAGTTGCGCCGTCGTAGCTTGCGCCCTTGCGGTGCGTGCAGCCGTTGCGACCGATGTCTTTGCCGCAAACCGAGCACTTCACCCGCTTCACCGCGCAGGAAATACTCACTTCTTTTTTGATACCTGCATCGATTTCTTCAATGAGCTTGGCGTTGCTCCCGTTGCGTGGCAAATAAGCTTTCGCAAACAACGCCGCGTAAGCCTCGCCGGTGGACGTACGTTTTTTCGGATCCTCATCTACGAAGGTTTCATATACACGCATGACTTGATCTTCGCTTTTTCCGCTGTGGTCGAACATGCCTGTTTTTCCCACGAACATACCCGCCAGGCCCTTCAGGCAATTGGTGGTGAAACGCTCGCCGTCGCGGTCCACTTCGTTGTCGCAAAGTTTTACGCTGAACACATACACCTCATCGGCCGCGAGTTCTTTGCGCGTGAGCTTGTTCACCAGCGCCAGGTCCGTCTCGTTCGGTTTGCCCGTTGGGAATGTGCTCGCGGGTTGTGCCGCTTTCAAAATGTCCATCAAATAACTCCTTCCTGTTCAATTTCGTGCTCAATGCGTTTGGCCTGTGCCCGCGCAAGCCTTGCCCGCGCAAGCTCCACTTCGTCGGCCAGCGTGATGTCTTCCCATGTGATCTCACAGCGCGGCTCCTCGCCCCAGGTTCGCAAAATTGTGCGCGCCAGCTGCAGAATCACCGGGCTCAGCACCCTGCGGTAGCTCTCCAGCTCGCTCGTAAGCAAGTCTGCCTGGACGGAACTCATGCGCTCCGTGCTCGTCCAGGTCAGTCCCAGCAAAAACGGCGGCAGGCCCGTCTTGGCCACAATTTGCTCCAGCAGTTGCCGCACCGGCACCTGGCTGTCCGGCAGGGGGACATCCCCACCAATGACGGAAATGCGCACATCCCCCGCCGCGATGAAGTCCCGCAGAGAAGCGCCCTCACGCATGGCGGACTCCCACTCTTTTGCGATCGCCTGCGTGCGTTCACCGGCCCGCGCAAGCTCCGTTGGGTCGTTGCCGGGGTGGTAGGTCACCGCGAAGCGCACATTACCCAGGCGCTCCCAGTTGAGGCCGATGGTATCCATGATTTGCAACAGCACACCCGACACAAACGGTAACCCTTTCAGGATCGAATTGCCCGTCAGTGCCCCCGGCGCCGGGTTGAGCACACTGCAAGTGAGCAGTTCCTGGTGCGGCGCGGCCTTGAGCTTGCCCTCCTCGCCGGTGCAGATTTCAACGTCCAGACCATTTTTTGCCCGCCGCAATGTGACGCCCTCCAGCGGGATATTCCACAACGCCGCCGGTTCGCCGTCTTCACGCAGCACAAGTTCGCCGATGGCTGTGCCGAAGGTCAGCAGCTGCTCGAAGTAACCGCTCACGAACGCCGAGATGCCCCGCTGCGTGCCACCCACCGAAATCATTTCCAGGCAATCACGCAGGCGCTGTGTGACCTCTTCACTGCCGCAAGCGGTGACACTAAAACCGCCCACCAGCCGTACCAGCCGCATCACTGCCGCGTCGATGATTGGCACCGCTTCACGCAGGCTGCGGTAGAGCGAAGCCTGCGCCGCCGGGTAGCGGGTTTCGCCGGCCCAAGCCGCATGTTCGCTGCCGAACAGACTGTCTGCGTGCCCAAGCTTGTTCATCAGCCCCGGGAATGCCTTGCGTGTTTGCCGCTGCGTTACCGCAACCTGCCTAGGTTGTACCACAGATGGCTTGCCGCGCTTGAATGGTTTTGCCATAAAATCCTCCTCCTATCGTTCAATGCTCCCCACAAAAAATCCGCTTTCGCTTTGCTGGCTGCCAAGCTCTGCAGCCACGAAGTAGCGCACGTCATCCATGGCGTGGTCATGTTCTTTGCGTGGGGCGTCTTTTCCGCCGCCGGTTTCCCAGGTGTAAAGCCCAAACTCACGAATGCAATCCGCGCAGCCCTGGTGAAACAGCAGCTTGCTTTCTCTCAATGCATCGGCCACCAGGCGGATACCTGAAAGCACATCGTTCTTCGCCGCAACGCAGGTGAACTTGCCATGCCGCCGCACACAGGCGATGAAACTTGCCGCTGAGGGGTCACACACCACATAACGCACCGGGCAATCCCCCGCCAATGCTTCCAACGCCTGGTAGTGCTCTTCGTCCGTGCGCTGGCAGCCCTTTGCGCGGGAATCCCAGTAATACTCCCGCAACCGCACCCACGTTCCATCCCAGGCCCCCCACAGCCCAAACGACGACGGATTCACCGTGCCATAGTCGCAGCTGATGACATATGTCTCGCATTGCGGCGCAAGGTCTGTCACGTGTTGTTGCGGTGAAAACATGGGATACACCAGGCCCTCCGCGCCAACCCATTCCCCCTTCACAAAGCGCTTGTAGAACGCCCCTTCATACAGCAGCTTGTAGCGTTCTTTGACGCGTGGGCTAAGGCCTGGGTTGTCGTCCATCGTAAAGTGCAGGTAAAACGCGTTTTTTTCGCTGGCTTTTAGTACCCATTCGCGGTAAAACCAGTGCTGCGGATATTCGGGGTTGCAATTGAACCAAAGCTTCGACTGTTCCAGCGAACAGCGCGCCACCGCCTGCTCCACGAACGACCGCGGCATCAGCGCAACTTCGTCAAACAGCACCCCGCCCAGCGTCATGCCCTGAATCAGCGCCGCCGAACTTTCGTCTTTCCCGCCGAAGAAATACAGGCGATTTTTTTTGTGGCCAAAAGTGATGTCCACATAATTTTGGGTGATTTTTTCCTCAAGAACAAAGCCCAGCTCCCTCAGCATTGGCAGCAGCGGCGAAACAATATTTCTTTTCAATGAGAGAACCGTCTTGCCGCATATTGCGAACGAAGCACTATCAAAGTTATGCGAAATCCAGCTGACATACGAAAGACACATACTCAGCGTTTTGCCCGAACGCACCGCGCCGTCGCAAATAATCGCGTCGTGGCCATGTTGTCCGCTGCCTTTCCACCACCAGTTGAGCACCGAAAGCTGTTTTTTTGAAAACCTTCGAATTTGCACATTTCCGATAATTTCACCTCCCCGCTTTTTAATCAACATCATCATTAACCGTCAATCGACCGTTCAATCGCCTCATAAAATGCTTTCACGCCATCAGGCGTCTGTTGCAGGTTGCCAATCTCCACCAAGTGGCGCATGGCCTCAAAGCGGTCGTAAAATTTAATCACCATGCCGCCGCCTTTGGGCCGATTGATCTCGCTGATGTTAAAGATGTCCAGCTCTGCCAAGTCCTCCCAACAAGGTTGTTCGTCGAAAAACAGCAGCTTGAGCGCATCGTTGCCCACACCAAACGCCAGCTTACGGTAGCCGTCCAGCACTTCTTTGCGGCTGGGCAGGCGGGTATTTTTGCCGGATTTTTTCGCCAATTGAAAAACCTCCCCTCACTTTCCCCGCAAAATTTGTTTCTTTCGCGCGAAAACTTGCGCAAAAAGTTTCGATTATAGCACATTTCGAATTTTTTTCTGAAAATTATGCTGTTTTCCAAATTTTTTCGCTTTGCACTTTCATCAAAATGCGGTATAATGATTAGATGGAACGGAGGCGTGCTGATGATTATCCTCTTTTTGTGCACCGGCAACAGCTGCCGCAGCCCCATGGCGGCTGCCATGTTCTCACGTCTCTGCCCCGAAGACATAACCATTTTGAGTGCGGGTACCTGTGCTTACCCCGGTGGCCCGGC
>Ga0131853_10015982_pt1 | contig 13708 bp, 9 predicted proteins | sample TergutLab28metaG_FD_92764 | JGI IMG/M metagenome (GOLD analysis project Ga0131853, IMG submission 92764) | Labiotermes labralis P1 segment gut microbial communities from Petit-Saut dam, French Guiana - Lab288 P1 (version 2) (version 2) | ecosystem: Host-associated > Arthropoda: Insects >... | reverse complement strand
GTGCCGCTGAAGGTGAAGCAGCTGGTCTTGCTGCTGAAACCGTTACTGCCGGTGACCCTACTTTTGCAGGCCCATTAACAGGAGTCCAGTTGGGGCTCAAAGTATATCACATCTGTGAAGAGGAAATGAAATCAGAAGTTGATGATGCAGTTTATGAAGAACAAATTTCTATGATGGAAATGGTATTGGACGTAGATGATATAGCTAATGAAATGCAAGCTATCAGAAGCGAACATACAAAATTCTAGCCAAACATTTTGAAATGGTGGTGCGGCGTTTGGCCGTATCACCATTTTAAGCTTTTGGTTAGTGTTGCTTATTGAGTTTTAAACTTTTTATACTGATTCCATGCAAAAAACAGACAAAATGCGTTTATATTTTTAGAACTTCCACTATAAAACCCACAACGCAAGCGTTGCAGTTTTAAATTCATTTCACTATAGAAAGAATTTGTATTATGGTGAGTAGCAAACCATTGGTTTAACTGTCGGTCGGCAGAGGCAGTATCTCGGCAACGACTGTAGGGGTTTTACAAGTTAAGCCAGTATAATAGACTTGTCCCATAACTCCATTACGGCATCCTTGCGGCAAATTTTCTGCTAAACTTTGTCAGCGGAAAACGCCCATACTTCGTTTCAGTATTAGCATTTTCCGCTTCCCAGCCTAGCAGAAAATTTGCTCGCAGGGCTACCGGAAGCGGGTTATAGGACAGGTCTAATATATAATAATTGTTTATGGAGGTTGAAGGATTTATGAATTGTGTAGTTAAAGGTACGGCTTACACACTGGTTAATGCGCCTGATATGCTTTTGCACAACGGTACCACTCAAACCACTCAAAAGATAACTAACCCTGACGGTGAGTATCTCAAAAAATTACCTAACCATTTAAGGAAATTTGAGGATGTTGTTAATTACCTTCCAAATCAAGTTTATATAGGCAACAAAACCCCGGAAGACCTCGCAAAGCTTGAAATGCCTTGGCATAACAAGCTTTTAAGCGGAGCAGACAGATTCGGCAAATTCGGTGAAATTATGCCTCAAGATGAATTCTATCTCCTTATGCAAGCCATGGATGTTTTTGACCTTGTTAAGCTTGAGAAAAATTTTGTAGGCAAAGTAAAACCGGCCTTTGAAAAGCACCCCTTAATGGAAGCTGATATGGTTGCTCGCATTAAAGAGGGCGTAGATAAAAGTGAAATTGAGCGCTTTGTAAATGATGAACATGCTGAGGCTTTGTATCATAATAACGAGCTTATTGGTTATGTAAAAAAAGCTCATGACATTGATGTGAACCTTTCTGCCCATGTAATTCATGAAAATCTTGTGTCAAAGGCAACCAGTGTACTTTCTCTGCTTAACCTTGTTAAGGTTGCTGGTATTAATAAAGATGAGGTTGACTATGTAATCGATTGCTCTGAAGAAGCTTGCGGCGATATGAACCAGAGAGGCGGCGGAAACTTTGCCAAAGCTGCGGCTGAGATGGTGGGCTTTAACAAGGCCACAGGCTCTGACGTTCGAGGTTTTTGTGCGGCTCCTGCTCATGCGCTTGTTGTAGCTGCCTCTTTAGTATCTGCCGGAACTTTTAAAAATGTTGTTGTAACCGCCGGCGGCAGCACTGCAAAACTAGGTATGAACGGCACTAATCATGTTGACAAAGATATGCCTGCGCTTGAAGATGTGCTTGGTGGTTTTGCTGTACTTATATCCGAAAATGACGGAGTTAATCCTGTTATAAACCTTGATATTATAGGCAGACATACTGTAGGCACGGGTTCTGCGCCTCAGGCTGTTATATCTTCTCTGGTTTCTGACCCCTTAGAGCGCGCCGGGCTTAAAATTACAGACGTTGACAAGTTTTCACCTGAAATGCAGAATCCTGATGTTACTGTTCCGGCCGGTGCCGGTGATGTGCCTCTTGCCAACTACAAAATGATAGGGGCTCTTGCAGTAAAACGCGGCGATATAGAAAAAGCGGACTTAGCCGGCTTTACTAAAAAGCATGGTATGAGCGGTTGGGCTCCAACCCAAGGGCATATTCCTTCGGGGGTTCCTTATGTTGGTTTTGCCAGGGAAGACATTATGGCAGGCAAAATTAAAAATGCTATGATAGTTGGCAAGGGTAGTCTTTTCCTTGGAAGAATGACAAATCTTTTTGATGGTGTTTCGTTTATTATGGAGGCCAACAAAGGGGTTGCCGGGAGAGAAGCGGGAGTGTCGGAAGAAGAAGTTAAGCAGCTCATTGCTAAGGCTATGAAAGAATTTGCCTCAAGCTTAATGTCTGAATAGAGGTGGCCAAATGTCTAACAATGTTGAAAAAACGATTGCAAAAGTGTTTAACGAAATAGCTGATGGGCTTATGACAGGGCAAATGGGCAAACTGCCTAAAATTGCTCTCACCGGCCTTGGTTCAGAGCATGGGGAGAAAGAGCTTTTAGAGGCGGCTCTTATTGCCGCTAAGAATCCCATTGATGTTAATTTTATTGGTACTGTGGAGGCTGAGGGGTTAACATATCATAAAGTAGCTACAGAGGAAGAGTGCCATAAAAAAATGGATGCGCTCCTTGCGTCAGGTGAAGTTGATGCAGCGGTCACTATGCATTATCCTTTCCCGATAGGGGTATCTACCGTAGGCAGAGTGTTCACGCCCGGCACCGGTAAAGAAATTTTTATTGCCACTACCACGGGCACGTCGTCTACTGATAGAGTGGAGGCTATGGTTAAAAATACTCTGTATGGTATTATAACTGCCAAGGCCTGCGGTATAAAAAAACCGACTGTTGGCATTATCAATATTGATGGTGCCCAGCAAACCTTCAACAATCTTAAAACACTTAAAGAAAATGGCTACGACATTAATTTTGCCGAATCTAAGCGTGCTGACGGCGGCTGTATATTTCGCGGCAATGACATTTTGACAGGCGCTGCAGATGTTGTGGTTTGTGATTCTTTAACAGGCAATTTAATTATCAAAATGCTGTCATCATTCACCACAGGCGGCAGCTATGAGAGCGTTGGTTATGGTTACGGTCCGGGTGTTGGTAAGGGTTATGATAAGATTATTATGATAGCTTCCCGCGCTTCCGGTGCTCCTGTTGTAGCCGGGGCTATCAGGTTTGCTGCCGACCTTGTAAACGGCAGCTATCATAAAGTTTTGGCTGATGAGTTTAAGAAAGCTGAAAAAGCCGGCCTTGAAGCTGTTTTGGCTAAGATTAAAGCTTCAGGGGCTAAAAGTTCTTCTTCTGCGGAAGAAGTTAAAGCCCCTCCCAAAGAAGTTGTTACTGCTGAAATTGCCGGTATTGAAATTATGGAGCTTGATGATGCGGTGGCTAACCTGTGGAAAGCAGCCGTCTATGCTGAAAGCGGCATGGGCTGCACAGGGCCTATAGTGCTTGTTTCTGAGGCTAATAAAGATAAGGCCGTAGAAATATTAACTAAAGCCGGGTTTATTACTGCTTAGTATAGAGCTTGTATCCAAGAACCTGTATTCGATAAAATACTTAACGGATACAGGTTCTTTTACCAAGGAGAAAATATATGGAAATTTGGGATGTTTATGATAAAAACCGGCAGAAAACCGGTAGAACAATTGTGCGTGGTGCAGGCGAGAAATTAAATGATAACGAGTTCCGCTTAGTGGTTTTTATAGGTGTGTTTAGTTCTAAAGGCGAAATGTTAATACAGCAAAGGCAGCATTTTAAAGAAGGCTGGCCCGGGTATTGGGAAGTGGCGGGAGGCTCCGCCATATCCGGCGAAACAAGCGGAGAGGCTGCTGAGCGAGAGCTTTTTGAAGAAGTAGGAATAAGAGCAGATTTAAAAGGTTGCTTGCCATATTTTACTATAAACTCAGGCAATAATGCTTTTTGTGATTTTTATTTAGTTAAACAAGATGTTGATATTGACAAATTGGAGCTGGGCAAAGATGAAGTTGCTCAGGTAAAATGGGCGACAAAAAATGAAATTTTCGATATGGTTGGCAGCGGCAGATTTATCCCAATACAAAAAGGTATAGTTGAGCTGAGTTTTGGTTTAATAGAAAAGCGCAGTACTGTAACTCACGATGAATAAGCGCCGCTTTTAAAGCTGGGCAGGTTGGACGTTTCGCGCCCTGCTAGCCCAAGCATCCCGGACGGTTGACATTACGCTGCAGTGGGGGTTAAAAATATGAAAAAGAAGATACTGGTAGTAGAAACCGGTGGTACATTTGCTACAAGCTCAACAGGCAATGTACGTACCCTTGAAAACTATGATGCAGGAAAAACCATTTTTGATTATGAATCTGTCAAGGAAAAATGTGCTGACTGCGATATTGAATTCGACAGAATAAGGCCCATATTTATACTAAGTGAAAATATGACCTTTGAGCTTTTAAATAAACTCTTAAAGGCCCTTTATGAAATTGACTATTCTAACTACATAGGCGTAATAATAAGCCACGGGACAGATACGCTGGCTTATACTGCCAATATACTTTCTATGCTGTTTTCTCACAAAGGCATACCTTTTGTTATGGTGTCCAGCAATCACCCCTTAGATGACCCCAGGGCTAACGGGGTAGATAATTTTATTGGCGCGCTTGATTTTATCTCCGGTGTAAAATTGCAAGGAGTCTTTGTTATCTATAAGGACCATGAAGGCGTTCTTGAGGTTCATTTAGGTTCACGTATAAAGCAGATGAACCAAATAATAGATTCTTACGAAAGTTTTAAGAATGTAAATTTTGGGGAACTTGCCGGAGGAAATTTCGTTATAAATGAAGATAAGAGAAACCCAACTGTAGAAGATATAAACAATGCACAAAATCCAATAAAATCAAAAAACATTAGTTTGACCAAAACCATTATGATAATTCACCCATATGTAGGCCTTAGATTTGACTTGTTTAATCTTAATGAGAATTTATCAGCAGTGGTATATGGTGTTTATCACTCGGGAACTTTTTGTGCTCCTGAATTTGATTCGCATAACTCTATTAACCGGCTTGTAGACAAGCTTAAGGAGTTTGATATACCACTGTACATTTCAGAAATCAGTTCAGGCTCTGACAAATATGCTTCGGCCGTAAGTTTGAAAAATGACAATGTTGTGAATATAGCATATGATACATCTATAGAGAACTTGTATTCCAAAGCGGCTGTTGCATTTGACTTATTTGACAATGCTGAGGCAAGAAATAATTTTATAAAAAGTACGAACATATTTTTTGAAAAGGTGGTATAAATTATTTTTATGTGTTATACTGTTTTAGAGTAGTTTATTTGTAAAAAAAATGCAGATAATTGTCTATTAGTATAAAGTTTCGGTATATTTAATCCGATAATATTATAATATATACATAGCCAAATCAAAATATAAAATTATGTTACAATCTAAATTTTAAGGGGCGGTTTTTATGGCGGGCACAGAAAGAGAAATGAACACAAAACCTAAGAAGGCTAATAAAAAATTGAAAACAAATCTGTTTATTGGTCTTGCAGTTTTAACCTCAGTAGTTTCTATTTCTGTTGCTGCTGCCCTTCACGCGCCTGCTCTTGTTTCTAATATATTATCAGCACCACACCCTCCTGTTATTGAAATTGTTGAAGCTTCTTCGCCTTCTAATACGATAGCCAGCGGAGTGTACATTGACGGAATATCTATGGCAGGGCTTACTGTAGATGAGGCATTGAAAAAGCTTAATGCAGAAGTTAGAGACACAGAGCTTTCTAATGAACTGAACCTCATACATAATGAAATGGTATTTACATATACTTTGGCAGACTTTAATGCAGTTCATGATTTTCAAGCTGCGATAGATTACGCCTATACAATAGGTCGTGAAAATGAAGCTTCCGGGTCTGTAGAGCTTGTTTCAGCATTTTACTTTGATTCGGAAGTGGTTTCTGACATTTTGTCAGTATTGGTAAATGAAATAAATCGGGAGTCCGAGGATGCTACCATGTCAAGGGAGGATGGGGAGTTTGTTATTACCCCTGAAACCACGGGGTTTGAGGTTAACCAGCATAGGCTTGTTGAGGATTTGGTGGCTGCTGTCAATGAGCGAAAAGCTGCTGATGTTATCATAGAAGTTGTTGAAACTATTCCGGATTTTACGGAAGATATATTTTCAAGGTCTACAGACCTGCTTGGGACATTTTACACAGTTATATCAGGAAATGATGCCGGACGGAATCAGAATTTGTACAATGCCTCAGATAAAATTAATAATATTATAGTATTTCCCGGTGAAGTATTTTCTACAAATGCGGCGTTTGGTGAAATGTCTTATGCCAATGGATACCGTATGGCCCCTGTAATTATTGGCGGAGAGTTAGTTCCCGGAATGGGTGGCGGCGTTTGTCAAGTTTCTTCTAACCTTTACATAGCCTTAGTGCATGCAGAGCTAAACATTGTGGAAAGATTGAACCACTCTATGAAGGTTGGTTATGCCGATTACGGCTGGGACGCAACCTTGGCCGGAGATGTAATAGACCTTAAATTCGAAAATGACACTGACTATCCTGTTTTAATTGAAGCCTACCTTGCAGATGGCAGGGCTTACGTACATATATTCGGTAACAATGACCATCGTTCTTCTGAGCGCCGGCTAGAGCTTTTCTCTACTATAACAGAGCGTATAGCAGCGCCGGCTGAAACCTTAATTGAAGATGCGTCTATGCCTTATGGTGAGCGCAGAGTAACATCTCCTGCAAGAAATGGTGTAGTAGCCGAACTTTGGAAAATTGTTTTTGAGGGCGATACAGAACTGTACAGAGAGATAGTAAACGTAAGCAGATATAGGGCAAGAGGAGCAGTAGTTCGTGTTGGTACAGGTGAGCCGGTTGCCGGGCAAGAGGTGGCAGATGTAGAAACAACGGCTTCTAATGATGAGCCTGTAACTCATGGTAATCCTGTATCCGAACCTGAAACGCCACCAGCGCAGACTGAGCCGCCGTCTGACGAGGCATCTCAGCCAACTCCTATAGTTGAGCTTAACCCTCTGCCTCCTGTGTTACCTCCTGATTTGGGACAGTTTGTACCCGAGCCTGACGAAGATGACAAACCACCGGTTATAGACTAATATTGCCTTGAGCAGTGGTATTTTGAAGTCAAGGCTTTACATTTTCTACGAAAATGTAAAGCTATTTGGTGGTGGGCATGAAACCCCCACCAAATAGTCAGTTCGCCCACCGCTTAAAAATTTACAAGCAAATTTTTTGAAGCGGGGGTCTTCTGCCCTTGAGATAAAATTATGACCCTCTACCAAATAAGTGGAGGGTCATAATTTTTAATAAGCTTCTATAGTTATATGCTGACAACCCAGGAGGCAAAGGAGGAAAAATACATGAAGCTGATAATTATATTCGGTGCCGGTGCTGTAGGGAAAATGACTGTAGGACAGGAATTGTCAAAAATAACAGGGCTTGCGGCTTTATCATAATCATATGGATATTGAGCCGGTTATTGAGATATTTGGAAAGCGCAATAGTACGGCTGTAACCCGCATACGAAAAGTTATTTTTGATGAGTTTGTTAAATCAGATTTATACGGTATGATTTTTACCTTTATGTGGGCATTGGACATTCAGGCTGAGTGAGATTATTTATATAACCTTGTCGATATTTTTCGGAGTAATGGCGCGGCTATTTATTATGTGGAGTTAGTTGCGGCACAGGAAATAAGACTTCAACGAAACTCAACAGAAAATAGACTCCGCAATAAGGCCTCCAAAAGGGATATTGAAGCATCAAACACAAGGTTGTTAAATGAAGATGCGAATTATCGCCTCATCAGCAATGATGGAGAAATACCTTTTGAAAACTATATTAGAATTGACAATTCCAATTTATCGCCTGATATGGTAGCTGGTATGATAAAATGTAAAGCTATTTGGTGGGGGCTTAAAACCCCCACCCTAACCGAACGTAGTGAGGTTGGTCAGTTCACCCACCGCTTAAAAATTTGCTCTTTGAGGGAGTTTGATTACTGCTTTGCTTGATTCGCAGACAGAGCTTGTCGGTAAATAATGGGCTGTTTAGCTGTTTATAGTTTATTTTGTTATAGTAATTCAACTTGAAAAAAGCCTCAAGTTGAATTACACAGATTGCGTTGCAATCTGCCCCACCTTAGCAGCCATGCTGCTTCGGCGGGAGCTGTTCATGCAACTTTATAGCAAAATGATTCTGAAACAGGAACGCAAAAACGCATAGATTTTTTTGCAGAACAAGGACTTTGGTTCCGAGAATACCCAAAGGTATTCTCGTGGTTCAAAGGACGACGTTATGTGAAAAAAATATAAATTTAGAGTCTTTTTATTATAAAACCGTTTCCAAGCAAGCTTGGACTGTTTTGAAGTTGATTCACTATAACTTGCTTGATTTGCGAATATATAGCCTTTTTGAAAACTAATAGGCCCTAATAATCAACCTCATTCATTTTAGCCAGCCGCCCTATGGCTTCTTCTAAGGTATTTATTTTTGTCTTACTCATCTTAACACCTTCTTCCGGCCAAAAATTCTTTTTAACCATTATTTTTTCTTTTGCATCACGTTTTAGTTCTATTCTGCCCAAAAATTCTGTGCCGTAAAGTACCGGCAGAACATAATAGCCGTACTGTCTTTTGGCTTCCGGGGTATATATTTCCCACTTATACTTAAAGCCCCAAAGTTTTTCAATCAATTTTCTATCCCATAAAAAATTATCCAAAGGAGCCAGTAACTCACAGCGTGGCTTTAACTTAGCACCGGCGCAAACATGTTCAAAAATAGGAATATCTTCTTCCAGCAGATAAAAATCATCTTCAATATTCTCTATACGAATTGCCTTTATTTCACCGCTCTTTTCAAGCTCATCAAAGGCTCTTTTTCTTTCTGCTGCTTTTAGGTTTTTTATTCCCAAAAAAGCGTCAGATGGTCTGTTCCATAAAAGGCCAAGAGCGCCTATACGTCTTTTTATGCGCCATTTTATATGGTCGATATCATTAGGAAAGGGCTCAGCCATAAGATAAAACTCTTTGGGAATTATCACATCGGCAAAATTATAGTATTTAATTGTATTAGCCTTGTTTGTGATTACTATTTTGCCCTCTAGATACAAAGACTCAAGAACAGCTCTATGGGCACCGGTTTCTGCCCAAAACCAATTCACTTTATTGTTTGAGGGAACGTCTTTTGAAGATATTTCGCCTTTTTCTCTAATTATATCTTGAATCTGTTTGGAAAGTGCTTCTATTTCAGCCTTACTTGGAAATCGTTTGACAAACTCCTGCCGGGTTCTGTCAAAGTACTTCCAGTCGGACATGAGCATAATAGACATCTGCTTATCATGATAGTCGAAGAGGGCCCTTTCCTTATATAAAAGCCCATGAAGTTCAGATTTTTTAAAGCCCCTTACTCTTGAGTTTAATACTATTTCAGGGCTCTTACCGCAAACATCAACAGGATCATACTGAATGACTGATACTTTCCGTATATACTCAAGTATCCCTTCTTTGCCGGAGAATTTATATGGCCCTATAAGGCCATTTTTGTACAGTATGAATTTTTTGGCTGTCTCCTTATCTAAAATAAGCTTCATTTTAGCTCTCCCAAATTTTTGACCTTACGAAAGTAATTATATTGCCGGTTTGCCCCGTTTTCATTAAAACCACAAACAGATATATACGGACAGTAGTCGCAGCCGCTTCGCATACCTCTTTTATAGGGCTTTGCCTCTATATTTCCTGATATAATTTTCCTGCCAATTTCGCTTATTTTATCCCTTGTAAAATTAATTAAGTGCTCAAATTCAGCTTTAGAAACCAAGGCCTCACTACGGCTCGTATATTCACCATTTTTATCCAAATTAACAGAAATTATGGCTGAGCTTTTTGCAATGTTGCTGTCTATGCCTTCTATAATAACATTGTCCTTGACTGTAAGCCCTGACATTTTAAATTGACCTAAAATATTTTTGTAAATGTCTCCCTCAGCAACATTTTCATTATACTCAGCTATTGGGTTGTCGAACTTAAAATAGAACAGGCCACCCGGCTTAGGTTTGTCCACGATACCTAAGATTTTGTCACCGTGTGAAGCAAGAGCACCCATATACGTTAACAACTGCAACTGTCTGCCGTAATAAACATCCGTGATGTCCAGTTTTTTAGCACCTGATTTATAGTCTATTATTTTTACATATGTTTCGCCGCTTCTTTCCATTAAATCTACACGGTCAATGCGGCCTGTAAGCATAAATCTGAACCTGTCATTAATATCTACTGTAATCCCTGCATCGCTGTCAAAACTAACCTCAGCAGCAAGGGGTTTAAAATTACCTGATTTTATGTGAGAGCCTAAGGCCCATATAGATCTTTTTGATATTTTTTTAACTTGCTCCAGAACATATCCTGTTTTAGCGTCATATGTGAATATGTCTGACTTACCTTTTTCAGCAAACCCCACAAAGAGTTCTTCAACAATTTTGTCTATTTCACTGTAACCCATACCTCCCCAATCAAGGCTGTTAGTATGTAAATGAGCTGTAAACAACTCCAGAGCTTCATGAAAAATATTACCCAGATCAACATTTCTTACTCTATAGTCGGCCCTTTCTTTAATTTTAAGGTTGTATCTCAAAAAATATGAGAAGGGGCACTCCACATATCTCTCAATTCTTGAAACAGAGGTTACCATATCTTTTTTGTACAAAGAATCTAGGGCCTCATAAGAAAGTGCCCGTATGTTTGGCATACTGCTTGAGGTTTTTCTCATTTGGTTTGCAAAAGCATCACTGTCGGAATACCAGCTGATTAAGGCTGCGCCGAATTCGTCCGGCACCGGTTCTTTTTCAGCAGATGCGTTAAGGTGTTCCCCAAGTTCTTCAAGCATGGGCTTAGGCAGGGTAATCTTTTCTGCTTTACTTTCTCTGCCTTTTACATCAAAGTGAAATAGCTGTTTTATTTTCCACAGCAGAGGAGAGGGCGAACTAGTCTTGCCGCTCGTATCCTTCTCAGGATAGTATAGAAACAAATAGTCGCTGGCCTTGGTTAACACTCCAAATATTGTATGGCTGTTAATATAGGTTTGCTTGTCTGTGTTTGTGCCAAGCTCAATGCCGGAGTTTTCCAGAAAGGCTTTGTCATTATCATCTAACAATCCTTCGCTTTCAGCCCTTTTAGGAATTAGCTCACCAGTCATGCCTATTATAAATACTGCCTTTATATTATTTAGTCTGCTCCTGTAAATATCTCCAACTATAACCTGGTCTTGTGATGGAGGAATAATACCCATATCGCAGGAGGAAAGCCCCATAAACAATATATCAGCAAACTCAGCAGTGGTCATTTTGGCAAGCTCGGCATTATCAAAAATGTCAGTGATTTTTTCGAGAACAGCCATGAGAATATTCCAAATACCCGAGTGAATGCGGTATAAATACATATTCCCTTCTTCGGCGGCGTCCATTGAAAGTCTGGTGAGTTTCTCAGGCGTTCTAAGCTTTAGAAGATAGTTATAAATATCCCTGCAAACATCAGCCGGCTTAATTTTACCTTTTGGAGTATATCCGTTAGTAAATTCACTTACCCGGTCGTAAACTGCCTTTTTGGTGTTATGGATAGAGGTTTTGCCGTAAGGGCTGTTTTTACCAAAGCCATACTTCCATTCATCATGCTTCCATTTGCTGCCTCTTATTCCGTACTCTATTACGTAATTTTCAAGTAAGTCGATTTCATTTTCTTCAATGTCTAATAAATCTGTTTTTAATAGCCTGAAAACACTTTCATAGGACCAATTTTTCATTATGACTTCAAATAAAGTGCGGACAAACTCTGTTAGAGGGTGGAATAAAATGCCAATCCTAAGGTCAAAAAAACAAGGGATGTTATACCGCTCAAAGGTGTTTTGAAGTATAGGAGAATAAGCTGGCATATCTCCCGGCAAAACAGCTATCTCGTTAAAGTTTAAGCCTCTATCGCGCACAAGCTGTATAATATTATCAGCTACAGCCTTGGCTTCTAAATATTTATCAGGAAATGAGCAAAGGCTGACTCTTTCATTCTTTCCTGCATAGGGCATAGGTCTGTTGCTTTCGTAGTTTTCCAAAAGCCAATTAAGTTCGGGAGAATTTTTAAAACGGTAAGAAGAGTCAAGGAACTTGTCAGCCAATATTTCTATATTATTTTCTTTAGCGATAGTAGTAAGCTTACTTATGAGAAACTTAGATTCATAATACACATCCTCGGGTAACGGATTTGTATAATTTGTACTCCGGTTTGCCAAATTCACACATACATTTACCGTATCCGCCATTTTAAGCAGGTTTTCAATCACTCTATATTCTTGAGCAGTGAAACCTGTAAAATTATCAATCCATATTATTGCTCCGCGAAAGAGCTTACTGTTTACTATATTTTGATTCAAAATATCAAGGCTGGTGTCAGATGAAATATACTCATTTTCAACAAAGGCCTTATATGACTCAAAAATCAGGCGCACATCTTCAAATTTGCTGGCTTGGTAAACAGTTGAAAATTTTGCGGGAGCTAAACTTTCGCCTGATGCTTCTTGTTGGTAAAGCTCTCTTATAGTAAGAGATACGCTTTTGACAAATCCGGCAGAGACGGGGGTTTTGTGATAATACTTAAGCTTAGGCGCAATATCATGCAGTATTTTTCTAATAACCATACTTTTGCCTGTAGAGTCTAAAACATTGCCTTGCCTGGCGCCTGTTTCAGAAAGAACATGAAAGCTGAGGCGCTCAAAACTCAAAACCTGAGCTTTAATGACAGCCTTATATGCAAATTTATTTACAAGGCTCTTTTCAGCCTCTAATGTATATTGCTCAGGAACTATGTAGTAAAGGGGAAACTTTTCACTGTTAACCAAAGCCGCAATATCATCCATGCAGTGTGTGGTTTTTCCTGAACCTGCCTTACCTAATATAAATCTAAGAGCCATGATGCACCTTTTCTTTTAAGTATACATTACTGCAAAAGTGATATTCACCTGGTTGGAACATTGATATGCTTTTGCAGAAAGTCATAGCTAAAGTCAATATATATAAAGTTAAGCGGCTATAAGTTGCTAATGTGAAAGTTCTAAAAGCCCGCTCAACTTAATAAGATATATCTATAGTAAATCACCTTTTAAGGAGGACCAAAAATGAGAGGAACTAAAATAATGGCCTTGCATTTGGGCGAAATAGTTAAAACATTGATTTTTGTTGTTGCAGGTATTGCAATTGTGATGCTTTTAATTAATTTATTTGCCCCTACAAGAGGAGGCGCAGACAAGGGTGTAGAAAGCGATGCAGCAGCGTTTATACCGGGAGCATACAATGTTAGCCTGCAGTTGAGCACAGGTTCCATTGAAATTGAGGTAGTAGTGAATGAAGACAGCATTGTAAATGTGGGCTTTATTGAACTGCCTGAAGACCAACAAGTTTTTTATCCTCTGTTTAAGCCTACAATGGAAATATTACAAACCAGCATATTAGAAAACCAAAATCTTGCGGTTAATATACCCGAGGATAGGCTCATAACGGGTCAAGTGCTTTTGTCAGCTATTGACGAGGCCCTTTCTCAGGCAAGGGCAGAGTAAATACATAGAACGCTACAGCAATTTAATTATAATAATTCAACTTGAAAAAAGCCACAAGTTGAATTACACAGATTGCGTTGCAATCTGCCCCACCTTAGCAGCCATGCTGCTTCGGCGGGAGCTGTTCATGCAACTTCAAAACCGTTTCC